>PPYE01454419.1_pt1 | contig 13211 bp, 12 predicted proteins | sample 1559881 | NCBI WGS metagenome assembly PPYE01 (sample SAMN08240022, study PRJNA423297) | Human gut metagenome, whole genome shotgun sequencing project.
CTATGGTAAATTAAGAATAATAAAAAGAATAAAAAAAGATATCTTTATATTATCATCTTTACTAATAAGTTTACTACTAATATATACCTTATCTAATATAATATTTAAAGTAGAAGTAATACATTCTAATAAAAACATAATAAAATTAGTAACAAAAGAACTAGAAGATAATGGTATTAAGAAATATAAATTTGTTAAAAATTATCAAGAAATAGAAAAAATAAAGAAAAAAATACTTGAAAAAAACAAAGATACATTAGAATGGTTAGAAATAATAAGAGAAGGAACAAAGTATACCATTAGAGTAGAAGAAAGAATAATAAATAATAAACCCAAAGATAATAAGATATATAATATTGTAGCTTCCAAAAATGCTGTTATTAAAAATATATATGCTGAAAGTGGAGAAAAAGTAAGAAGTATTAATACTTATGTAAAGAAAGGAGATATAATAATATCTTCAGATATAACATTACCTAACAACGAAAAAATATCTAAGACCGCTAGTGGAAAAATACAAGGAGAAGTTTGGTATAGTATAAATATAGAGTATCCATATCAATATCATGAAATAAAATATACAGGAAATAAAAAGAAAGTATTAGTATTAAATTTATTAAATAAAAGAATATCATTCTTTGATTTTCATAAATATAAAACCTTTAATCGTAATATAAAATATATCTTTAATAATAATATAACTCCTATATCATTAATATATGAAGATGAATATGAAACCAATATCATAAATGAAGTATATGATTATAATACTGCTAGAGAGAAGGCTATAACTAAAGCAAAGAAAAAACTACTAGAAAAATATTCTAATATTGAAGAAGTCACAAATGTCAAGATCATAAACGAAGAAGATAAAGAAACTAAGATATCATTGAGTTTATTTGTAACATGTTTAGAAGATATAACAGAATATCAAGAAGTAGTAGATAATTCACAATAGATATTTGACAAATAACCTTAAATTTTATATAATAATTATAACATTTAGGGGGAAATATGGCTTATTACTTAACTATTAAAAGAAAAAATGATTATCAATTATTAGATATTTCAAAGTTAGAAGAATTTACTAAAAATTCACGATATAAAAATGGTGGCTTTAGTTTAGAAGAAATAGATAATTGTACTATGAAATTTTATAATGAATATTTCTTTAAAGAAGCTTTATATAAAGCTGGACTAATATCTCTTGAAGATATTGCTAGAGACATAACTATTAGATGCAAAAATAAGGAAGAATTAACTAAAGTAAGATATGGTTTAGCCTATCAAGATAGTAAGAATTATCTTGATGTATACGGTTTAAAGTTCATTTTACTTAGTAAACAAAAAGATAAAAATTTTCTTGAAAAACTATTATCTTATTATCGCAATAGTTATATTAATAATATAAATATATCTAAAATTAAATATGCTATGAATATGCAAGATGATGAATTATTAAATGTAGCACTAGGAGACTTCTATATGCGAGAAGTTACCAAATTAGATACCAAAACAGGAGAAGTAAAAATAAATTACAAACCATTTCATGACTTAGCTATGCTTATATATAATTATGATAAGAATATTATGAGAGAAAAATGTGGTATCACTACTGAAGAAGCAAAAATAGAAAGAGAACTAACTTTTGAATATTTAAAGAAATCATTAAATGGAAGTTTAACAGTACCAGAGGTATCAAGTGAACCTAAGAAGAAAACAAAAACTAAAGTTTTAGAAGGCCAAATTAGTATTTTTTAAGCTAATTACTTGACCTTCTTTTTTTATATGTGTTATACTTTATATGGTGAATATATATGGAAGAAAAAAAGAAAAGAATTGCAGAGTTAGTAGAAATAATTAATAAGGCTAGTTATGAATATTATCTTAATGATAATCCTTCAATCACAGATCAAGAGTATGATGATTACTATAGTGAATTACTTAGATTAGAAGAGGCATACCCTGAATTAAAAAGAGAAGATTCTCCCACTATAAGAGTCGGAGGAGAAGCTCTTAGTAAATTTGAAAAGGTAGAACATAAGACACCAATGTTATCTTTTGATGATATTTTTAATGAAGATGAAATAATTGCTTTTGATGAAAGGATTAGAAAGAGTATTAATAATCCTACTTATACTGTAGAGCCTAAGATGGATGGTTTATCTGGATCGTTAATATATGAAAAGGGATTATTAGTTAGAGTAGCTACTCGTGGTAATGGTTTAGTAGGTGAAAATATTACCGCTAATGGGAAAACGATTAAATCTATTCCTCTTAGATTAAAAAAAGATATTGATATTGAGGTAAGAGGAGAAATATATATGAGTAAAGCTTCTTTCGAGAAGGCTAACAAAGAGAGAGAAGCAAATGGGGAAGCATTATTTGCTAATCCTAGAAATGCTGCGGCTGGGTCTGTTAGACAACTAGATAGTAAGATTACTGCTAAAAGAAATTTAGACTTCATGGCTTACTTTATCCCTAATCCCAAAGATTACGGTATAAAGACGCAAGAAGAATCATTAAAATTTTTAAGAGAACTTGGTTTTGTTACCAATTATAAATTAAATACTACTGCTTCTAATGCTGAAGAAATAATAAAAGATATCAAAGCACTAGGAGAAATTAGAAGGAGCCTTCCTTATGAGATTGATGGTGTTGTTCTTAAGGTTAATAATCTTGAAGATGAAGATAAACTTGGTTATACTGCTAGAGTTCCGAGATGGGGGATAGCTTATAAATTTCCAGCTGAGGAGGTACTTACTACTTTAAAAGAAATTAAATTTACTGTTGGGAGAACTGGTAAGATTACCCCAAATGCTATTTTTTCACCAGTTCATGTAGCGGGCTCCCTTATTTCTAAAGCAACTTTACATAATGAAGACTATTGTATAGCTAAAGATGTTAGAGTAGGAGATACTATCTCTATTAGAAAAGCGGGAGATGTTATTCCGGAAGTAGTTAGAGTTCTTAAAGAAAGAAGAAATGGTACTGAAAAGGAATTTCAGATGTTAGAGTATTGTCCTATTTGTCATACTAAGATTGTTAGAAAAGATACTGAGGCTGACTACTATTGTCCTAATGAAATGTGTCCGGCGAGAAAGATTGAAAATATAATTCATTTTGCTAGTAGAGAAGCTATGAATATTGATGGTCTTGGTGAGTCAATAATTGAAGATCTATATAATGAAAACTTTATTACCAATATTACTGACATATATGATATTGATAAATATGAAGAAGAATTAATGAACTTAGAAGGTTATGGTAAAAAGAAAATAGATAATTTAAAGAGTGCTATTAAAAATAGTAAGAATAACTCTTTAGAAAGATTAATATATGGTCTTGGTATTAGAAATGTTGGTGCTAAGACTGCTAAGGTATTAGCTAAGTATTATAAGACTTTGGATAATTTAATGATTGCTAGTTATGAAGAGTTAGTTAATATAAGTGATATAGGAGACATTATTGCTAAGAGTATAATTAGTTACTTTAGTAATGAAGATAATAAAAATATTATTACTAAGTTAAAACAACTAGGAGTAAATACTACTTATATTAATAATTCTGGATATGAAGAAAAGGATGAATTTAAAGGTAAGACTTTTGTTTTAACTGGTAGTTTGGTTAATATTACTAGAGATAAGGCTAGTGAAATTATTGAATCACTAGGAGGTAAAGTATCGTCATCAGTTAGTTCTAAAACTTCTGTTGTTGTAGTAGGAGATTCTCCTGGTAGTAAATATGATAAAGCTTTAGCTTTAGGTATTCCGATATGGCAAGAAGATGAATTTTTAGATAAGATAGAGAATTAGTCTCTATCTTTTTGTGTATTTTATAAATATATTACATATAATTAAATAGGTGATACGATGACTAAAATAGATAATTTTAAATCATTTGTAAGAAAGAATCCTAATTTAATTACTTATGTCAGAGAAAAAAATACTTCATGGCAGGAGTTATATGAATTATATGATTTATATGGTGAAGATCCTACAATTTGGAATAAATATTTAAATAAAGAGGAAAAAAAGATTGAAGAACAAACTACTTCAACTTCTAACACTAATCCTCTAAATAATATTTTAACAATGGCTAAGAACATTGATGCCGATAAATTACAAGATGGCTTATCTTCAATCCAAAAGGCCGTTGATTTATTTGGAGGTCTTCTTGTAAAAGATAAGGGAACTTCTACTAAGAGTGATTACTTACCTAGACCGGTATATAAAAGGTTTGATGATTAATGACTATTGAGACTCAGCTGAAGATATCTTCTGATCCAATGTTAATTAGATTTATTAGAGAATATCCTATTTGGTATAAATATTTAAATAGAAATCCTGGCTTATTTAATAATATGGTTCAAGATATGAAAGAAAAGTATAAACTAACTACTAGTGACCGTATTAATAATGCTTTAAATAGTATTGGCATGCTACAAAGTTTAATTGATGTATTGAAATAAAAATACCAAGAGTTTTATTATCTTGGTATTAATTTTTAAATCTAAGTTTTTCATTTGATATATTAAATAGCATTCCTATTAATATCATATATGATAGAAGTGAAGATCCTCCATAAGATATAAATGGTAAAGTTATACCCATAATTGGTAAAAGACCAATTGTCATACTGATATTTTGAATTTGCTGAAAGAGAAGAACTGCGATTATACCGCCGACCGTAAACTTATCACAAGCATCATTAGTCTTCTCTGCTAGTGAGATAATATTAATATCAAAGTATACAAGTAACGATATCAAACATAACACGCCAACAAAACCAAAGTTAGAAGCAAATACGGCAAAGATAAAATCTGTTTGCATTTCTGGAAAGTAAATTGGAGTATGATTAAAGCCATGTCCTAGACTACCAGCAGATCCAATAGCGGTAAGACTATTGGTAAGTTGTAGTCCACTAGAATTAGACCAATTTAGTATTCTATCCATTCGGTAGAAGAAACTTGTACCAAATATTTTAATAAATAAATCATCATTTAGGAAATATATTCCTAGGAAGATGCTACCTAATATTAGTATTATTGAAATGGTGGCTATAAACCATCTACTTTTAAAACCAGCCGTAAATAACATTACAATCGTTATAATAAAATATATAAGTACTGCTCCCGTATCCGGCTCAATAAAAGTAAGTACTGAAGGAATACCAACTACTATTAAGACTTTAATTAGAAATTTAAATTCCTCCATCGGATCGCTATTTCGTCTCTCAGTATTAAAGTCACCAATCATTCTCGATAAAGTAATTATCAAAAATATCTTCATAAATTCTGATGGTTGGAAACTACCGATATATGGTATTATAAACCAACACTTAGCATTGTTAATAGGAGTTCCTATAAATAATACTAGCATCAAGAGGAGGACTCCTATAATATATAATATATAAGCATTATTATATAAGAATTTATTACCAAATAACATCATTACAAAGGCAATTATAAAGCCTATTGTATACCATAGTATTTGTTTTAAATATAGATTTTGTAAATCACTTGGAAGTAAACTTTTTGTACAATATATTGTTATAACACTAATTATCATAAATAATATAAGTGGTATTAGTATGTTTTTTTCAACTTTAAATTTAGATTCTTTTTGCATTTTTATCACTCTCTTAATTATAATACCACAAATATCAAAAATAATAAATATAAATAAAGATATTTTCATATAATCTAATAGAGGTGAAATAAATTGAGTGAACTACCTAGAATGTATCATAATAAGATTGATAAAGATTTAAATAATAATGAAAGGGTATTTTCTACTTTAGATAGTAATAATATATATACTAATAGTTTTATTAATAATAGAAATAATTTAACTGTAGAACAGAAGATTGTTAATATTTTTAATTCTCCTAATTATATTTATAAGATAGATGTTGTTATTGTAACTGATAATAATAAAGTTATTAAGAGAATTATTGGTAAGAATAAGAATAATTTAATTACTATGGATAATGAATATATACCTATAAATACTATTAGAGATATTTATATTAATAAATAAATATTTCTTTTTTTATTTCCACTTCAGCCTGTAGTCTTTCGTGGTATTTTTGAACCTGTAGTTTCAAAAATAAGGTTTTGTAAATTGGGATACTGAGTAATAAATAAATATAGGTATTTTAGGTATTCACCCCGAATATAATATCTTATTATTGTTTGTTTATAGACTAAGGCTATAAACAATATGAAAAGATGTTAAGCTTTTCATATAATAGATAAAGAAATGTCAAATAATAAAAATATGGTTTTCAAAAGAATAAAAGTATGCTATTATAATAATAGGTGAGAATATGAAGAAGTTATTGTCAAAATTAGATAAACCGTTATTAGTAGTTACTTTTATCTTTTTTATATTTGGCTTAATAATGATATTAAGTGCTTCTTCAATGGAATCATATATGCGTTATAATTATAGTCCATATCACTATTTTTTAAGACATGCTATATTCTTAGTATTAGGTTTTATATTATTTTGTTTTATAATAATATTTCCTACTAAAAACTATAAAAAGTTAGATATCTTTATTATAGGAGTAATAATATTAGCTTTAATTGGGTTACCATTTTTAGGACATAATGCTAAGAATGCTGTCTCTTGGTATAAGATAGGTCCAATTACTATACAGCCATCAGAGTTTGCTAAAGTAGCTTTAATTATATATTTAAGTAGTTATTATGAAAAGAATAAAGATAGATTAGATAATCAGTGGAATATTATTAAACCTATTATTGTTGCTTTTATAATAATTGGTTTAGTAATTATTCAGCCGGATATGGGAACCTCTATTATAATAGGATTAATAACATTAATGATGTTTTATGGAGTACCAATTAGTAAAAAGAATCGGAGTATTTTTAATAAAATATTTTTAGGTGGTATCTTAGTAGTAGTCTTAGTATTTATAACTACTGGTGGTAAGATACTCCAAAGTTATCAATTAGATCGTTTAAACTTTTTAGATCCATGTGAAAGATATCAAGATAAAACAGGATACCAATTATGTAATGGCTTTATTGCTTTTAAAAATGGTGGTTTAAAAGGCCAAGGACTAGGAGCTTCTACTCAGAAGTATTTATACTTACCTGAATCATATACAGACTTTATCTTCCCTATAGTAGTAGAAGAGTGGGGCTTAATTGTAGGTATTGTTATATTATGTGCTTATGCTTTTGTATTATTTAGAATTATTCAGATATCTAGAAGAGCTAGCAATTTAAGAGGAAGTCTAATCTGCTACGGAGTATTTGCTTATTTACTTACTCATATTATAGTCAATCTATTTGGCGTAATGGGTATGATACCACTAACCGGAGTACCATTACCATTCTTATCATATGGAGGAAGTTATACTATATGTTTAATGATTGCTATGGGACTAGTTCAAAGAGTAGCAATTGAATCAAAGAAAAATATAAATAAGACTAAGCCTTAGTCTTATTTTTGTTAACTACAGGTATAATTTGTTTTAATAATAATATTATATGTTATACTTATTTATAGGAGATAAATATATGGAAGACAAAATAATAGATACCATGAAAAATATTGGTAACAAATTAAATGAAGAATATTTAAAAGGGGGATCCAAATCTCAAAGAAAAAGACTAGTATATGAACTATATTCTTTTGAAGTACTATGTGCAGAAGAATTTGATATTGAAAATAAACACTTATGGACTGTAGATACAGAATTAATGCCTGATAAAGATACCTTTGCCGATATAATTAACAAAGATAAAAAGCACTTATTTGATATATCAAAAACTGTAATCGAAAGTTTTATAAGTAGTAATTATCCCTTTTATCATGATTATAATAAAGAATTACCAAGGATGAATATCAAACAAATTCAAGAAATAGTCTTAGGCTTTTTAAATAGCTTTGATGTAAATACTGCTAATAAATTACAAGAGAAGATAAAAGAAAACAAAGTCTTTATTACCAGGCTAGAAGAGTCTCATGGAGGTTATATTAATCCCTTTGAAATTTTAAATGATGGCATAATCGTAGTTAATAATATCGATGGATATAATTTAGAGTTTGCTAAATATTTAATTCATGAATGTGGTCATTTATTTGAATTAGAACATCTATATTCTCAAAATAGAAGAATATATCGTAATGATTCAATGCTTACTCCATATTATGAAGTATCTTCTTCTTTCTTAGAATATGCTTTTCTAAGATATTTAAAAGATAATAGAATATTAAATCATAGTATAGATACTGCTTTAAATGACTTCTTCTTAGAATTATTCGTAGGTAATTTCTATATGCATATTCTTTGTATGAAAAATAACATTGATAGTGAATATATCTATATAACCGAAGATAATATCAAAGAGTATGCTAATAGTATTATGGAAAGAAGTAATTATTATGGCCCATTATATTATGAAGAAGGTTTAGATTATCGAAATTCCTTTATCTACCCATTAGGAGAACTTATGGCCATATACTTATATGAAAACTATAAACAAGATAAAGAAAACTTTATCAAAGAATTCAAAAGAAGTTTTCTAGTATATCCAAGTAATCCCACCCTAGAAGTCTTTAACAATGTAGGTGTTAATACTGCTTTATTAAAAGAAGGTAAAATATTAAGAAAAGTATTAGAAAACTATAAATAACAAAACCTCACATCATCGTGGGGCTTTTTAAATATTTTCTAACATAGTAAATATGATGAATAGTAACTATTACTACATTTAAAATAGTAGAAATAATAAGACTCCATAACCCCATTTTTAGTAAACTAAAAATAACAAGACTAAGCAACTTAATAATACCACCATATAAAGTACCTTTCATAGCGGTCTTAGAGTATCCCATACCATTTAAACTACTAGTAAGAGGAGCCTGTATATAATGAAGTAAAAAGAAAGGAGCCGTTATTTTAATATATTCCGTACCAAGAGTAGTATTATATACTAGTTTTAAAGGAATATCCGGAATAAATATAAATATCAAAGTAGCAGGTATTCCTACTATCATAGAAAAGAAAATAGCCTCCTTAATTTTCTTTTTCGTATAACTATAATTCTTATTACTATAACTATTAGATACAACTGGTAAAATAGCAGAAGATATTGCTAAAGTAAAAAAAGAAGGCAGAAGTAGTAGGGGATATACATAACCATTAATAACCCCATAAGTAGTAGTAATATATTCCAGATTATATCCAACATATTTTAAAACATTAGTAAGAATAATAGGCTCAAAAAAATAAGTAATAGAACCAATTAATCTAGCCATCGTATTAGGAATAGATATACCAAAAATCTCTCTAAGTAATTTATTATCCCTATGGAAGTCTTCCTTAGTAATCTTATCTTTAGGTAAGAAAAACAAAAGAATAATAATAGAAGCCCCTTCACTAATAATATTAATAAGAACAACCGTAGTAACTGCTGCTATTAAAGAATGATTCATCATCTTAGCAACAACAGTAGTAGTAAGTAATAGTCTAGCTATCTGCTCTATAATATTAGATAAAGTAATAGGAAATACTTTCTCTTTACCAAAAAAATATCCCTTAATAATACTAGATAAAGTAATAAAAGGAAGAGTACTACCGATAGCAATAAGAGGATAATAAATACTATTCTTATGTAAAAGATTATTAGCTAAATACTTAGCTATAAACAATATAATAAATATCAAAATAAGATCATATAATAAAACAATAATAGTAGTAGGAATAACAATTCTTTTACTACTATTTTTCTTTTCCGATATAAGTTTAGTAATAGCAATAGGTACTCCCAAATTACATAAAGTAATAAACAAATTAAAAGTAGGAAGTACTAACATATATTCACTAATACCTTCAGTACCAATCGTTCTAGTTAGAACAATCTTAATAATCATACCAAGTACTTTAGTAATTAATCCTCCTATAATTAATATAATTGTCGACTTAATAAATTTATTTTTCATAATAGATTATATGATAAAATAAATAAAAAAGAAGTAAATTACTTTACTCCTTCAGTTATATCTAGATAAGATTTAGTATTAACAATCAAAGTATTAGTCTCAATTGCTTCACAAATAATTTCTATTTTCTTTTGATAATTCTTATTACCATACCAACCACTAGGAAATAATTCATTATCACTAAGATTACTAAAATGTTTTTTATAAGAAAGTTCTGCTAATACATATAATTTAAATAACTCATTATCCATTATCTTCCTCCTTGATTTTTACTTTTATTTATATCCATTTCTAATATATTAGTATAATAAAAGTTACTAATCATATTATAAACTTCATCACCAACAATATCCCTAAGTACCCGAAGATTCTCTTCAGCACCCTTAGATTTAACCAATACAGCAAACTGTGCTATCATTTCATCAAATCCATGTTTTGCTATGAGAGTATATGTATAATATTTTATTCCATGGCCACCACAAGCAGCTATCTTTTTACCATTATTATCTTTTAAAACACCATCATAAGGTTTCCCTTCAAATATAGCATCAATTATATCACTGATTGCTCCAACATTTTCATAATTTTCTTCCATGGTTTTTGCCATTATTTCGTTAGCTATTATAATATTTTCTCGTTTAATATATTCTTCAACTGAAAAAGTTTCTTGTAAAATCTGTTCAAGTTGTTCTTCAGGTATTTTTAAACTTTTAAATTTATCTCGATATTTATCAATATCTTTAGACAATATATTTTGAATATCCATAATATTTTCTTGTTTAGAATATTTTGTCGTTAATACCTCACTAGTAATATTCAAGAAATAATTTTCAAGATTTTTCTTAAAATTATTCCAAAATTCAAAATAGTCACTAACTTTAATTAATAATTCCTTATTTTCTCTTGCCCTTTTAACAATTTCAGAATAGTTATCAGGAACTTCAAATCTATTAAGATAATAATGAAGAGCATGCCCAGTTTCATGGATAATAGTAGAAGCAAAACTATCATCCATATGAATACATCCATCATTAGAAGAAAAATAACTACTATCTTTATCTTTAACATAATAAAATTCATCAAAATTATTTTTCTTTATTTCAATTAATTTTTCAATTTCTCTAATAGTTATATCATAATTAATAAATAAAGCATCTCTATAACTAGTAATTAATAAATTAATTAAATCTTTATCACTCTTACCATCTGAAATAAATAATCTTTCTAATTCTTTAATTAAATAATCACTATCTTTATCAAGAGGTCCATAATATGTATCAGGAGAATGTTTATGAGGAAAATAATTGCCTTCACCAATATTTAAAGTATTATTATCTTTAATCCCCCTAGCTTTTAAAATAATAATTATTGAATAATTCATTTTATCACTTTTATCTAATATTTTATTAAGAGTAAGTTCAGGATCCTTATCTAAAAAATAATCAAGTAATGTTTTATTATCATAATATTTAAACAGCAGTGTATTTAAGTTTAAGCTATTTTTAACATAACCAATCATATCGTGTCTAGCAATACATAAATAAAATTCTGCCTTCATATCAGGTTTAATAGGAGCAGTAATATTATCAATATTATATTCAAAGTCTCCTTTATTAATACAATCTAAAATATAATCTAAATAAGTATAATTATCATTAATTTTAGTCATTAAAAGCAAAGCACTTGCCTTTACCAATAAATCTGGTCTATTTTTTTGATATAGTATTTTTAAAATATTCACTTCAAATATACACGGTATTTTAATACCATAATTATTATCTATCATATACTCTAAAACTGTTTGATCTTTTACCATAGTATCTTTAAAAACATCTCTAGTATTAGATAACCAAATACTTTCAGAACTACTACCAATTAAATCTAATTTCTTATTATCATATAATATTTTAATAATTTCTTCATTATTAATATTATTAATTTTAATATTAATATTATTTTCTATAAGAGTTTCTAATAATGTTTTAGGAGGATATAACTTATATAAAAGAATATTTTCATCAGCATCATAAAAGAAATAATATAATTTATTATCTAAAAGTAGCTTAATAAAATGAATCATAAAATCAATATTTTCATCAAAATTAATTAAACTAGATATATTTTTAATTGCCGTGGAATTAGAGACATACTTATCGATAGGGTAGTTACCATTTTCGTCTTTAGTAATTAATTTCTTAATAATTTCTGGATTAAGATATATTAAGTCGTTTTCTAATTGATATTTACAAAGTAAATCAACGATCTCAGTGTGTTCTTTAATAAAACCTATCATTTTTCCAAATAAAGAACTATTTTTCATTGGTAAAACTTTAAAAAACTCATCATTATTCGTAGAAAACAAAGTATTCTCAAATATATTTTTAATTTTTTCTGGAATATCTTGATTACTTTTAATGATAATAGCAATAATCTTAGTTGTTTTTTCTAAATCTATTATGTCATCATCTATATTAATATTACTTATATCTATATTCTCTTTAAGCATTTCTTCTAGTAAAGTAGTACCATTTTTATCTTTAATTAAAAGAGCGTTGATTGAGAGATTAAATTCTTCTAAAAGATAATTTAAAACATTTGTATAATTCGTCTCAGCACATTCATAATCTATTTCATCATAAGAAAATTGTGATATGTCTTGTTCATACACAAGACATAAAAAAAATACATAACCATTATTTCTAATTTTTTTATTTTCCAAATCTATATCAACATTGTTTTCAAGTAAATCTATTAATAAAAGGTATCCATTTTTATCCTTAGTAAAAAGTTCATCCAAAGTTAGATTAAGACCAGCAGTACTAGTAATTTCACCATTTACTACCTTTTGATATATATCATTTAATCTCTCATTATCAAAAATATTTTCATTATTATCCATATTTATACACTCCTTATCTAATAACTATCATAAGTATATCATAATAAAATATATAAGTAAATATTCTTTACATAATTTTACCATTATAAGTAAATACTATTACTGGTAATAGGAGGTTAATATGACAATAAAATATAACAATGTCTTTATTGAAGATGCTTATACTATATTTGGTAATTATGAGAATGATGGACCACTATCAAAATATTTTGATAAGAAATATGAAAAAGATTTATACTTTGGTGAAAAATCTTGGGAGCAGTAATGGCCCCAGCAGCAGGAGATGTAATATATAACCATTTAAAAGATACCAAGAGAGATATCTCATATTA
>PPYE01560326.1_pt1 | contig 13210 bp, 10 predicted proteins | sample 1559881 | NCBI WGS metagenome assembly PPYE01 (sample SAMN08240022, study PRJNA423297) | Human gut metagenome, whole genome shotgun sequencing project.
GTGGTAGGTCAAGGGACGACTTTTACATTCACCCTACCTTACGAGTCGGATCAATCGACCGAAAATACGAAGGAGGAAAAACGGCAGGAAGGGAATGCAAATGAAAATCCGACCGGCACGGGTTCGATGAAGATTGACCCGGCTTCTACGGAGACGCCAGCAGAAACGTCTGTCAAGGAGGATTCCGAAAAGACTTCCGGAAGTACGGACGATGATAGTTCCGGTAGTATTTCCGCCAATGCCTCTCCAAGCCAGCGGACTATTCTGATAGCGGAAGATGAGGACAGTAACTTCGACTTGCTGAAGGCTATTCTTGGAAGAAAGTACAGGCTTATACGTGCACGGGACGGTATGGAGGCCGTTACCTCATACGATGAAGCGAAGCCTGACCTTATTCTGATGGATATCAAAATGCCTAATCTCGACGGTCTGGAGGCTACGAAGATCATTCGTGAGCTTTCTCATACTGTGCCCATTATCGCACAAAGTGCTTATGCTTATCAACAGGATCAGATAGCTGCAATGGATGCCGGATGCAGCGACTTCATCGCCAAGCCGATCTCTCAAGCGAAGCTCAAGGATATGATTAATAAATGGTTACCATAAAATGAAAGCCTTATATAGATTACTTTACTACCTGTCTATCCTGCTGACGAGCATTCTGGCAGGTTTCACATTAGCCGGAGCCTTCGCCGGAGATGCTTCGCCGGGCGGCTTTAAGCTGATGCCCTTTATCGGATTGGTTCTGCCGATGCTTTTGCTGGCTAATGTCGTCTCTGCCATCTATTGGACGGTTCGCTGGCGATGCTGGGTTTTCATTCCTTTAATCGCCATACTGGGAAATTTGGGGTATCTGACCCGTGTCCTCCAGTCCCCGCTTTTCGATTCGGCTTCCCAACCGAATACTGAATCTCTGAAGAAAAACGAAAGGGCCACCGAATCAGCACTGACTATTGCCACCTATAACGTTAACAGCTTTAATCACGAGCACACAGGTTTCTCATGCAAGGAAATCGCTGCTTACATGAAGGAGCTCGGTGTAGATATCTTCTGTTTTCAAGAGTTTGGGATCAATCATGAATTTGGTACTGACAGTCTTCGCACCGTTCTTTCCGAATGGCCGTATTACTATGTACCTTCTTCTCCTGCCGGAGAGAGTCTTTTGCAACTGGCTGTGTTCAGCCGTTATCCTATCAAGGAGAAGCAGCTCGTCACCTACCCAAATTCCAACAACTGCAGCCTGTGGTGTGATATCGACATTAACGGCCAAACAATCCGTCTGTTCAACAATCATCTGCAGACTACGGAAGTCAGCCGCAACAAGCGCAAACTGGAAAAAGAACTTCGTGCAGACGATACCGACCGTGCGGAACGTGCCGCTCTCACCCTTGCCGATGGTCTGCATGAGAACTTCAAGAAACGTGCCGCACAAGCTGAACATATCAATCAATTGATTTCCGATTCTCCCTATCCCACCCTGGTATGCGGTGACTTCAACTCTCTCCCTTCTTCATATGTATATCAAACTGTAAAAGGAGAAAAGATGAATGATGGCTTTCAGACCTGCGGACATGGGTATATGTACACTTTCCGATATTTCAAGCATCTGCTGAGAATCGACTATATCCTCCATTCGTCTGAGTTTCAAGGGGTGGATTACTTCTCTCCGGATTTGGAGTATAGTGATCATAATCCGGTGGTGATGAGAATGAGGTTATAAACCTTACGCTGTATATCACTATATAGAAAGGCTACAAAAAAGCCAGTTAACTCATTATGAATTAACTGGCTTCCCATTAAAATAAAATCCTTCTTTTTAACTTTAAAACTTGTATTAGAAAGTAACTTTTACTCCTAATTGCATAGACCATGCACTACCAATGGTATTGGTATATTGCCATGATGATCTTTCTTTAAAAGCTTCACGTGAATTAGCATTTATCTGGTAAGTCAAGGGTTCACCAACTTTGCTAGCAGTTTTTAATAACTGTACATTGTCATAACTCTTGAGACCACAAGATTGATATGCTCCCCATTTTGAATTAATCATATTTCCTACATTCAGCATATCAAGGCTAACCTGTATTCCATATTTACGCCCACCTAAAGTTGCATAAAAATCCTGAGCAATTTTAAAATCAAAGCGATTAATCCAAGGTGTTAAAGATCCATTACGTTCCACATATTTTCCCTTACGATCTTTAAGATAAGAATCATTGTTCACAAAATCCCAAAAATCTTTAGCTTGATCTACAGCAGAATAAGTAATAGCACCACTTTTATCTGTAATATCAACAAAGGTCATTTCATCCTGAGAGTTAGGCACGTATATTAAATCCGAATAATTGCCATCACCATTCATATCATTATAATATGTATAGGAATAACGTCCTGTATGATATCCTGAATAAAATAACGAGAATGTTGTCTTTAAGCATTTAGCATAATTAATTTCATAAGAAGCATTAGCAATAATACGATGGGGCGTAGAAAATAAAGAATAAGATACTCCAGGATCATTCAATGAATTTACTGCCACATTATTTTGCCATGCTGAATTAGGTGCTGACCCAGGATTTGCAGTCAGATCTTTAGCCATTGTATAAGTATAGCCGATAGACCCTGTAAAACCAAAATCGTATTTCTTTGTCAAAATAGCATTAAAAGAATATTGATATCCTTTATCTTCTCCATTAGAAAGTTTTACTACTACATTCTTACCATTAGTATAATCATTATACTCGTATTTTTTTGAAGCCCAATAAATACGATCCGGTTGTTCATTATACACACCCGTAGGCTTAGCCTCATTCATATTGATCTGCGCAACATTATAAATATCTCTTGTATACATTGCTCCAACAGATAACATAAAATCATACGGCAGTTGAATATCCACATTCAAATTACTACGCCAAACTTGCGGCATCTTAAACTTAGGATCTACATATGCTATAACATCAGGTGCTTGCTCTGAAGGTGTAGAAGGAAATAAACTGGGATATTTCTGCAGAGTTTCTCTATAATTAGGATTAAAACCAAAGTCAGCAGGTAAAGAGCCCGGATTTTTTTGTGTATTATACTCTACCATATTTTGGTATAAGCCCGAATTACTTGGTTGATTAGTGAACCATACAAAAGGTAACAATCCAGTAAAGATTCCTGTACCTCCTGATACAATTACGGAGCGATCACCTTTTACATCCCAATTAAAACCGACTCTTGGCGAAAACAAGACTTGCGTCTTCGGCCACTTAGAAATATCGACATGAGTATTATTTACAAAAGCTAATTCCTCTATTGACTTGTTAGAATCCAATGAATTCATATATATTGGCATATCCAGACGTAAGCCATAAGTCAAACGAAAATTAGGAGTAAGAGACCATACGTCTTGGGCATACACACCAGCCATTCCGAATGTCAACTCAGAACCTGGAGCATCATTACCATTATACCCATATGTAATACCATAAATGGTAGGTACTTTTCCCTGCATAAAATCATCCATTGAATCATAACGATAATATCCGTAAGGGCCTCTCAAATAAGAGTTTTTAAAATATTGGCGTTCAAAAGAAACGCCAGCAAGCAATTCATGTTTTCCTAATGATATACTCACATTATCAACAAGACTAAATACATTATTGATAACCTGATTATTAGGAGTAAACACTTCTGTACCTAAAGTTATATATTGCTTTCCGTCCTTATATATATCGACAAAAGGAAAATCAGAGCCTTTCTGCTCGCGTGTATCACTAATATGAGTATATGTGGCTAACAGTTTATTCTGAACATTATTCGAGAAACGACTATTTAACTCGCCTGTTATCGATGTTACTACGTTTTTCATCTTATAGTTTGAATTACCAAAAGAAAAGGCATCCAAACCATAACGATTAGAATTAGTACTAGTTATAATAGTGGACTTAGCGCTTACTTCTCTGTCATCTTCTGAGGAAACAGAATTAAAACGCACTGTCAACTTATGGTTCTGATGTATATTCCAATCAATACGAGCCATTAACTTCCAATTATCACTTTGGAAATTATTGAAGTTCTCATACTGTCCGGGGTCATAATCATATTTAGTTTTAACAAAGTCACTGATAGTACGCATATCACCCACCCAAGTACGTGAGATACGTTTTCCGCTATCCCCTGTTCCATTTTGATCTTGATTAGGAAGCCAAGTTACCCCCGGAGTTTCCTTATTTTCAATTTCAGCATTCAAGAAGAAGAAAAGCTTATTCTTAATGATTGGACCTCCAAAAGTTACACCATATGAATGAGAGTTGTATTCTTTTGCTTTAAGAATATCCTCACCGTCAATAGAGCTCCCTGCAAATCCTCTTGGTTTATGATAGGTATATGCAGTACCCGAAAATGAGTTTGTTCCACTTTTTGTTACAGCATTAATAGAAGCACCTGTGAAGTTGGAATATTTAACATCGTAAGGAGAGACATTTACAGTAATCTCATCGATTGCATCTAAAGATATGGGTTGAGAATCTCCTCCAGGTAAATTATTAGAACTTAATCCGAAACTATTATTAAACGAAGCACCATCAATCGTTATATTGTTATAACGTCCATCACGCCCCGCAAAAGAACTGCTTCCACCTGCATAAGGAGAGAGCTTTGTGAAATCTGTTATACTTCTGTTAATAGTAGGTAAAGTGTTCATCTGACGTTCACTTACATTAGTAACAGTACCTATTTTTTCGATAGTTTTTGGTGCTGTTACTACTACTTCATCCAACAACTCTGAACTTTCTTTCAAAGAAACATTCAATACGTAGTTTTCTCCTAATGACAACTGGATGCCCTTGTAAATGGCTGACTGATAGCCGACATAGGTGATTTCGACTTTGTAAGGACCGCCTGTACGCATACCTTGCAGATTGAATTGCCCACTGACATTGGTCACTGTACCATAGCGGGTACCGGAGGGCTCGTGAATAGCAACGATCGTTGCTCCAATAATAGGTTCATCTTGTGCTGTTACTTTACCACTCATACTTGCTGTGGTAACTTGCGCACTCATCGTAGCAGTAATCAGTAACATTACGACCACTAAAAAAGACCGCATTCTCTTCAACATAATGTAATTTATTAGTTAATACTAATTGTTTGTTTCATTGAAACTGTGCACAAAGATAATTAATATTATTTAGACTTAGATGACAATTATGCTACATTCTTTTAAGAGAGATAAACATTTTATTGCTTTCGAAAACAATAAAGGCCCTGCAATGTTTGCAGAGCCTTTCACTTTCGTATATTAAGTGAGATTTAACTTGTAATCTGTCAGCAAATACTAGTCAGTCATTAGGTTTCTATAACGAACACGCTTCGGCTCTTCATTGCCTAGACGCTTCAATTTGTTTTCCTCATATTCTGAATAGGAACCTTCAAAGTAGAATACATTAGAGTCTCCTTCAAAAGCGAGGATATGCGTACAGATACGATCAAGGAACCAACGATCGTGAGAGATGACTACCGCACACCCTGCAAAGTCTTCCAAACCTTCCTCCAAAGCACGAAGGGTGTTCACGTCAATGTCATTGGTCGGCTCATCGAGCAGCAGAACGTTACCTTCTTCTTTCAGAGCGATCGCCAGATGCAGACGGTTTCTTTCACCACCGGAAAGAACACCACAAAGTTTTTCCTGATCGGCACCGGCAAAGTTGAAACGGGACAGGTACGCACGTGCATTGATATCACGTCCACCCATACGGATCAAATCATTACCACCGGAGATTACCTGATAGACGCTCTTGTTCGGGTCAATGTCTTTATGCTGCTGGTCTACATAGGATACCTTTACGGTCTCTCCTACTTCAAACTCACCTTTATCTACCGTTTCCAATCCCATAATCAGACGGAAAAGAGTTGTTTTTCCTGCACCGTTAGGACCGATGACACCGACAATACCGTTAGGAGGAAGCATAAAGTTCAGATCATCGAACAGCAGTTTGTCGCCGTATGCCTTCGCTACGTGTTTTGCCTCGATTACCTTATTACCCAGACGGGGACCATTCGGGATAAAGATTTCCAGCTTCTCTTCTTTCTCCTTCAAGTCTTCATTCAGCAACTTGTCGTATGAATTAAGACGGGCTTTTCCTTTCGCCTGACGAGCTTTCGGAGCCATGCGCACCCATTCCAACTCACGTTCCAGTGTTTTACGACGCTTGCTGGCGGTCTTTTCTTCCATTTCCATCCGTTTGGTCTTCTGTTCCAGCCAGGATGAGTAGTTTCCCTTCCAAGGGATACCTTCGCCACGGTCGAGTTCGAGAATCCATCCGGCAACGTGATCAAGGAAGTAACGGTCGTGAGTTACGGCGATAACTGTACCTTCGTATTGCTGCAAATGTTGTTCCAGCCAGTCGATAGATTCAGCATCCAAGTGGTTGGTAGGCTCATCGAGCAACAGGATGTCCGGTTTCTGCAACAACAAACGGCAAAGAGCGACACGACGGCGTTCACCTCCGGAGAGATTCACCACCGGCTGATCTTCGGGCGGACAACGGAGCGCATCCATCGCACGTTCCAGTTTACTGTCCAGATTCCATGCATCAGTTGCGTCGATGATATCTTGCAATTCTCCCTGACGGGCGAAAAGTATATCCATCTTGTCCTGATCTTCATAATACTCGGGCAAACCGAATTTCTGATTGATTTCTTCGTATTCTGCCAGTGCGTCAACGATCGGTTGCACACCTTCCATTACTACTTCTTTTACTGTCTTTGTGTCGTCCAGATAAGGTTCTTGTGCCAAATAGCCCACAGAATATCCCGGAGAGAAGACCACTTCTCCCTGATAGGATTTCTCCAGACCCGCGATAATCTTCAATAAGGTAGATTTACCGGAACCGTTCAGACCGATAATACCAATCTTCGCTCCATAGAAGAACGACAGGTAAATGTCTTTCAGTACATTTTTATTTGGTTGGAAAGCTTTGCTCACTCCCACCATTGAGAAGATGATTTTTTTATCGTCAGCCATATATTAATGATTGTATATTGTTGATAATGGCACAAAGATAAGAAAAATGTTTGAAATGCTTTGGAGTTCTAAAAAAATGTTCTACCTTTGCACCCGCAATTCGAAAGAAAGCATAAAGGATTGATTCAGTAGCTCAGCAGGTAGAGCACAACACTTTTAATGTTGGGGTCCTGGGTTCGAGCCCCAGCTGGATCACTGAAAACAAAAGAAAAATCAAGCAAATCCCCTGATAATCAGACATTATCAGGGATTTCTTTTTTCTGGTAGATAGCAAGAAACATCTGTTTCAAGTATATTATTACTTTTTCTGAAACTTGAAGGGCTACATCCCTTGTATTTCTTAAAAAATTTACTCAAATGGCTTTCATCGGTAAATCCTAGTTCCTCGGCAATCTCACTTATTCTCATTTGACTATGTAACAATCTGCTTTCGACCAATTTCAGTTTATAGCTTAATATGTATTGCTGCATTGTTTCGTTAGTGTGCTTTTTTATATAACGTCCTAAGTAACTTTCAGATATACCGAAGTGCTGACTGATCTCTTTTGCTCTAATTTTACCTGTTTGATAGATATTTGCTTGGATATATTGAAGAATATCGAGAGACTTATCATCTGAACATTCATCGACCTGTTGAGGTAAAAACATAGCTATATTTCTTGCCACGACAATAATTATAGTATTTATCAACTGCGTGATAATCTCTTTACTGTACAGATTCCTATTTACATACTCCCGAATAATTGCTTCAATCATTGGTTTCACTAATAACTTATCCACCTTATTTCTAAGGATGCAACCCGGTTGATGATTTGCATGTTGCAAAATAAATTCTAATCTCTGGATATTCTCTGAACCAAATATGGCTGAATGTATATAGATGTCATTAAACTTGATGTTAATGAATTTTGTAGTTGTGTGAATCTCAAAGGAATGAGAATCATTTGGAGTTATCAAGAACAAGTGTCCATCATGATATGGGAACATATTATTGTTAATCCATTGAATACCTGTTCCTGTTAAGATGTAGACCAGTTCAAAAAAAGTATGCTCATGCTCAGTTAATAACGATTCATTATGCTCGTTAAAGCTGATCTCAAATGGTTGATGAAGATTTTCTTTTTTCATACTCCAAATATAACACATAAAGCAGAATTATACCAATACAACGAAAACATATACCTATATTTGAAATAAAATAGGTATAACTTTGCCACAAATCAAAATTAGATTACTTATGAACTTTTTAGAACCATCAAAACAACGTTATTCAGCAAGAAACAAAAAAGATATAACCGAAATAGTTTCAATCTTATAAACGTAACAATTATGAAAACAGAAATGGAAAAATGTCTGGCTGGTGAATGGTATGATTGTCATAACCAAGTTTTCTTGGATTTAAAGACTCGAACACATAAGTTATTGATGAAATATAATTCATTACCTTATGAGGATAAAGAAGAGAAACACAGCTTGCTAAAAAAGATGCTAGGTAGTATCGGAATGAAAGTTTCGGTTGCCAGTCCATTTATTTGTGATTATGGCTGCAATATACATATAGGGGATAATGTTACTGTTAATACTGGTTGTACCTTTGTGGATTGTAATAAAATCACTATCGGAAGTAATGTTCTTATTGCCCCTAATGTTCAGCTTTATACAGCAACTCACCCTATTGATTTAGATGAACGGCTAGCGCCTGTTGAAACAGAAGATGGAATAAAACGAGTTCGCCGCACTTACGCTTTGCCTATTACAATTGAGGATGGATGCTGGATTGGTGGAGGTGTAATAATCCTTCCCGGAATAACAATTGGGTACGGTAGTGTAATTGGAGCAGGTAGTGTTGTTACAAAAGATATTCCGGCAAATAGTTTAGCTGTTGGAAATCCATGTAAAGTGATACGTCAAATCAATCAAACTAAGAAACTATGATAAAATTGGTCGCTTTTGATTTGGATGGTACAATTGCCGATACAATCCCAATGTGTATCGAAGCCTTTAAGCAGACAGTATCTCCCTATGCATCAAAAATATTGTCAGAAAATGATATTGTGAAAACATTCGGACTTAATGAAGAGGGAATGATTAAAGAGGTCGTTTCAGAAGATTGGGAAAAAGCTCTGATTGATTTTTATGTGATATACAAAGAAATGCACACAGTCTACATTCAACCATTTGTGGGGATAAGAGAATTGATAACAGAGTTGAAGAAGAACTCAATTATTGTATCTTTAATAACAGGTAAAGGTCAAAGGAGTTGTGATATTACACTTCACCATTTTGAAATGGAAGCTCTTTTTGATAGTATTTCAATCGGATCGCCAGATAGAAACACAAAAGCGGAATCAATGACGGAACTAATGTCAAAATATAATATCCAACCAGCAGAAATGGTATATGTTGGAGATGAATTTTCCGATATTACCGCTTGTAGTAAAGTTGGAATACAATGCTTATCTGCTGCATGGATAGCCTCACTCTCAAAAATGAAGAAATTAGAAAAGGAAAATCAAGGATATGTGTTTAGTTCTATCAAATCACTTCATTCTTTTCTAAAGAAAGAAGCTCATTTAGTTTAGATTCATATTCGTAGATTGATTTTAGTATTTTCTGGCATAATGGATATTTATTGGTAATATAAAAGCATGAAATCAGACGTTAAGTCTTTCTATATAATACTTACCATTAAAATTATGCTTATGAATGTATTGTTAAACATGAGGATGTTCGGACTATTCTCTGAAACCTCACAAGAAGTAACTAATAACGAAATGCAAGAAGCCTATGGCGAATTTGTTGAACAGATTAGAACTATAAGTAATGGAAATGATTATTCAACTACTTATCGAATTCTTGCAGCTACCCGTATCGAGATAGCTTTACTTGAAACAATACCTCTTTACGGGCAGGGGGAAAAATGCGCTTAAAAAGCTGTTCATACAAAAGGTACAGGCTACTATTACCGCAGAAATGGAACTGCTGAATCTAAAAATTCAGTACCCCAGCCAATTTCAAAATAGAATAAGCAGCCTTCCACCTTCACCACTCTATTTGACCGACAATACCAACCTAGTTGAAATCATGGAGTTGATTAGTGGACTATTCCTATCACAAAGAGTAGTAACCCATGCCGGAACAAAATCTCCATTAACAGAAATTGGGAGAGCATTTGAACACCTCTTTAATATCAAATTAGGAGATGTTCACAAGAAACACGAAAGCGTCATAAAGCGCAAGCCATCTAAAGTAACTGAATTTTTAGATACACTTCGCAAAGCTATTGCCGAAGAAAGTAAAAAGAAAGGCTATCTATAAATCAAGAACTTACCAACAATTGTTAGGGGAGTAGATATACTACACCCCTAACTTATTTGCATCCATTTACCGTACTTTGCTTCATCAATCGATTGAGAACAATAATGTTAAACTAAAAAATGAAGCAAAATGTATATAGATAACGAAAACTTCGAGAAATGGATGGAGAAGCTATCCAAAAAGATCACCGTAATCGGACAAGATTTGAAATCTCTTATCAATACTGATACAGTACTAGATGATAATGAGAAGATTCTTGATAATCAGGATTTAGCTTTTCTCCTGAAAGTATCTTTCCGAACTCTTCAACGCTACAGAGTAAATAATCAACTTCCTTATTTCACTATCGGAAGGAAAACCTATTATCGGGCTGTAGATATTCGAGCTTTTGTTCGTGAACGTGCCGATTCTCAAACCTACAAACGGTTTGAAAAAGACAATCAGTTGACAAATCTGTCATGATAGCAAAACGCAGTAGAGGGAAGAAGCCTGTGTGCGGGCTATTTCTTTGTGTTGTCACCTCGATTTAACAGAAACTGCCTCACCTATCGGCTCAGCCCGTTTCGCTAAATCGAGCAAGAGGGAACTGGACAAGTCCTGTTCTTCCCTCTTGCTCTGCGAGGCAAAGCCTTCGGCTTTAGCGTGTTACAAGAACACGCTGTAATGACACCTATAATAAACATTTTCTTTGTAACGCTTATTATCAGGTATTTATCTATTCATATTTCTATAAAAAAGTAATTACCATGCCAAGCAGCAGTCGAAAAACGATATTCACTACCATTTCCATAGACAAGGAAACGGCAGCCTTGGTAGAGAAGATATGCAAACGCTATTCACTGAAAAAGAGTGAAGTTGTAAAGTTGGCGTTCGGGTATATAGATAAGGCGCATATCAACCCATCCGAAGCACCTGAATCCGTAAAATCAGAACTGGCGAAAATAAATAAGAGACAGGACGATATTATCCGGTTCATCCGTCATTATGAGGAAGAACAACTGAATCCCATGATACGGGCTACGAATTCTATCGCTTTACGCTTCGATGCTATCGGCAAAACTCTGGAAACTCTTATACTTTCTCAACTGGAAGCCAATCAGGAAAGACAAACAGCCGTACTAAAAAAGTTAAGCGAACAATTCTGCAATCATGCTGACGTGATTAACAACCAGTCCAAACAGATAAATGCACTTAATCAGATACACCAACGGAATTATAGAAAGTTACTTCACCTGATACATCTCTATTCGGAACTTTCTGCTTGTGGTGTAATGGATAGCAAAAGGAAAGATAACCTAAAAGCAGAGATTACAAACCTGATAAATACATAGGCTTATGCACATAGATTTTGCCCCACCCTCAAACGGGACATATAATAATACAGGTAGTAGCCGACAGTTAGCTAATTACCTCGAACATGAAGATTTAGAACGGATGGAGAAAGGTCTTTATACCGAAGGCTTTTTCAATCTGAAAGAGGATAACATCTATAAATCAAAGGTCATAAAAGATATAGATTCCAATATCGGGCAACTCCTGAAAACGGATGCTAAGTTTTATGCTATCCATGTTAACCCATCGGAAAGTGAACTTCGGGCGATGGGCAATACAGAACAGGAACAAGCTGAAGTCATGAAAAGGTATATTCGTGAGGTATTTATTCCTGAATATGCCAAGAACTTCAACAAAGAATTGTTAGCAGAAGATATAAAGTTTTACGGAAAGATACATTTCAGTCGGGGCAGGTCAAACAACAAGCTGAATATGCATTGCCATTTGATTGTAAGCCGTAAAGACCAATCCAATAAGAAAAAAATATCTCCGTTTACCAACCACAAGAACACTAAGAAAGGAACAGTTAAAGGCAGTTTCGACAGGAAAAACCTGTTTCAACAGGCAGAACAGGGATTTGATAAGCTATTCGGCTATCAACGGCAATTAACTGAATCTTTTGAATACTACAACACGATGAAGAACGGTAGTATCTCTAAACAACTCAATATGCAAGAATGGCAAATTGCGAGTACGGAGATACAGCCAGCTAATCAGCTAAACGTGAGGACAGACATACAGCCAGACAGACCAATGTTACAACAGTCAGGTGATAAGCACCCTCATATTAATATGCCGGATTTAGGTCTATCTTCCATTTTCGGTTTAATCACTCCTGATGTTAACAAGGAAGAAGAGTATATTCCGATAAAAAAGAAGAAAACCAAAAGAGGGTTTAGGCGGTAGTACGATTGTTCCCGAAGTTATTTCCCCCGCCTATGTCGATTATCTACCGCTCATAACTTCCCTGCCGTTTGGAGGGCGGAAGTCCACGTGAATAACCAACGGCACGAGAATAACTTCTATCGTTTATGCTCTTTATTCCAAATAACTTATTAATTTTGCACAAATTTTACTTCAATAAGAATATTATAATGAAGCTATCCAAAAAGATAAAGTTAGAATTATATAACCTGTTAAACAAAGAACCTAATGCCTTTGGGGATAATGGAGATGATGGCATTATTCCATTTCTAAGTGATATATGGGATTTAAGTTCCATGAAATCAGAAGATAACAGATATAATAATGCTTTAGGGGATTTTGTTCAACATTTGGTAAGAAATCCAGAGGATTATAGTTACGATTACGTTTTTCAAGAACGACTAAAATTATTAGATGATGATGAAAAATTCACGTTATTTATAGAAACAGTATTATCCCCTAAATATAGAGATGGCGAAGATGATATTTTTAAATATACATTACTAATCAATCCCTATCTAGAAAAAGAAGGATATACTTTAATTCTAAAAAATTATGATGAAGATGGATTTCCATTGTATAAAATAGACTTAATACCGAAAGAAAATGTACCAACAGATATAA
>PPYE01512177.1_pt1 | contig 13208 bp, 8 predicted proteins | sample 1559881 | NCBI WGS metagenome assembly PPYE01 (sample SAMN08240022, study PRJNA423297) | Human gut metagenome, whole genome shotgun sequencing project.
GCTACCCCCTCTTTGGAAGGAAGCTCATACGCTGCCGGAGTAGAGATGTAAACCATTGGATAACGTGTCGGATCAGTGTTCAGAACATAATTTCCTTCTGCATCAGTCGTATTGAAATGTGCCCCGTCTGTCACCACTACACCGCTGATGGGTTTACCTGTATTATCTTTCACACTACCTTTCACCACCGTCTGACCAAAGGCGGCAATAGCGTTCAGCTGGAAAAGCAAAACCGCTGCAAACAGCGTTTTTCTAAAATTGATCTTTTTCATTGCTTATAACTTTCTTAAAGTAACCTGATTGAATAATGCGATAATTTCTTCCGGTTCATCTGCCGACTTGAGAGCCTCCTCAAAAGACTTGCTGTTATCATCGAAACACATCACATTGGCGCAATCCAGAATATGACCCATGTTGAATGTAGCAACTTCCCGGCTCACCTCTTCTTTCTTCAATGCCTTCTTATAATATTTATTCACCTTATTAACCGCCTTGTAAATAGAAGGCTTCAAAATTTCGACCGAAGAATCCGTAAATCCGATTGTTACATCATACTCATGCGTATAATTCTGGATGAAAGTATTCCATTTTCCGGTAATGTCACTCCCCAGATAATGTTCCGCTTCAAACACTGGTTTGGTAGTCGGGATTTCTCCATACACGTCGAATATAAACACCGCTTTCGGCTTTTTGCCTACGGGAGTAGCTTCTTTTTCGTTTTTGGAAATATGGTTTTTTCCGGAGATATTCTCGTTCATGGCGAGCTCTCCTTTTTGCGCCGTTGCTGCCATCGTTATAACTAACACAACAGCCATACTGATTATTCTTTTCATATTCATTGAATTTTAAAGATTGATTGAAATGATAATTATTGCCGCAATCTTGGTGACCGACACATTCATTTATTGCTGCCACATCAGTCGGATATGGAAGTCATCGCCTCCCATGTTCGCTTTAGCCGCCTGATAATTCTTCAGATTAGTACGCTGCAGAGCAGATGGATATTTAAAGCGTTTCGGCATTTTGTTATTAGCATTTGCGATGCCGGGCCCCACAGGTAACACAGGAAAACCGGTACGGTTATATTCAAACCACTGCTGATAATCGCAGAAGAACAGTGCGACAAACTTCTGGTTCATGATTCGTTCCAGCGTATCATCATAAGCAGCTTCCGGATTTTCAAAATAATGGTCAGGCATTTTCTGTCCCCACTGTTCGATAGCCGCCTGCACTCCCTTCTGATAAGCCTCTTTGGCAGCGCTACTTCCTCCGTCGATCACTCCTTTTTTCAGTAATTCCGCTTTGATGAATTCCACTTCGGCATAAGGCATCATGGCAAGTTTCATAGGTGCCTTCGCCATTTCCTGATTCAGTCCCGAAGCAGTGATTGAAGGCAACGTCTGATAACCGCTGGGCAAACCCACATAATCTTTAGTCTGGTCGGGGAGAGTGACCTGTGTTGCATACACCTGCAGACGGGGATCGTTCCAACCTTTCAGCAGATTAACAAAGAACTCTGAAATCTGAACATAAGAAGTGAAATCCTGTGGACGGGTGAGCGGAGCTTCCTCCGGATAAGTTCCGCTGATGGCAAGCAGGGCAGCATCATCGTTCGATTCGAATACCGGATAAGTGGCGGGATCGGTCAGCATGGTACGCAGCTCCTGTTTCGCGTTGAATTCCGGCACGTCGATCACCCGGAGCAGTGCACGCAGACGGAGCGAGTTGCAGAACTTCTTCCATTTCAAAATACCGGTTGCATCCCCTTTGGACGTCTTGTACAACATTTCGCCCGATTGGTTGTAGATCAACCCGTTAGCTTTGTCGAACAACTCGTTAGCTGTTTTCAGATTGTCGATAATCTGTTGGTACACCTGCTGCTGGGTGTCGAACTTCGGTGCAAGTATTCCCTCGTCGGCGGAGCAGGCTTCGCTCATCGGAATATCACCGAAGGCATCCGTCAGAATCTGGTATAACCAACATTGCAAAGTCAGCGATATAGCATCGTAGTTGGGTTGTTTGGAGGCTTCCGGCAATTTTCCGGTGAGGCGCATCATCTCTTTGGCGTTGTTGATCCATTTATAATAAGTAGTCCATGTGCCGTCTCCTTCGCTGTCCGTCATATACCACCATCCCACACCGTTGGTGCTGCTGGTAGATACGGCGCATTGCATCAGGTCGTAGGTATAGCTGTTGTAGCGTTTCCAGTTGTAGACCGATGTTTCGTATAAAATCGGGTTGAGCAGCGTGCCGGGATTCACCTCATCCATGCGGGTGGGGTCTGTATTGAGTTCGTCGAAGCTGGTGCAGGAAGTCGTGCAGAGAGCTCCGCACAAAGTCATTCCCCATACTATATTTTTGAAAAGTTTATTGGTTTTCATAAGTCAGTGTTTAAAAAGATACGTTAATATTCAGTCCGAAAGTACGTGCCGTAGGCAGTGAGCCCGTCTCCACACCGGTCACCATCGAACTTCCGTTGAGGGCGGCAGATTCGGGGTCGAACAGAGGATAGTCAGTGATACAGAACAGGTTGCGTGCGTAGAGTGCCACCGATGCTTTGCTGAACGGTGTTTTCTTCAGTGTGCTGTTCGGCAACTTGTACTCCAGTCTCATTTCGCGCAACTTGAGGAATGAAGTGTCGAACGTGTTAGTTTCCACATTGGCCATCCGGTAATATTCCTTATAATAACTTTCCACGGTCACCACTTTGGTGTTTGGCGAGTAAGTTCCGTCATCGTTCTTCACTGTTCCCGGAGCAATCATGTACATCCCGTCTTGTGGTGAAAGTCCGGCGGCAGCGATGCGCGGGTCGTCTTTCGACATATAAAATTCCGTTCCCGGCAGACGTCCGTTCAGGGTATGTTGCAGTTTTCCCTGTTCCGTCATTTTGTGGTGCGAGTGCGAGTACATTTTACCTCCCACCTGTCCGTCGAGCAGGACGCTAAGCGTGAAGTTCTTGTAAGAAAATTCATTGTACAGTCCGGCTTTCCATTTCGGATAGGCCGTGCCGACGTATTCGATCTCTCCCGAACGTTCGGGCAATCCGTTGTCGTTGATGACCACATTTCCTTCCGGGTCGCGTACCAGTTTATATCCCCAGAGATCGCCCGTAGTTCCACCCACACGTCCGATGATAGACACACTACCGATACTGCTGATTAACTGGTTCTCATCCGCCCCTTCCGCCAGTGAGAGAATCCGGTTCTCGTTCTTAGACCAGGTGAAAGTAGCATTCCATCGGAAATCCCTGCTGACTACCGGAGTAACGTCCAACTGGATTTCGTAACCGCGGTTGCGGACGCATCCCGAATTGATGGTAGCTTTGCTGTAACCTGTGGTCGGGTCCATCGGAGCATCCAGAATCTGGTTTTTGGTGCGGTTATAATAGAATGTGAAATCGAGTCCGATGCGGTTGTGAAACATACGGAAGTCGAATCCCGTTTCGTAATTGGTCGAAATCTCCGGTTTGAAATCCTGATTATAGAGCGTAGAAGATACGATGGCCGATCCGGGGAAATCGCTCGTGCCATAATAGGGCGATGTCTTGTAAGGGTCTGTGTCATTGCCCACCTGTGCCAGCGAACCTCTCACTTTCAACAGACTGATCTGTTCCGGCAACGTGAACCACTCGTTCATCACTGCACTGACGCTGACCGACGGATAGAAGAAAGAACGGTTACTTTTCGGCAGGGTAGACGACCAGTCATTGCGCCCGGTGACATCGAGAAACAGTTTATCCTTATACGAGAAATTGGCCGTGAAATAAAGACTGTTCAGCGCTTTCTTTTTGATAACCGTCTGCACGTTCGGGTTGGAAACACCGTTTGCCAGTTTGTATACTCCCGGCGTAATCAATCCTACCACCGAGGCAGCCAACATATCGTAGCTTTGTTGCATCATGTTTCCACCTGCCGAAGCGTTGACACGCAATCCGTTGGCGAATGAATCATGGTAAGTAAATAAAGCATCGCTGTTTAATTCATAATCGAACACATTCTGTTTCTTGAAAAACCCGTTTCCGAAAACCACGTCACTGATAGGACGATGCTGTTCGCGTTGGTCGGCTGACAACTGGATACCGGACCGGATCATGAAATCGAATTTACTGTTGATGCGCAGATTGGCAGAAATGGATGATACATTACTGTGTTTCTCCGAAGGATTTTCAGATTCGTATAGAATGACATACGGGTTTCCGATAAAGGAACTGTACGGTTGGAGCTGTTTCACATTTTCCTGTCCGGTACGCCACATCGGACGCAACCAGTCGAGGTTGACATTCGGATTCTGGAAGATAAGGAAGTAGGAGATAGAGTTACTGTTATATCCCAGTGCAGGCGTGTTGTTGAGCTTGCGGTACGTATAACTCGACTTGAAATTAATGCGCAGTGCCCTCGAAATCTGCTGTTGGGCGGAAACCATGGCGGTGATACGCTGGAAACCTGTATTGGGGAGAATCCATTCGTTCTTAGTGTGGGTGATGGACGCCCGTACGCTGCCCCGGTCGGATTTTCCGGTCAAGGCTACCGAGTTGGTCAGGGTGTATCCTGTCTGGAACAAATCTTTGCGGTTGTTTTTGTACGCTACCCAAGGGGTGGCAACAGAAGCGCGTCCCTGCGTTACGGGGTCATATTGGTAGAACAACCTGTTGGCGTCGAAACGTGCTCCGTAGGCGCTACTGGTTCCGCTAGTGCTTGCGTAACTGCCGTCTTCCGCTTTCCCGTAAGAGTAATAGGGCTGGCCTTCGTAGATAGAACCTGCCGGACCGATATTGCTCGGCAATCCCTGTCCGAATTCATACTGGTAATCGGGCCATCTCATCACATCGTCAATACTGAAGTTACCGCTGTAAGACACACCGATACCTTTGGGTGCACCCGCTCCCGATTTGGTAGTCACCATAATCACGCCATTGGCTGCACGCGTACCGTACAAGGCTGTCGCACTGGCCCCTTTTAATACTTGGATGCTTTCGATATCATCCGGATTGATGTCGGAGAATCCGTTACCATAGTCCACGGAAAGTTCGCTGTTTGAACCTGCACCGTAGGCAACACCCGGATTGGTCATCGGACTACTCATCGGTACACCGTCCACTACCACCAATGCGTCGTTTCCGTTCTGGTTCAGCGAGACGTCCCCCCGCAGCGAGATACGGCTCGAATTAAGCGGACCACCGGAAGAGATAACACTCAATCCGGCTACCTTGCCGTTCAGTGCCGTCGACCAGTTGGTGGGCAGGGCACTCGTAATCATATCCCCTTTCACGGTTTCCGTGGCATATCCCAATCCTTTTTCTTCACGTTTGATCCCCAGGGCAGTCACCACCACATCATTCAGTTGTTGCGACTCTTCCGCCAGTTTTACGTTCATCGTATTGCCTGCATAGTTCTTCTGTAGCGTTTTATATCCCACATAACTGAATACAAGCAAATCCTTTTGAGTCAATGTTTTCTTAGTCTTCAGGGAGTAGTTTCCGTCGATGTCGGTCACCGTGCCGTCTGTCGAGTTTTTCACAGCTACGGTAGCCCCGATTAACGGTTCCCCGCCTTCACTTGTGATTTTTCCTTTCACTGTTGTCTGTGCGTATGCAGAGCCACAGCACAAGAGCCCAATCGACAGAGAAAGCAGCCATTTGTTTCTTTTCATAATCTTTTACCTTGCTTCTTTTAATTTATTAAATGAAATAAAGTTATTCACACCCGTGTTTTTGTTTCACGGTGCAAAGGAATGCAAGGCAGATTAAGATAGTATTACAGATCTGTTAACAATCTGTGTTGTGCGATAAATACAAATTAATAAAATAAATGGAGGCACGGATTACACGGTTTTAGTTAATAAAAGAACCGCGTAATCCGTGCCTAATAATCTAATAATAAAAGATTATTTTACTTGATTAGATAGAATACTTACTCTGATACTCTTTCGGCGACATTCCCTCGTGCCGTTTGAAGTACCTTCCTAAATACGACTGATCGGGAAAACCAAGTCGGTCGGCTATTTCCTGAATCGTCAGTCCGGTGGATTGAAGCAACACTTTTATCTCCAGGATGGCAAAGTCGTCGATAATCTTTTTGGCAGCCTCGCCCGTCACGCTTTTGCAAATACCTGTCAGGTATTTGGTGGAGATACACAGTTTGCTGGCGTAGAAAGTCACTTCCCGTTGTGAGATACAGTTTTCATGTACCAGTGCGATGAAATTCTTAAAGATTTCATCCTGCCGGCTTCCTCCTTCGATTTCCTGTCGGTCGAAGTAGCGGTAACACTTATCATAAATATCCAGCATAAACGACTGGAGATGATTTTTGGCGATCTGGTTGCGGAAACGGTTTTCACGATCGTTGTATATAGCTGTTGTGGCACGCATTAACCCGTTGATTGCTCCTGTGCTTTCATCCTTGAGTGTATAGCACGGTTTTTCTTTGATGAACCGGAAGAAGATCGGCTCGAAACGGAGGCAGGCTTCGCGAAACATTTCTTTGGGAAATCCGAAGAAAGAAGCTGTGAAATCGCTGCTGTTGCCATTGATGCGGATAATCGTTCCCGGCAAGAGCACGATTTGAGTGTTTTCTACTATTTCATAGTCTTTCAGGTCGATTGTGACGTGTGCCCATCCGCTTCTGCAAAAATAGATGGCACCCCCTTCCAGTTTCCACAGGCGTTGCATAATTGGAGACAGGTTTTCGTCCATTCCGGCAACGAACGGTTCATGAAGTATGGCTAGGCTAGAGTTTTTTGATTCCATTGTTGTTCTTATTTTGGGTACAAAAATAGGACTTTTTCACTAAATATCGGTTTTAATGTTCCTAAAATGAACAAAACTGAAGATGCTAAGTCCAGTTTCCTATGAAGAAAACAGTCTACCTTTGCCGCGTTCAAAAATAGTTAAATAGGTAACAGAAAATGAGTAAAAAGGTATGTAAAGTGAAGCAAGGGCTATTGTTGCTCTGCTGTATGGTAGCTGCTACGGGCTGTAAACAAGCTCCTCCGGCACAAATGGAAACAGAATACGAAGTGATGACCGTTTCTCCGGCCGACCGGATGATTTCAAGCGCCTACTCGGCGACCATCCGCGGACGTCAGGATATTGATATTTACCCCCAGGTAAGTGGTACGCTGACTAAAGTCTGTGTAACGGAAGGGCAGCGTGTAAAGAACGGACAGACATTGTTCATCATCGACCAAGTGCCGTATGAAGCTGCTTTGCAGACGGCAGTGGCAAACGTTGAATCGGCCAAGGCCTCTCTGGCTACAGCGCAACTGACGTATGACAGTAAAGAGGAACTGTATAAAGAGAACGTAATTTCCTCTTTCGATTTGAGTACGGCAAAAAACTCCCTGTTGGCTGCCAAAGCACAGTTGGCACAGGCCAAGGCGCAGGAAGTGAGTGCCCGCAATAATCTTTCTTATACGGTTGTGAAAAGTCCGGCCGACGGAGTGGTAGGCACGTTGCCTTACCGTGTAGGAGCTTTGGTTAGTTCCGCTCTTGCCCAGCCGTTGACTACCGTTTCCGACAATTCGGATATGTACGTCTACTTCTCCATGACGGAAAACCAATTACTGGGACTGATCCGCCAATACGGTTCTAAAGAGGAAGCATTGAAAAATATGCCTGCCATCGACCTGCAACTGAACGATAAGTCAGCCTACTCCGAACGGGGACAGATTGAATCTATCAGCGGAGTGATCGACCGTTCGACGGGTACGGTCAGCCTGCGTGCAGTTTTCCCGAACAAGGAAGGATTGCTGCATAGCGGTGGTGCGGGTAATGTGATTGTTCCTGTTCAAAAAACAGCTGCGCTGACCATTCCACAGGCTGCCACTTTCGAAATACAAGATAAGAGATATGTCTATAAGGTAGTGGACGGCAAGGCTCAATCCAGCCAGGTACAAGTGACCCGTGTCAATGGCGGTCGGGAATTTATTGTAGATGAAGGATTGGCACCGGGAGATGTGATCGTGGCAGAAGGAGTAGGTTTGCTTCGTGAAGGTACTCCGGTCAAGGCAAAGGCTGCTCAAACTCCAGTGGCAGGAGTGACAAATGCTAATCAATCCTCATCAACAGAGACAACAACGAAGTCTCCGGCAACTACTACTGAAAATTAAACCAAGGAGGAATCATTCATGAATTTAAGAACCTTTATAGAACGCCCCGTATTATCGGCAGTCATCTCTATCACGATTGTCGTAGTGGGTATCATCGGGCTGTTCAGCTTGCCCGTTGAGCAGTATCCCGATATTGCTCCGCCTACCATTATGGTGAGTACCACCTATTATGGCGCCAGTGCGGAAACATTGCAGAAGAGTGTTATTGCGCCTTTGGAAGAGGCGATCAACGGAGTGGAAGACATGACCTACATGACTTCCTCCGCCACCAATTCCGGTTCGGTGAGCATCACCGTCTATTTTAAGCAGGGCACAGACCCCGATATGGCGGCTGTCAACGTGCAGAACCGTGTATCACGTGCTACGGGACAACTTCCGGCGGAGGTAACCCAGGTCGGTGTGACCACTTCCAAGCGTCAGACGAGTATTCTGCAGATGTTCTCATTGTATAGTCCGGACGACAGTTACGACGAGAACTTCCTGTCCAACTATATCAGCATCAACCTGAAACCGCAGATTCTTCGTATCTCCGGTGTGGGCGACCTGATGATTATGGGCGGTGAATATAGTATGCGTGTATGGATGAAACCGGACGTGATGGCACAGTACAAACTGATTCCGTCCGATATCACCGGTGTGCTTGCCGAGCAGAATATCGAATCGGCTACCGGTTCGTTCGGTGAAAATTCCGATGAGACTTATCAGTATACGATGAAGTACACCGGACGTCTCATTACTCCCGAAGAATTCGGGGATATCGTCATCCGTTCCACCGACAATGGCGAAGTCTTGAAACTGAAAGACGTTGCCGATATCCAACTGGGACAGGACAGCTACGCTTACCACGGTGGTATGGACGGTCATCCGGGTGTATCCTGTATGGTGTTCCAGACGGCAGGTTCCAATGCGACCGAAGTAAACCAGAATATCGACAAACTCCTCGAAGAGGCAAGTAAAGACCTTCCGAAAGGCGTGGAACTGACGCAGATGATGAGCTCCAACGACTTCCTGTTCGCTTCCATTCATGAGGTGGTGAAAACGTTGATCGAGGCTATCATCCTGGTTATCCTTGTGGTGTACGTCTTCTTGCAGGACTTCCGTTCTACATTGATTCCGCTGGTCGGAATTGTGGTTTCCCTGGTGGGTACGTTTGCTTTCATGGCGATAGCCGGATTCAGTATCAACCTGCTGACCCTGTTTGCGCTAGTGCTCGTTATCGGTACGGTGGTGGATGATGCCATTATTGTCGTCGAGGCGGTGCAGGCGCGGTTCGATGTGGGCTACAGGTCGTCATATATGGCAAGTATCGACGCTATGAAAGGTATCAGTAATGCCGTTATCACCTCTTCGCTGGTGTTTATGGCGGTGTTCATTCCGGTGTCCTTCATGGGCGGCACTTCCGGTACGTTCTATACCCAGTTCGGTTTGACGATGGCGGTTGCGGTAGGTATCTCCGCTATTAACGCGTTGACTTTGAGTCCGGCTTTGTGTGCATTGCTGCTGAAACCTTATATTAATGAAGACGGAACGCAGAAGAACAACTTTGCGGCACGCTTCCGTAAGGCTTTCAATTCGGCTTTCGATATGATGGTGGATAAATATAAGACGATTGTATTGTTCTTTATCAAGCGCAGATGGTTGACATGGTCGTTGCTGGCTTGTTCCGTGGTATTGCTTGTGTTACTGATGAATAACACGAAGACCAGTCTGGTACCCGACGAGGATCAGGGTGTTATTTTCGTCAATGTGAGTACAGCGGCAGGCAGTTCGCTGACAACGACGGATAAGGTGATGGAACGTATCGAAAAACGCCTGATAGAAATACCTCAACTGAAACACGTGCAGAAAGTGGCCGGTTACGGATTGTTGGCAGGACAGGGTAGTTCGTTCGGTATGTTGATTCTCAAACTGAAACCGTGGGACGAACGTCCGGGTGATGAGGACAATGTGCAGTCGGTGATCGGTCAGGTATATGCGCGTACGGCTGATATCAAGGATGCCAGTGTGTTCGCCATCTCTCCGGGTATGATTCCGGGTTACGGTATGGGTAATGCGCTCGAACTCCACATGCAGGATAAGATGGGCGGTGATATGAACGAGTTCTTCACCACCACCCAGCAATACTTGGGAGCTTTGAACCAGCGGCCTGAAATATCGATGGCTTATTCGACGTTCGACGTTCGCTATCCGCAGTGGACGGTAGAGGTGGATGCGGCTAAATGTAAGCGTGCAGGTATCACGCCCGACGCTGTGTTGAGTACGCTGTCCGGTTATTACGGTGGGCAGTATGTGTCCAATTTCAACCGTTTCTCTAAAGTGTACCGTGTCATGATTCAGGCCGATCCGGTGTTCCGTTTGGACGAAACTTCCCTCGATAATGCTTTTGTGCGTATGTCGAATGGAGAGATGGCGCCATTGAGCCAGTTCGTTACGCTGACCCGTAGCTACGGTGCGGAATCGTTGAGCCGTTTCAATATGTATAACTCCATTGCGGTAAATGCGATGCCGGCCGACGGATATAGTACGGGAGACGCCATCAAGGCTGTGCAGGAAACTGCCGAACAGTCTCTTCCGAAAGGCTATGGCTATGATTACGGAGGTATCACCCGTGAGGAAAACCAGCAGAGCGGTACGACGATCATTATTTTCGGTATCTGCTTCCTGATGATTTACCTTATTTTGAGTGCGCTTTATGAGAGCTTCATTATTCCGTTCGCTGTGCTTTTGAGTGTGCCTTGCGGATTGATGGGTAGCTTCCTTTTCGCCTGGATGTTCGGACTGGAGAATAATATTTATCTGCAAACAGGTTTGATTATGTTGATCGGTCTGCTGGCGAAGACGGCTATTTTGCTGACGGAATATGCTGCCGAACGTCGTAAAGCAGGTATGGGGCTGATTGCTTCTGCGGTCAGTGCGGCTAAAGCCCGTCTGCGTCCGATTCTGATGACGGCATTGACGATGATTTTCGGTCTGTTCCCGTTGATGATGTCAAGTGGAGTGGGAGCCAACGGTAACCGTTCATTGGGTACGGGTGTAGTAGGTGGTATGACCATCGGTACGTTGGCGTTGCTCTTCATCGTGCCTACTTTGTTTATTGCTTTCCAGTGGTTGCAGGAACGTTTGCGTCCCGTGCAGAGCGTCCCGACGCATGACTGGCAGATTGAAGAAGAAATCAAAGTGAGCGAGGAAGAAAAATCTAAAGCTGGAAAAGAATAATTGATGATTAAAGGTTTTAGACCTGAATTAAAATAAGAACTAATGAGAAAAATAATCATTCTGTCCGCAGCAACGCTTATATTGAGTAGTTGCGGTATCTACAATAAATACAAACCGGTATCGGAAGTTCCCGAAGGACTTTACGGCAGCGAGTCTGTTGCTGCCACCGATACGGCAAACTTCGGTAACCTCTCGTGGCGGGAGGTCTTTACCGACCCTTATCTGCAGAATTTGGTGGATTCGGCACTCTTGCGCAACACCGATATGCAGACTGCCCATTTGTATGAACAGGCTGTCAAGACGCAGTTGGTAGCATCCGTTGCCAATACGTATTACACCTTGCTGATGCTCGATTCGCAGTATGAGATAGCTGTGGCTACCGAAGCTGCCTGGAAAGAAAGTGTGAATGCCACCCGTGCCATGAAAAAGGCCGGGATGGTGAATGAGGCCGGACTGGCGCAGACGGAGGCTACCTACTTCAATATATGTACCACCGTACTCGACCTGAAAGAGCAAATCAATCAGGCGGAAAATTCACTGGCACTTTTACTGGCAGAAACTCCTCACAAAATACAGCGTGGCAAATTGGGAAATCAACAGTTGCCGGAAAACTTCTCCGTGGGTGTTCCCTTACAGATGCTTGCCAACCGTCCTGACGTGCGTAGCGCAGAATTTTCGTTGGCACAGGCTTTCTATACAACGAATGCCGCACGTGCCGCTTTCTATCCTTCCATCACGTTGAGCGGCAGCGCAGGGTGGACCAACAGTGCAGGGAGCATGATTGTCAACCCGGGTAAGTTCCTGGCCTCCGCCGTGGCTTCCCTGACGCAGCCTTTGTTTAATAAAGGAGCGAACATCGCCCAACTGAAAATAGCGAAAGCCCAACAGGAGGAAGCCCGCCTTAGTTTCGAACAGACCTTGCTGAACGCAGGCGTGGAAGTGAACGAGGCACTGGTGCAGTACCAGACTGCCCGCGAGAAAGCCGACTACTACAACAAGCAGGTGGCTTCCCTGCAAACAGCAGCCAAAAGCACAAGCCTGTTGATGAAACATGGCAACACCACTTATCTGGAAGTATTGACCGCCCAACAGACGTTGCTCAACGCGCAACTGTCACAAGTAGCGAACCGCTTTACCGAAATCCAAGGCGTAATCACTTTGTATCAGGCATTGGGTGGCGGCCGTATGTAGGGAGGTATGTATGAATCCAGAAACACTGCGTTGCCGGATACTCGACTACACCAAGCGGGAAATGTACCAGCATGGTGCCGACGGGTTGACGATGGATGATATAGCCAGGGGAATGAAGATGTCGAAGCGGACACTCTACAAGCTCTTTCCCAGCAAAACGAGTCTGTTCCGTGTCTGTCTTTCTGATTTTGCCAACGGAATCAGAAGCCGGATCCAGCAAAAACAGATACGGATGGACAGCTCGTGCATGGAGGCACTTTTCATCACAGTGGATGGCTATCTCACCCTGCTTCATTCGCTGGGGAAGAAGTTGCTGATGGATATTGCTGCCGACAGGGAATACCGTGCTGCTTTCGAGCGGGAGGAGGCTTTCTGGTTGCAGCAGTTGATTGATGTCTTGACGCATTGTAAGATTTGCGGTTATCTGCTTCCCGGAGTCGATCCCGACCGTTTTGCACCGGATTTGCAGGAGGTCATCTACCAGAGCAGCTTGCAAGGCACCCCGTACCTGGTACAGCGTATGTTGAACTATACGCTTCTGCGGGGGCTTTTTAAGATGGACGGTATCCGTTATATTGACGAACACCTGAAACCTGATAATTTGAATGTTTGTGTATGAAGAGAAAGAGGTGGACTACCCTGCAAAGGGAGCTCACCTCTTTTTATTTTCTTCGTTCGTAAACGGTTGGTTACAA
>PPYE01683643.1_pt1 | contig 13208 bp, 10 predicted proteins | sample 1559881 | NCBI WGS metagenome assembly PPYE01 (sample SAMN08240022, study PRJNA423297) | Human gut metagenome, whole genome shotgun sequencing project.
TCAATCCCCGCCTCGGTATCGAAGGAGGCATTTCCATTATCGGGACCTCCGGCATCGTGAAGCCATTCTCCTCGGAAGCCTTCGTCAATTCCATCCGGAAGTCCATGGAAGTGGCAAAGGCGACCCGGAGCCCTCGTATCGTCATCAGCTCCGGCGCAAAGAGCGAACGTTTCATCAAGGCGTATTATCCCGACCTCCCTGCCCAGGCTTTCGTACATTACGGCAACTTTATCGGCGAAACCTTGAAAATAGCAGCCGAAGAGCAAGTACCGCACGTCACCCTCGGCGTGATGATGGGAAAGGCCGTGAAACTGGCCGAAGGCAATCTGGATACCCACAGCAAGAAAGTGACCATGAACAAGGAATTCATTCAAGACCTGGCACGCCAGACGGGATGCAGCGAAGAAACACTTGCCGCCATCGGACAGATGAACCTGGCGCGCGAACTCTGGGACATCATTCCCGAAGAGCTGCTGGAAAAGTTTGGCAAGGCACTGATTGAGCTCTGTCACCGGCACTGTGCCCCCTTACTGCCCAATGGCGAACTAACAATATTACTCATAACCGAAAACGGAAAAATTTACTCATGAAGAAGAAGATAATCATTACCGTCTGTATGGCAATGACCGTACTGACCGGTCTGGCACAAAGCCCGCTGTCCTTTCATGCAAAAGCAGGAATCGGTACCTCCCATTTTCATGGAAAACACTCCAGTAGTGACACCCAAATAGCTTACAAAGCTGGTGTCGGTACAGAATATGTCCTCAACAAGACCTGGGTGCTGCAATCCGCATTGGAATTCGTGTCCATCGGCGGTAAAGACGAGATAAGCCACATCGGCAAGGCCAAAATGCATGAACTGTATCTGCAAATCCCCCTCATGATAGCGGCCCGCCTCCATCTGGGCAAGGATTATCATGCCTTGCTGAGCGTCGGCCCTTATGCGGCCATAGGCGTGGCAGGCAAGACCTCCGGCGAGACCTACGATTATAGCAGCAGTAGTATGCAAGGAGGATACCAGTTCAAGATAGACACTTTCGGCAGTATGGTAGACGGGAAAATGGGTAACAACCGTTTCGATGCAGGTATTGCCCTGGGACTTACTTTTGAATACAGAAGATTCATCATCGGTGCAGAGACACAAGTGGGACTGGTAAAAGTCAATGAGCAGATAAACCAGATGATAGGTCATTCGGAAGAAGGAGGATATTTTCCCAAGAACTTCGCCGCATTCTTTACGCTGGGGTACCGGTTCTGGTAAGGGAACATTTTGCCATACAGAGTTGTTTAGTATACAAACAGATACTCAACAATATAAACTGAATAATATGGCAAAAAGAATTCCTATCCTGCTGGCAGCAATGACAGCCCTCACCTTCGCCCCTCAAACAGCAGAGGCATGTACCGGTATCACCCTGACGGCCAAAGACAATGCGCACGTCGTAGCTCGCACCATCGAATGGGGAGGCAGTGAGCTGAACAGCCAGTACGTCATCGTACCGCGCGGTTATTCGCAACAATCACTGACACCCGGAGGCAGTCTGTCCGGCATGGAGTTCACCTCACGCTATGGCTACGTAGGCCTGGCAGTGGAGCAAAAGGAGTTCGTGGCCGAAGGTCTGAATGAAGCCGGGCTCTCCGCCGGGCTGTTCTACTTTCCCGGATATGGCAAATACGAGGAGTATGACCCCACACGAAAAGCGTCGAGCATAGCCGATTTACAATTGGTATCATGGCTGTTGGGAAGCTTTTCTACTGTGGACGAGGTAAAGGAGGCTATTGAAAATGTGACGGTCATAGCCATTGACCCGCGCGCCTCCACCGTACATTGGCGGATTGCAGACAAGACCGGCCGCCAACTGGTATTGGAGTTCATCGACGGACAGCCCCGTTTCTATGAAAACAAACTGGGAGTATTGACAAACTCCCCCGGCTTTGACTGGCAGATGACCAACTTAAACAATTATGTGAACCTCTACCCGGGCAGTGCCGAAAGCAAATCGCTGGGCAATGTGACTATAGCCCCTTTCGGTTCGGGAAGCGGCTTTTTGGGAATTCCGGGAGATGTGACTCCCCCTTCCCGCTTTATCCGTGCCGCTTTCTACCAGACTTCTACACCGCCACAGAATACCGCACTGGAAACCGTTCTCCAATGTTTTCAGATACTGAATAACTTTGATATACCCGTAGGCATCGAGTTTCCCCTCGGCCAGGTTCCTGCCAATATTCCAAGTGCCACCCAATGGACATCGGCCACAGATATGACAAACGGTATCATCTACTATCGCACCATGTACAACAGTACAATCAGAAGCATTGATTTGAGACAGATAGACTTCGGGTGCATCGAGTACCATGCAGCTCCCCTCGATAAAGTAAAGCGACAACCGATAGTTCCCGTGAAAATTGAATAGGGACGCAGAAACTTCAAGATTGCCGCTGTTGCAGTTGTTCCGCCTCCTTCCTCTTCATCTCCGCCAGCACCCCGCAGGTCAATGGAATGGCGAGGAAGAAGGTCAGCATGTCCGACGCCGCCTGGCACATTTCCACCCCTTTCAGTCCTAAGAAATAAGGAAGAATGAAGATGAGGGGAATGAAGAACAGCCCTTGACGGGCAGAGGAAAGTATCGTAGCGCGTACAGGCTTGCGGATAGTCTGCAGCATCATGTTGCTGACCACAATCCATGCACCCAACGGATAGGTGATGAACTGCCAGCGCAATGCTGCCGCACCGGTAGCTACAACAGCAGGGTCTCCCTTGCGGAAGATGGAGACAATCTCCTCGGCATATCCCATACCTGCCACCGCACAAACCAGCAAAAAGAAAAAGCCTACCTTCACACAGAACCAGAATCCTTGGCGCACTCTGGCATACAGCCCGGCACCATAATTGAATCCGCATACCGGTTGGAAGCCTTGCCCGAAACCAATTAGGAAAGCATTGATAAACATAGAGATACGCGTCACAATGGACATCCCTGCAATAGCTGCGTCACCATATGCACCGGCCGCCACGTTCAGCAAAATGGTTGCCACGCTTGCCAGTCCCTGCCGGGTGAGTGACGGAGTTCCACCCCCAATAATTTCCTTGATGAAAGCCAGTGTAGGCGTAAAGTTTCTGTAACGTATACGTATATTTCCTCCTCTGCGCCCCATATATAGCAAAAGGATGAAACTACATATCTGGCTGACTACTGTGGCAAGTGCGGCACCGGATATGCCCATATCGCATACAAAAATCAGGATAGGGTCGAGCACCACGTTGATGACCGCCCCACTCACAATCCCCACCATGGCATACGCCGCATTACCTTGAAAACGTATTTGGTTATTCAGCACCAATGAGGCGGTCATAAAAGGAGTACCCAGCAGAATGATTCCCAAATAGTGCTCCGTATACGGAAGAATAGTAGGCGTCGACCCCAAAGCAAGGGAAAGCGGTGTAAGGAACAGCAATCCCAGCACAGCCAGAGCCGCTCCGATAAACAAGGCAAAAAAGAAGCCGGTGGATGCCATCTTCTCGGCACTCTCCGTTTCCTGCGCCCCCAACTTACGGGAGATGTAGTTCCCCGAACCATGACCGAAGAAGAATCCCACAGCCTGGATAATGGACATCACAGAAAACACGATACCTACGGCAGCCGTAGACTGGGTATTTATTTTACCCACAAAATAGGTATCTGCCATGTTATAGAAAGACGTCACCAGCATGCTGATGATGGTCGGCACAGCCAATGACGTAATCAGCCGGGGGACCGGAGTCGTCGTTAAGTGGACATAATTATCCTTTGCAGAATGGTGCATCATAGGGAATGGAATGACAAGACTATTTGCAGCAATTCCTCAATGGAGTACACCGTTACCGGCTCCTTGCCCGGTCGATGGAATACGAAGCTGCCGTCTCCCTTCAAATCTCCGGTTTCGATATAGATCTCCGATTCAACATTCCGGTTTGCCAGAATCCCGTTTCTTTGGAACGCCTTGCGCACCATGGCATACTTCTGCCCGTGACCCGCCAAACGTATCCGGGAGGTATATTCATTGGCTACCCTGAACAGTCCCGTTTCCAAATCGAAGGCAATACCCTTACGGGCAAAGAAGTTGCTCAGACTGCCGTTCAGCGAAAGGTCCTCGGGTGTACCGATGGTCACTCCGTTCACCTTATCCATCAGCCATATTTTGTCCGCTATCTGCAGGGCCAGTTCCAGGTCGTGGGTAGAAAGGAAAATCGTCTTGTCCGTTTGCCGGCTGAGTTGGTGAAGCAGTTGCATCATCTCTACTTTACTGGGAAAATCGAGGAAAGCTGTCGGTTCATCCAGATAGATGACGGGAGTTTCCTGGGCGAGCGCCTTGGCTATCATCACCTTCTGCCGTTCACCGTCACTCAGCGTATGCACCATGCGGTGTGCCAGATGTGGAATGCCTACCAGGGCGATAGATTTGTCCACCACAGTCTTGTCCTCTTTCGAAAGGGTTCCCCAGAAACCGGTGTAGGGGCTGCGTCCCAGACCTATCAGTTCTACGACGGACATATTGCGTATATCGCACTTCTCTGTCAGCACCACACTGATGACGCGCGAAAGCTGCTTGTCGGTATAGTCCCCTATCTCTTTTCCTTCAATAAATATGTTTCCTCCAAGTTTAGGCTGGAAGGCGGACAACGTACGGAGCAACGTGGACTTCCCCACTCCATTAGCTCCCAACAAGCAAGTCAGCTCACCACTGTTAATTCCGGCGCAAATGCCGTCTGCCACCACTTTCACATCCCCCTTACCGGGGTAACCGATGGAAAGATTCTCTATATGTATGGTTTCCTTATTCATTCAATTCTCCTTTCCGTTTTCTAAAAAGTACAGAAGCCACTACCGGCGCACCTACCAGTGCCGTCACCGAGTTGACCGGCAAAGCTCCCTCGAAGCCGGGCATACGGGCTATCAGATTGCAGACCAATGCCAGGGAAGCGCCTACCAGCAATGTGGCAGGCATCAGCACCCGATGGTCCGAAGAGTGGAAGATGGCACGGCACAGATGGGGAACCGCCAACCCGATAAACATAATCGGACCGCAATAGGCCGTTACAATAGCCACCAGCACACCGGAGCATGAGATAACCAGCAGGCGTGCCCGCTTGATGTTCAGTCCCAGATTGCGTGCATAGCCATCGCCCAGCAGCAACAGATTCATCGTCTTTATCAGCAGGAAGGACAACGGAAGCAGCACAGCCATGATGCAGACAAACAGCACCATCTGGTCGCCCGAAACACGGGCAAAGCTACCCAATCCCCAAATGACATATGCACGTATATCTTCCTCCACACTGAAATATTTCAATACGCCGATGACGGCACTTGCCACATAGCCTATCATCACACCGATTATCAGCAGCGTCACGTTGCCCTTCACCTTCTGGGAGACATAGACAATGAGCGCCATCACAGCCAGCGCACCGATAATGGCGGCAACCGACAAGGCAACCTCGCCCATATACCCCAAACGGCTCAATGCCACACCGCCCATCGCCCCGGACAGCAATACCACACAAGCCACACCCAGGCTGGCACCTGAACTGATGCCCAATACCGAAGGCCCTGCCAGCGGATTGCGGAACACCGTCTGCATCTGCAGACCGCTGACTGACAGCCCTGCTCCCGCCACCAATGCCGCCAACGCTTGGGGCACGCGGGACTTCCAGATAATATTCTGCCAAATAACGGATTCATCCGTATTTCCCCACAATATGTTCCACACGGAGCGCAGAGGAATGTGAACCGACCCCAAAAGCAGGTTCAGCAGGAAAAAAAGAAAGATAGATGCCAGTGTCAGCAACATCAACGGAAGTACGGGTCTTTTTATCATTTCAGCAGTTCGTAGTAAGTCGGTTTATAGTCAGGCAACAAATCGGGATGGAAAGCATGTATCAAGTCTTCCAATACAATTTCGGGCTGCATGGGCATACTTTCGTAGAAGGGTTTCTCACGCATGTTGCAGTATACCACTCCCTTCTCACGAAACGCACGGAAGTCGGCATAACGCGGGTCGAGGGACTTCAAGGCATCATACGTGAATGTCCCGTCATAGCTGTTGACAATGCGCCAATAGTCGGCACTCTCCGCCTGGCTATATACGGTTTCAAAATCCAGCGTGACACCTCCCGAACGGGGATCGTCTTTCAAGAAATAATCCGCACCGGCATCACGGAACAGTTCGGCAAGAAAGCTCTTTCCTCCCACTGCATACCAGTTGCCACCCCGTATCTCGCCGCTGAATACCATCGGACGCTTCTTCACGTTGGCAGCCAGCTCCTTCAATTCGTTATAGCGCTTCTCTATCGCAGCAAACTTTTCATTCGCCTCCACTTCCTGGCCTATAAACATGCCGATGAATTTTATCCATTCAGCCTGCCCCAACGGGGTCATCTCCTTATATCCCAAATGGGGAACCAGTGGAATACCGATTTCCCGCATGGCATCATATCCGCCCCGCTTGAAAGGAGAGATAAAGATAACATCCGGATTCATGCTCATTATCACTTCATTATCAAAGTTCCCTTCGATACCAATCTTCACGGTCTCGCCGGACTTCAAACGGTCGTTCATCTCCTTGTTGAAGAGATGGCGCGTACTGGTGATGCCCACCACATAATCGCAGGCATCCAGACGGATGAAGTTGGAAAGTTGCAGGGATGTCATACACATGACGTGCTCTACCGGCGTTTCAATCACCGTATAGTCGCTCGGTATGCCGACAGGCTTTATGCCTTTCGGTACCAGCGCATAGTGGAAAGTGCTCCAGGTTGATGACCTCACTCGATTCCGGGCCAAACAGCGTACATCCCAAAATCTTGTCCGTATCGGCGTCCACCACTACCTTGAAGAGTCCGTTCGTATCGCCCAAAGTCCTGGCACGCGGAATGGCGGCTACCGGCAGCTTGTTGACCTTTATATTCAATCCCTTCTTGCGTGCTTCCGCTTCGCTCAGCCCGATGCGTGAAAGCGGCGGGTCGATGAATACCGAATAGCTCACCGGGTCACGGTCGGACACCTTGCGTTCTCCCGCCCCGAAAAGGTCTTCGCGCAGAATGCGGTAATCATCCAAAGAAATGTAGGTAAACTGCAAACCGCCCTTTACATCACCGATAGCATGTATCTTGGGGTTGGTAGTCTGCAAATAGTCGTCCACCACAATGGCACCGCGCTCATTCACCTCTACACCTGCCGCCGCCAGATTCAAGCCAGCCGTATTCGGACGCCGGCCGGTAGCCAGCAGGATGGCATCTGCGTGTAACTGATGTTCCTCTCCCGTGACCGCATCCCGGTAAATGACGTCAGAGTCTTTCACGGACTGCACGCGTGCATTCAGCCTGAAAACGATTCCTTTCTGTTCCAATACCTCCCGGACACTGTCCGCAATGTCCCGGTCCTCCCGGGATATCAGTTCGGAAGAGCCCTCGAGCACCGTGACTTGCGAACCGAATGAAACATACATGGAAGCAAATTCTAGTCCGATGTATCCCCCACCTACAATGACGAGCTGTGCCGGCAACTCAGTCAGTTCCATAATGGAGGTGCTGGTATATACCCGTGGGTTACCTTGTATCCCCTCTATCGGTGGAATGACGGTTTCGGCACCCGTATTGATGAATATCCGGGGAGCTTGCAATTGTAATGTCCCTTCCACCATCCCAACTTCCACCACATCCGGACCTGCAAAGGAGCCGATACCCGTATAGACCGTTATATGAGGATTGTCGGCCAGATTGTGATAGTTCTTCTGACGCAGGAAAGAGACGACCTCTTCCTTCCTTGCAATGGACTGACGATAGTATGCCTTCTTGACCTCCCAAGAAGCGTCTTTGTCCGCATGCTTTGCCGCATGCACCAATGTTTTTGTGGGAATGCAACCGATATTGATACATGTCCCTCCGTACATCTTTTCCGAACGCTCCACTACGGCAACGTCCAGCTTCCGTTTTGCCAACTCGGCAGCCAGCGTCTTTCCGCCTTTGCCGAATCCGATGATAATGGCATCATACTGTTTCATACGTCTATTTCCTTAATTGGTTCAATACTCTTTTTGCACTGTCAGACAGTACGACAATGGCACCGGCAAGAATGGCCGTATCCTTGATGACCAAGCGCCCTGCCCCCGTCAGCAACGGAAAGCCGTGCTCCCCGCTTCCCAAGTCGGGCACCCACACTTCAGGGGTTGTCACCAGGAAAGAGAGGGTACCTATTGTCATGACAATGGCCAGTGCAGCTCCCGCCAGTCCGATTTTCGGAGAGAATATCCCCAGAAATGTCAGAATGCCGATGGTCATAATCAGAATGCCCAGACCGTGGGAGAAACCATACGTATTGTTCTCCACGTGCCACTGATGTTTCGCCTCATTGAACTCGCCCTCTTTCAGCTTATACTCCTTGTACTCCGGGGCACTCTTTGTATAAAAGAAGTTCATGAACGGGCTGCTCGCCACAAAAGGGACAATCCCTTCAGCCTCATAATTCCAGAATTTCAACCCACCAATCCATACGAAAATAACCAGGATGGCTACACGAATCAAATTAACACCCAACTTTTGAGTGGAAGCGGCCAGCGTCAACGCAGCCATAAACAAGTTTTGCAATTTCGTTTTCATCTTTGTTCTACTTTTTAAATGGTTTCAGTAATATGACTTGATTTTTGTTTTTGCAAAGTTCCTTGTTTTCCACCACGTACGAAATGGCAATTATTCCGCAACAGTTGGCAATTCTTCCCGTTTCACTCTTTTCCGGTAGTCCGAGACACTCTCGCCGGTCATTTTCTTGAAAAAACGGCTGAACGCGGACAAGTCTTCGAAGCCCAGAATGGAGCTGATTTCCTTAGCGCTTTTGTGGGTATACAGCAGCAATCTCATGGCTTCTGCCTCAATGCGGTCATGAATCACCCGTAAAGGGGAAGGTAACCCGCAGGTCGAGAACAGATTGGAAAGTGTCTTGGGAGAACGGCAAAGAATATCGGCATAATCCTGCACTTGCTTCTTCTCCTTGAAATGCCGGTCCACTAATACGTAATACTGCCGGATGATGTCAAACGTCTTTTCCTTCTCCTGCCCCACCCCGAAACGCTGGCGCGCAATGCGTGTGCAGGTAATGATGAAACGTTTCAAGACAATGCGCAGCATCTCCTCCTGCAGATTGTCATGGATGACCGATTCCTGCCGGAAAATGCGGACTATGTCATGCAAGTTGGAAGACTGCCCGGCAGAAAGTGCCAGTTTCATCACCTTGGAAGAGCCATAAAAAAGGAATCCATTGCAAGAGACCTCGTTGTCATGTCCATAGATGCAATAAAAATTGCTGTTGAATACAAACGTCAGGTATTCACCGTCCACCTCTTTTACCTCCAGGTGATGCAACGGGGTCAAGGTCACGATTTCATCCTTTTCCAGGCGCATGGGGATATGGTCTATTTCCAGAGTCAGCGTACCGCTCTGTACCCAAATGAATTTATACAGAGTCTTGTCACGTTGCAGCGACGCACGCTCATGGTAGCTGGAAGTCATGGCTATGTTGCCATTCAAGCGGGTGTTCAGTTGATAATCCATAAAAAACAGATTGTTTTAGTAAATAACAAAGATAGCGAATATCTTGTTTGCTACTGATTATTTCCCCACTTTTGTAGCCGTTTTGCTGTTCTTTAATTTTTAACCTTTAATGTCTTCATGCAAATGTTCCCCGTCATATTTGTATCTCTCGGTCCCGGCGAACCGGAACTGATTACCGTAAAAGGCTTGAAAGCCCTGCAGACAGCCGACTGTATATTCTGTCCCGAGACACTGGCCAAAGATGGAAACAGAGTTTCACGCGCAGCCGACATCCTATTGCAACTCGACATTCCGGAAAACACGGTGCACCGCTTTCCACTCCCCATGAGCAAACAGCGCGAAAAAGCCCTGAGCGCCTACGACGAGGTCTATATGGAGAGCTCCACCCTCCGGCAACAAGGAAAGAAGGTCTGTATCGTTGCCGAAGGAGATGCCGGATTCTACTCTTCCATACATTATGTATATGACAAACTGCAGGCAGACGGCATCCCCGTGAAGCACATCCCCGGTATCCCCGCCTTCATTGCCGCTGGCGCACTGGGCGGGCTCCATGTGGCCAGCCAGGAAGAGCGGCTGACGGTGATACCCGGCATTACTACGACAGAAGAGATAGAGAAACTGACAAGCGAAAACAGTGCGGTTGTCATCATGAAGCTGTCCAGATGCACCGATGAGATTCACCGCTGCATCCGCCTGCATCCCGAATACCGGTATCACTATTTTGAGAATGTAGGCACTCCGGAAGAGAAGTATATCAATGACAGCAAGCGGATAGCGACCATCCGCTTCCCCTATTTTTCCCTGCTTATCATTCGTACAGAGACCTTTTGAGCCCGATTTAATACAATTTCGCACGCCATAGGCATTATTTTAATGAAAATGGGTTACCTTTGCGCCGTTGAAATATAAAAAAGATAAGAACATGAAGAAAGTCGTTTTTTATATGATGCTGCTGGTTATGAGCATCGGTTATGCCTATGCACAAGGAAAGGCAGACATCAAATTCGAACAGACCACCCACAACTTCGGCACATTCTCCGAAAACAGTCCTGTGGTCAGCTACACCTTTAAGTTTACGAACGTAGGCGATGCTCCGCTTGTCATCCATCAGGCTGTAGCTTCCTGCGGATGTACCGTTCCCGAATATTCACAAGAACCGATAGCACCGGGAAAGACTGGAACAGTGAAAGTAACTTATAATGGAACCGGAAGATACCCCGGACACTTCAAGAAATCCATTACCCTGCGCACCAATGCCAAAACGGAAATCATGCGATTATTTATCGAAGGGGACATGACCGCTAAAGATGCCAAATAAGCATTTTACCATACAGAATTAAGGAGATTTTTTTAAATCTCCTTTTTTTTTGCTTTCTTTGAAGTCTATTAAAGAAAAACATAAAACTACAAAACCTATGAAACAAGAAGAAGAACCTATTACCGGACTACCGGAAAATGCGTTCCGTGAATTGAAACCGGGAGAAGTGTACAACCCTCTGATGAGCCCGGATAAGAAGTATTCAGAAGTAAATGCCTGGTCGGTGACATGGGGTATTCTGATGGCCATCCTCTTTTCGGCCGCAGCCGCCTATCTGGGGCTGAAGGTGGGACAAGTATTCGAAGCCGCCATCCCCATCGCCATCATTGCCGTCGGCGTATCGGGTGCCGCCAAACGCAAAAACGCATTGGGCGAAAACGTCATTATCCAGTCTATCGGTGCCAGCTCGGGCGTCATCGTGGCAGGTGCCATCTTCACCCTTCCGGCACTCTATATTCTCCAAGAGACCTATCCGAAAGAAATCACCGTCACCTTTGCACAAGTCTTTATCAGTTCCCTGCTGGGAGGTGTGCTGGGTATTCTCTTCCTTATCCCCTTCCGCAAATATTTCGTGAGCGACATGCACGGCAAGTATCCCTTCCCCGAGGCGACAGCCACCACACAAGTGCTCGTCTCCGGTGAAAAGGGCGGCAGCCAGGCAAAACCATTACTCATGGCTGGTATTATCGGAGGTCTATACGACTTCATCGTGGCAACCTTCGGCTGGTGGAACGAGAATTTCACTACCCGCGTATGCGGCTTCGGCGAAATGCTGGCCGAGAAAGCCAAGCTGGTATTCAAGGTTAATACGGGTGCTGCCGTGCTCGGTCTGGGTGTGATGCAGGGCAACTTGACACATACCATTGTAGCTATCCTGCTTGTTGCAGGTATCGCTTTCCTGTTCACCACCGTGGCAGCCAATGCCATTGCGATTGTGGGCACAAACCCCGTATCCGGAATGACGCTGATGACATTAATCCTGGCATCCGTAGTCATGGTAGCCGTAGGGCTGAAAGGTCCCGAAGGGATGGTTGCGGCACTGGTGATGGGCGGTGTTGTATGTACGGCACTGTCCATGGCGGGAGGCTTCATCACAGACTTGAAAATCGGTTACTGGCTGGGTAGCACGCCTGCCAAGCAGGAGACTTGGAAGTTCCTCGGAACCATCGTTTCTGCCGCTACCGTAGGTGGTGTAATGATTATCCTGAACAAGACATACGGTTTCACCAGCGGACAGCTGGCCGCTCCGCAAGCCAATGCCATGGCGGCCGTTATCGAACCGTTGATGAACGGTGTGGGTGCGCCCTGGCCGCTCTACGGTATCGGTGCAGTGCTGGCCGTCATCCTCAATTTCTGCAAGATTCCCGCACTGGCATTTGCATTGGGTATGTTCATCCCATTGGAACTGAATGTTCCGTTGGTAGTGGGCGGTGCCATCAACTGGTACGTGACCAGCCGCAGCAAGGATGCCGCTCTCAATGCCGAACGCGGGGAGAAAGGTACCCTGCTTGCCTCCGGTTTCATTGCCGGCGGTGCATTGATGGGTGTGGCAAGTGCTGCCATGCGTTTCGGAGGAATCAACCTCGTAAACGATGCATGGTTGCAGAACACCTGGTCCGAAGTGCTGGCGCTGGGTGCTTATGCCATTCTGATATTCTACCTCATCAAAGCTTCCATGAAAACCAAATAACTTTTAAATACCAAGAACATGAAAAAGATTCTACTTTTATCTTTTCTATTTGCAGCGACCATGTTATCTGCACAAAAGCCCGTTGAGCTGCCCCTATGGCCCAACGGTGCCCCCAATAACAACGAACTGACCAATTCCGGACAGAACCATAACAACGAATGGGTGTCCGATGTCACCACCCCTACCCTTACGGTGTACCCTGCCTCCCACCCCAACGGCATGGCCATCATCATGTGTCCGGGAGGCGGCTACGGGGGGCTGGCCATGAAGCACGAGGGACACGACATGGCTCCCTGGTTCAACACACAAGGCATCACCTATGCAGTACTGAAATACCGTATGCCCAACGGGCACCATGAAGTGCCCCTTTCCGATGCCGAACAAGCCATCCGCATGGTACGCGAACATGCCGCCGAATGGGGTGTCAATCCTCAGCGTGTAGGCATCATGGGCGCTTCTGCCGGCGGCCATCTGGCAGCTTCGCTTGCCACACTATACAGCAGTGACAAGACCCGTCCCGACTTCCAGATCTTGTTCTATCCGGTGATTTCCATGCAGAAAGGCGTTACCCATGGAGGTTCCCGTAAGAACCTTATCGGAGAAAATCCATCTCAGGA
>PPYE01662962.1_pt1 | contig 13201 bp, 12 predicted proteins | sample 1559881 | NCBI WGS metagenome assembly PPYE01 (sample SAMN08240022, study PRJNA423297) | Human gut metagenome, whole genome shotgun sequencing project.
ATGGTGTTCCAGAACTACGCCCTCTATCCGCATATGACGGTGCGCGAAAACCTCGCCTTCGGCCTCAAGCTGAGCAAGCTGCCGAAGGCGCAAATCGACAGACAGGTGGAAGAAGCGGCGAAAATTCTCGAACTGGAAGAACTGCTCGATCGCCTGCCGCGCCAGCTCTCCGGCGGCCAGGCGCAGCGCGTGGCGGTGGGCCGGGCGATCGTCAAAAAACCGGACGTCTTCCTGTTCGACGAACCGCTCTCCAACCTTGACGCCAAGCTGCGCGCCTCGATGCGGATCCGCATTTCCGATCTGCATAAGCAGTTGAAAAAATCTGGCAAACCGGCGACCACCGTCTACGTCACCCACGATCAGACGGAAGCGATGACCATGGGCGACCGCATCTGCGTGATGAAGCTCGGCCACATTATGCAGGTTGATACCCCGGACAATCTCTACCACCAGCCGAAAAATATGTTTGTCGCCGGGTTTATCGGCGCGCCGGAGATGAATATTCGTCCCAGCCAGCTGGTTGAGCACGGTGGTCGCCTGCATTTGACGCTGGGCGATCAGCGGCTGCCGCTCAACGATCGGCTGCAAAGCAAAGTTGAAACCCATAAGAATCAGCAGGTGTTCTTTGGCGTGCGCCCGGAGTTTGTCTCTCTCTCCGATGAACCGTTTGCCGAAGGTTCCTGCGCGGGTGAAATGGTACGCGTAGAAAACATGGGACATGAATTCTTTGTTTATCTCAGGGTTGCTGATTATGAGCTGACCGCCCGCGTGCCGTCGGACGATGCGAAGCCGATGATTGCCAGGGGACTGAATCGCAAAGTCTATTTCACCTTTGATCTCAACAAGTGTCACATCTTTGACGCCAAAACCGAACAGAACCTCTCTCTGTGAACCCTGGAGCATAACAATGAAAAACGTGCTGATAAGCGCCACCCTCTCCGCCACCCTGGGCCTTAGCGCCTTCTCTTCGCTAGCGCAGGATGTCGACCTGCGTATGTCCTGGTGGGGGGGCAACGGCCGCCATCAGGTCACCCTCAAGGCGCTGGAGGAATTCCACAAACAACATCCCGACATCAACGTCAAAGCAGAATACACCGGCTGGGACGGCCATCTTTCACGCCTGACCACCCAGATTGCCGGCGGTACCGAGCCTGACGTGATGCAGACCAACTGGAACTGGCTGCCGATCTTTTCGAAAAATGGCGATGGCTTTTACGATCTGAATACCCTGAAAGACGAGATCGACCTCAGCCAGTTCGACGCCAAAGAACTGCAGTCCACCACGGTCAACGGCAAGCTTAACGGTATTCCAATTTCCGTCACCGCCCGCGTCTTCTACTTTAACGACGAAGCATGGAAAAAGGCGGGCATCCCCTTCCCGAAAACCTGGGATGAACTCATGGCGGCGGGAAAAACTTTCGAAAGCAAGCTCGGGAAACAGTACTACCCGGTGGTGCTCGAACACCAGGACGTGCTGGCCCTGCTCAACTCTTATATGGTGCAAAAATACAATCAGCCGGCCATCGATGAGAAAGGGCGAAAATTCTCCTACAGCAAAGCGCAGTGGGCGGATTTCTTCGGTATGTATAAGAAGCTTATCGACAGCCATGTGATGCCGGACACCCGCTACTATGCCTCCTTCGGCAAGAGCAACATGTACGAAATGAAGCCGTGGATCCAGGGCGAATGGGGCGGGACCTACATGTGGAACTCCACCATCAACAAATATTCCGATAACCTGAAGCCGCCGGCGAAGCTGGTGCTGGGGGAATACCCGATGCTGCCGGGCGCCACCGATGCCGGACTGTTCTTCAAGCCCGCGCAAATGTTGTCGATTGGCAAATCGACGAAAAACCCGCAGGCGGCGGCGAAAGTGATTAACTTCCTGCTGAACAGCAAAGAAGGGGTGGATATTCTTGGACTGGAGCGCGGCGTGCCGCTGAGTAAAGCGGCGGTCACCTACCTGACCGAGGATGGGGTAATCAAAGCCGACGATCCGGCGGTGTCCGGCCTGAAGCTGGCGCAATCCCTGCCCACCGCTCTGCCGGTCTCACCGTACTTCGACGATCCGCAGATCGTCGCCCAGTTCGGCACCACCCTGCAGTACATCGACTACGGTAAAAAGTCGGTGGAAGAAGCGGCCGAGGACTTCCAGCGCCAGACCGACCGCATTCTGCGCCGCGCGATGCGCTAACCTGCCCGCCTGAACTCTCCCGTGGCGTCCGCCGCGGGAGAGCCTGCCTGCGTATCCTGTCAGAAGAAATATTTGAAGCGCACCCGGGCGCCATAGCGTTCATCGGAATTCCCGCTCTTCGCCGCCGTGGAATCGAGCCACGAGGCGTAGGCGCCAAGGTAAATATTGAAGTTCGGCATCGCCATAATATTCGGCAACTGCCAGGAGGTGTGCAGGGTATGGATGTCATAGCGCCCCGGCGCGAGGATTGCGCAGTCGTCATCGCACTCGCCGCTCACCCCGGCCATGTTGAACTGGTCGATTTTGTTATGCGCGTAGATATAGCCCAGCTCCACGCGATGCCAAAGGGCGTTGATCCCGGCGCTGAAGTCGGTTTCGTCCGCCGCGTCCAGCAGGGCGGTACTCAGATTGACCACCGCCCCATCCTGCGGATCGCTTTTCAGGGTGTTCCAGCTCATGGTCAGCCCGTAGCCGGTGCGGTTTGACTGGTCGACCCAGCGTCCGCTCTGGCTCTGATAGCCGTAAGCATTGTTGACGAGATTGCTCTCTATCGCCGCGGCCGCCGACCAGGCGCCGGACTGCCACGCCGCCACCGGCCGCACGTACACCACATTTTTGCGGTTTTCCAGTGCGTTACCATGATAGTTCTGATCGACAAACAGCGAACTGCCGTCCTCCACCAGGGTGTTAACTTCGAAATACCAGTTATCCACCGTTTTGCTAAACAGAAGGTTACCGCCGCTGCTGCTGCGCCCGCGCCCCTCTTTCATCATGTAAATATAGCCATAGCCATCGGAATAGAGATCGTTGGCGGTATTACCTGAATATTCAATAAAGGTATCCTGATTCAGCGGGAACATATCCCAGGCTTCAAAGCGGCCTATTTTTATTTTCCAGTCATCCTGCTGGCCGAAGAAAAATGCCGCATCATCAAGATTCATTTTGCCATCCATATCCGCCAGAGGCTGCACGCTGAATCCGGCATATTGCCCGTCGGCGCCATTCCGTCTGCCATCGAAACCCAACAGAATACGACCGTTAATATCCCAGCGCTCTTTATCGCCGGGCGCCCAGCTTTTATTCGCGCTGGTTTTGACCGACGTCAGACTGCCGGTGCGACTGGCGCCATCGAGGTTAAATTCGACGTCGCCATAAAATTTTAATTCGCCATTGTCATTTAGCTGCAAACGCGGCGAAGCAGGCGCCGCGCGGGCGACCGTCGCGGCCTGCTGCTGGCCTTTCAGCGTCTTAATTTCCGCCTCTGCGCTGGCGGCGCGCGCCTCCGTCGCCTTTAGCCGCTGCTCCATTTGCGCCAGTCGCTCCTCCAGCGATAACGGCGCCTGCGCCATAACGGATGGCAGATACAGAGACGTCAGAAAACACCCGACCCAGATTTTATTCATCGGTAAACCCTTTTATTATGGAATGAACTGAATTTTTTATTAATGGGTAACGCACGACGATGCAGGCAATAATAACCCGCCCATCGTCAAAGACGGGTTATTAACGACAACAGCCTTATTATTATTCGAGCTGCCAGGCGCCGGCTTCGGTTAATGCCGCCGAGCCGCTCCAGGCAAATAACGCTAATTCACGGCGGGGAGCCTGCGGATAGATACGGCTGCTCAGGCAGGCTTCGCCGTCATTGACAAAAACCTCCACCGAAGAGCTATCGAAAAATATTCGCAGGTTGAGATCCGCCCCGGCGGTCAACGGCACGCTGCGCGTCCCGCACAGGCCATACTGCGGATAATGCCGCTCCAGCACCAGACGCTGCTGTTGGGCATCCACGTAGATGCGCAGGCCATCGCCAAAGCGCAGACCATACTGCTCGGCGCTGCTGCGGGCGCAGTCCCAGCGCAGATTCACCTCCATCGCCTCGCAGTTGTCGACCATCGTCGTCTGCTGGTTGTTCAGGGTGCTGACCGGCCACGGGAACCAGGCGCCGCGCAGGCTCTCCACTTCTTTCGCCGGGCGCATCTGCAGGCGGTCATCCGCGCTCAGGCTAAGCTCGCGCGGCAGGGAGAGCATGCCCGCCCAGCCGTCCTGCTGCTCCGGCAGCGGCGATTCCCACATATCCAGCCAGCCAATCACGATCCGCCGGCCATCGGGGGTGGCGAAGCTTTGCGGGGCATAGAAATCGTGGCCGTTATCCATCTCCCGGAATTCGCCATGGCGAATAAAACGCTGGCCTGGCTGCCACTCGCCGATCAGATAGCCGCTCTGGAACAGATTGCGGTTGCTGAACCCCGCGGCCTGCATCCCCTGTGGGGAAAACATCAGAACGCGTTTGCCGTTGAGGGTGAAGAAGTCCGGGCACTCCCACATATAGCCCATGGTGCTTTCCGCTTCATCCAGCACCCCCGCGTCCTGCCACTGGCGCAGATCGGCTGAACGGTACAGCCGCACCTGGCCGGTATCGCCTTCGCGCGCGCCGACGATCATGTACCAGCTATCTCCCTCACGCCAGACCTTCGGGTCACGGAAGTGGTGCATACCCGGCGGGGTGTCGACCACCATCCCCTGGCGCTCAAAGTGGATCCCGTCGCGGCTGGTGGCCAGACACTGCACCTGATACAGATTGGCTTCGTCGCCAGGATCGCCGTGGAACTTATGCCCGGTGTAAATCAGCGCCAGGGTATCGCCATCGACCACCGCCGAGCCGGAGAAGCAGCCGTCTTTATCCTCCGGGCCCTCCGGCGCCAGGGCTACCGGCAAATGCTCCCAGTGCACCAGATCCTTACTGCGCGCGTGCCCCCAGTGCATCGGTCCCCACTGGGTGGAGTACGGGTGATGTTGATAAAAGGCATGGTACCAGCCGTCGAACCACACCAGACCGTTTGGGTCGTTGATCCACCCGGCGCGGGCCGCCAGGTGATAGTGCGGATACCAGCGCAGATTCAGCGCCTGGCGTTGTGTCTGGAGTACCTGTTCAGCCCGGGAGATTGTGTAAGTCATCATTTTCACTCTTTTTGATTCAGATAGCGGTAGGTTGCGACACCAGCGGATCGGCGGAGGATTTGCCGGAGCGCAACAAGAAGATGGAAATAAAGGTGGTGCAGAACACCAGCAGGCCCATGATCAGGTAGGACTGGGCGAAGCCATATTTTTCATAGCTGTAGCCCGCCAGCGGCGACAATACGCTGGCGATAATCGAGCTGGTGCAGGCGAAGCCCACCAGATAGAGGGTGGAGGAGAGACGTTTATCGAAGTTGAGGCTGTTGTACTTAAAGATAGCCACCAGCAGTATCGGCAACTCCACCGCGTGCAGCAGTTTGGTGATGGAGATCAGCAGCGGCCCCTCCACCAGACCGGAGGCCACCATGCGCATCGCCATCACCATGCCGGCGAAAATCAGACCGTTCTTGGCGCCGATACGGTTCACCAGCCACGGCGCGCAGAACATGCCGGCCGCCTCGAGGAACACCTGGAAGGAGTTGAGGTAGCCATACATCTCATTGCCTTCCTGCAGGGTCGCGAACTGCGATGAGAAATAGACCGGGAACTGCTGGTCATAGACGCCGTAAATGCAGGTGCCGATGACGAAGAAGACCAGCGCCCAAAAGCGCGGCAGCGTCAGCAGGCGCAGCGCATCTTCGAGGTGGCCACCGCCCAGCCCAGCGAGCCCCACATCCGCGCCCTGCCGAATTCAAACTGGCTCTGACGCGCCACCCTCTCGGTGTAAGATTCCAGCACGCCGATGCCGCCGTTAAAGGTCAAACCGATATAGATCCCGCCAAAGATGCTGCCCAACAGGACGTTGATTTTCAGCAGGTGGCCGAACAGCAGATACGCCGGACCAGAGAGGATCAGCAGCGCGGTGATATACCAGAGCAGATGTTTGCGCAGCCCCAGCTTGTCCTGGATAAATCCATAGCAAACTTGCGCAAACAGCGCGGAAACCGACAGTACGGCATAGATAATACCGGTATCGCCTGCCTTCAGCCCAACCTCCTGGTGAAGCCAGATAGAGAGCAAGGAGCCGGATGACGACCAGGTCACGAAAAAGAAAAACAGTAAGGCACTGAGCAACGGGTAGCTGTGTGAGTGAGGCGCTTTCATCATGACATTCTCGTGTTAGAGGAATGCAATTATGGTAACGTTAACAAAAAACAAAACGCAGGTGGATTCGCTGAGATATATGATGTTAATCACAAAAGTTAACGTTAACATAATGAAGATGCGATCGCGATCAAAAATCAACCGCAACATAGCTCACGACGGCGATAGCAGAAAATCGTTTCACTCTTTTACATCAGCGACTTAGTTGTATAGCCTGTACTCTGCGGCAATGGCGGAGGAAAAAATGGCGTCCCTGAAAGATGTAGCAAAACTGGCGAATGTATCTCTGATGACCGTCTCACGGGCGCTGAACACCCCGGAGCGGCTGAAGCCTGAGACACTGGCCCGCGTGCAGGCCGCCATCGCCGAAACCAACTACGTCCCCGACCTGTCGGCGAAGAAGATCCGCGGGGCGCGCGCCACCCCCAGCACCATCGGCGTGCTGGCGCTGGATACCGTCACCACGCCCTTTTCGGTGGAGATCACCTTATCGATCGAAGAGACGGCCCGCGCCCACGGCTGGAACAGCTTTGTGGTCAATATGTTTTCTGACGATCGTCCGGAAGCGGTGGTCGACCTGCTCCTCTCCCACCGTCCGGACGGCATTATCTTTACCACCATGGGCCTGCGCCAGGTACCGCTGCCGGAAAAACTGCTGACTCTGCCCTGCGTGCTGGCCAACTGCGAAAGCCTCAGCCAGCCGGTGGCCAGCTATATCCCGGACGATGAACAGGGGCAGTACGACGCGGTGAAAGCCCTGCTTGCCGCTGGCTATCGTCGTCCGCTGTGCCTGCACTTACCCGCCAGCCAGCCGGCGACGATCCGCCGCCGCCGGGGGCTGGAGCGCGCCTGCCGGGAGGCCGGTATCGAACCGGACCATCTGAGCCATTCGTATATGGGCCAGGGCGATGAGCATTACCACGATATCCCGGCGGTGGTGCTGGCGCATATCCGCGAGGGTAAACCTGGCTTTGACTCAGTGATCTGCGGCAACGATCGCATCGCGTTTATGGTCTATCAGACGCTGCTGGGCCAGGGGTTACGCATTCCACAGGACGTGGCGGTAGTGGGATACGACAACATGGTGGGCATTGGCGATCTGTTTCTACCGCCGCTCTCCACAGTGCAACTGCCGCATTATGACATCGGGCGCCTGAGCGCCCTGCATATCATTCACGGCGACAACCATCGGGAGACGCGCAAAGTCGCCAGCCCGTGGTTGCCGCGCGCCTCACATTAACGATTACCGATGTTGCGCAGCTTCTCGCCCGCCATCAGGTTGCGCTCAATGTGCTCGAGGGTGACATTCTTGGTTTCCGGGATCAGCCAGAAGGTGATGCCGATAAAGGCCACGTTGAGCGCCGTGTAGAGCCAGAAGGTGCCGGCGGCGCCAATCGCGTCAAGCAGCGTCAGGAAAGTGGCGCCGATGATCATGTTCGACACCCAGTTGGTGGTGGTCGAGCAGGTGATGCCGAAGTCGCGGCATTTTAGCGGCTGGATCTCGGAGCAGAGGATCCACACCACCGGCGCCGCGCTCATCGCATACCCGGCAATACACATCATGGTCATGCCGACGGAGAGCCAGGAGAGGCCGCTGGATGCGGTGCCATTGTCGAACTGCATCAGGCAGTAGCCCAGCACCAGAGTGCCCAGCGCCATCACGCTAAAGCCGATTTTCAGCGCTGGCTTGCGGCCCGCTTTATCCACTGTGAACACCGCAATAAAGGTGGCAAACATAAAGGTCAGGCCACCACCAGGGTGGCGATCATCTGCTGTTCAGTAGTGGTAAAGCCCGCCATTTTAAAGATACGCGGCGCATAGTACATGATGATGTTCATGCCGGTGAACTGCTGCATCGCCTGCAGCAGCATGCCCAGGAACACCGCCCGGCGCACGTTACGATTGACCTTAAACAACGCCCAACCGCCCTGCTTCAGCTTGAGGCTCTCACGGATCTCGTTAAGCTCGTCGCGCGCCTTTTCCGAGGTATCGCGCAGCATCCGCAGCACTTCTTCCGCTTCGATATGGCGTCCCTTCTCCGCCAGCCAGCGCGGGCTGTTCGGCAAAAAGACGACCAGAATGATCAGGATCACCGCCGGCAGCGCCAGCACGCCCAGCATGGCGCGCCAGTTACCGCTGTAGCTAAAGGCGGTATCGGAAAGAAACGCCAGCACAATGCCAAGGGTGACCATCAGCTGATACATACTGATCATTTTCCCGCGCACGTTCTCGCTGGCCATCTCGGAGAGGTACAGCGGCGCGGTATAAGAGGCAATCCCGACTGCCACGCCCAACACCACGCGGGCCACAAGCAGCACCTCCACGCTGGCGGCAAAAGCGGATCCGATAGAGCCGGCCACAAAGAGTACGGCCCCCGCCATCAGGCTGTATTTACGACCAAGGCGGAACGACAGCCAGCCGTTAAACAGCGCGCCTATCGCCGCCCCCAACATCATGCTGCTAACCACCCACTCCTGAAGCTGGCTGGATAAGGTGAAATGGTCGGTTATAAAGGGCAACGCTCCGGATATCACGCCGATATCCAGGCCAAAGAGCAAGCCCGCCACCGCCGCGGCGATGGAAACAAACCAGTTCATCCGCCGGGTATCACGTTGCGTCCGCGGCGATAATGTAGAGTCGTTACTGATTGAAGTCATTTTTTTCCTGCCACACAGAGTAAGACATAAGACGAAAGTACGTGACTGGTGGATGAATGGGTCAGGCAGGATAAGCCAAAGATATGGACTATATTGCTGGCAGGATGGGTTTTGTGATGGACATTAAACTTTCAAAGTAACAAAAAATGCGTTTCCAATAGTTAATAACCCTGTTTATACAGAGCGGTAACATTATACCCGTGTTCAGGAGTATGGACGATCCGCACTTTTGCGTATGGACAATAATTGCTCAGAAGGCCGGAGCGATACCACAGACCCCGGCCATCGCGGACGGTTAGCGCGCCAGCCAGCCGCCGTCCACCGCCACCGTGTAGCCATTGATGTAATCGGAGGCTGAGGAGGCAAGGAACACGACTGGCCCCATCAGATCGGCCGGTAGCCCCCAGCGCCCGGCGGGAATGCGATCGAGGATTTCGCTGCTACGCTGCTCGTCGGCGCGCAGCTGCTGGGTGTTGTTGGTCGCCATATACCCCGGGGCGATGGCGTTGACGTTGATGTTGTGTTTGGCCCACTCGTTGGCCAGCAGGCGGGTGACGCCCATCACCGCGCTTTTGGATGCGGTATACGACGGCACGCGGATCCCCCCCTGGAACGACAGCATGGAGGCGATGTTAATGATCTTCCCGCCGCTGCCCTGGGCGATAAAGTGTTTCGCCGCCGCCTGGGACATAAAAAATACGCTCTTGATGTTGAGGTTCATCACGTCGTCCCAGTCTTTTTCGCTGAACGCCAGCGCGTCCTCGCGGCGAATCAGGCCGGCATTGTTGACCAGAATATCAATATGGCCGAACTCCGCCACCGCCCGCTCCAGAAGCTGAGGAATACCGTCGATCTGGCGCAGGTCGGCGGTCAGGCTGAGAAAACGGCGTCCCAGCGCGGTTACTCGCTCGATAGTCTCCACCGGTTCGACGATATTGATACCGACAATATCGCAGCCCGCTTCCGCCAGCCCGAGGGCCATCCCCTGACCTAAACCGGTATCGCATCCGCTCACGACGGCCACTTTTCCCTGCAGGGAGAATGCATCAAGAATCATATTATGTTCCTTAGTCGTTCAGAGCCTGCTGTTTGCAGGCAAGGTTCTCTCGGCCCGGTCCGCGCCGGCGGCGCGACTGAGCGTGGGGCGAACTCTCGGGCTTAGCCCACCATAATGAAAATAAAACAGAGTTCCGTTTTGCTGATGGGTGCCATCTTAGCCCCGCCCCCAGCCATTTTCAATATTATTTAAAACGATGTTTCATTTTTTATGATGATGATTACAAAAAAAGAAAAAGCAAAGGAGCCTCCCGGCACGCGCCAGGCCGGAAAAGGTTTTGAAAAGATGAAGATTCAACCGATTGTCTGCAGAGGTGCCGAAGCGAAGCCAGCAGCCCGCTGAAAACGCGGGAATTACGCTGAACTGCGTGAGCCATCACAAATAATGAAACAATGTTTTGATAAATCAATACCCGTCTTTTAAAACATATCACTCAGCGACACGCCTCTGGTCCAGCGGCATCGCAGGAAAGAAAGGAGCACTACATGGCTAAAGGCATGCGGGTCAAACTGAATTATCACGTCAGCCGCGATCCGGATACCGGGGCGGAAGTCACCCGCTTAACCCCCCCGGAGGTCACCTGTCATCGCAACTACTTCTATCAGAAGTGCTTTTTTAACGATGGCAGCCATTTACTGTTCGCCGGCGAGTTTGACGGCCACTGGAACTACTATCTGCTGAATATCGCCAGCGCCGAGGCCGTCCAGCTAACCGAAGGCGCCGGGGATAACACCTTCGGCGGCTTCCTCTCCCCGGACGATAAGTCGCTTTATTACGTGAAAAATGACCGTATCCTGCTGGAAGTCAACCTGACCACCCTCGCCGAGCGCGAAGTTTATCGCGTTAGCGATGACTGGGTAGGGTATGGCACCTGGGTGGCAAACAGCGATTGCAGCAAACTGGTGGGCATTGAGATTGCCAAAAGCGACTGGACGCCACTCAACGACTGGCAGATTTTCCATGATTTCTTCCATAAAGGACCGCACTGCCGCCTGCTGCGCGTCGACCTGCGCAGCGGTGAGAGCCAGGTGATCCATGAGGAAAAAATCTGGCTGGGACACCCGATCTATCGTCCCTTCGATGACCATACCGTCGCCTTCTGCCATGAAGGGCCGCACGATCTGGTGGACGCCCGCATGTGGCTGGTCAACGAGGATGGCAGCCATGTTCGCAAAGTCAAAGCGCATGCTCCAGGCGAAAGCTGTACTCATGAATTTTGGGTGCCGGACGGTTCGGCGCTGATCTACGTCTCCTATCTGAAAGGCCAGCAGGGGCGGACGATCTATCGCTTTGATCCCGAAAGCGGCGTCAACGAGGCCCTGATGACGATGCCGGCCTGCTCGCATCTGATGAGCAATTTCGATGGCACGCTGCTGGTAGGCGATGGCTCAGGTACACCGGTGGATGTCAAGGATACCGGCGGCTACTCCATTGATAACGATCCCTGGCTGTATGTCTTTAACGTGGCGGAAAAGCGCTACTTCCGCGTCGCGCGCCATGATACCTCGTGGGCGACGGTGGCCAACAGCCGCCAGGTAACGCACCCGCACCCCTCATTTACCCCGGACGATAGCGCCATTCTGTTCAGCTCCGATAAAGACGGTAAACCGGCCATCTATATCGCGAAATTACCCGCGCACCCGTCAATGCTGAGCGCCTGATCCACGCCACACTTTTTTCTGTAACTGGCCTTGCCCTCCTTCATGGAGGGCTTTTTTTGTCCCTTCTCTTTCCCCCATAAAAAAACCCCGGCTGACGGCGCCGGGGAAAACAAACGATGAGGGATGAATGGTCGGTCAGAACGAGTAAGCCACCCCAACGCGGAAGCGGGTCTGGCGATCGCTGCGGTCGTTCACCCCGACGTTGCCAATTTCGCCATACGGCGACCAGTTATTATCCAGCTTATAGGCCACCTTCACGTTATATTCCTGCGAGTAGGGTTTATTGTCGTTGCGGCTGACCCCTTCCGAGCTGCGGGCATAGACATAGTTCAGCTCTGTACGCCAGTCGCCGAGGACAAATCCGGCCCACGCGTCGCCGCGGTTAACTTTGTCATCATCTTTGCCGGCGTTGTTCGGATAGCGGGTGTATTCATAGCGATAGCGAGCGGCGACATAGAAGCCGTTGTCGAAGCTGTACTGCGCGTGCAGGTGCGGCTTGTAGATGGAGCGGCTGTCGTTGCTCTCAATGGTAAACCCGGGGGTGAGGAACAAGTTCGACGTCGCTTTCCAGCGCCAGCTGATGGTGTCTTCATGACCATTGCCCACCACGTCCGAATAGGGTTGCGAACCGTTGTCGCCGCCTGAGCGCCATTTGGCCTCGACGGTAAAGCCTAAGCCGTTGGCAAAGCGGTGAGAAACGGAGACGCGGTCAGCATTACTTTTATCACTCTTTCCGCCATCAATAAATTCATGACGTAAATCTATCGTTACCGCGGTTGCTGCAAAAGACATACCGCAGAGGGCGGCGAGAACCAGAGAGCGTTTTAACATAGGGTACCCTTACAATAAATAAAATGACATTTCGTTTTTATGAAACATCATTTTATTTTTTAGGCACCATAGTTTTAGTGACCAGGATCGTAGTTATTTGTTTCAAAAAAGGTGGCACAACAAGACGTGACGAAGCTCAATAATTTCGCCGGGGAGAGTGAAAGAGGGAGGGAAAAATAAGGGTTCGGCAAAGCACGGCGCATAAAAAAGGCCTCCCGCAGGAGGCCATGGAAATCGAGGTATAGCGCTATGCGCGTTCTACCGCCAGCGCCACGCCCTGACCGCCGCCAATGCACAGCGTCGCCAGACCTTTGCGGGCATCGCGCTTGATCATTTCATGCACCAGCGACACCAGAATCCGGCAGCCGGAGGCGCCGATGGGGTGGCCGAGGGCGATCGCGCCGCCGTTGACGTTGACCCGGCGCTCATCCCACTCCAGTACCCGACCAACCGAGATCGCCTGAGCGGCAAAGGCCTCATTGGCTTCGATCAGATCGACGTCGTCCAGCCGCCAGCCGGCCCGCTCCAGACAGCGACGGGTGGCATGCACCGGGGCAATGCCCATCAGCGCCGGATCGACGCCGACGCTGGCGAAGGCGCGGATCCGCGCAAGGATCGGCAGCCCCAGCTCCAGCGCTTTAGCCTCGCTCATCATCATTACCGCCGCCGCGCCGTCATTGATGCTTGAGGCGTTGCCGGCGGTTACCGATCCAAGGCGATCGAAGGTGGGCTGCAGGCT
>PPYE01776930.1_pt1 | contig 13201 bp, 10 predicted proteins | sample 1559881 | NCBI WGS metagenome assembly PPYE01 (sample SAMN08240022, study PRJNA423297) | Human gut metagenome, whole genome shotgun sequencing project.
GCGCTGCGGCGCGCGGCCAGGGCTCCGCCCCTGGACCCCGCCCGCTTTTTTGTAAAAAAGCGGGGCAAAAAACTTTTATCCCCCGCCGTCCGTGAGGGCGGCGGGGGATTTCGCGTGTTCTCAATATGCTACGCCCCAGACTACCATCTTCTTCGCGGCGCGGCCGCAGACGGGGCATGTGTCGCCCAGCTGCTCCTGCTCGAAGGGCATGCAGCGGCTCGAAACACCGGCCAGCTCCTTCATCTTCAGCTCGCAGGCCTCGTCGCCGCACCACATGGTCTTGATGAAGCCGCCGCCGCGGTTCTCGATGACGTCCTTCACCTCGTCCGCCGTGTGGGCGACATAGGTGTGCTCGTCCAGGTTGCGCTTGGCCTTGTCGAAGAGGCCCTGCTGCACGGCTTCCAGCAGCTGCGGCACGGCCGTCTCCAGCTCCGCGAGCGGCACCGTCACCTTCTCGCCGCTGTCGCGCCGCGCGGCGACGCAGACGCCCGCCTCGATGTCCCGCGGGCCGAGCTCCAGGCGCAGGGGCACGCCCTTCATCTCCCACTCCGCAAACTTCCAGCCGGGGGAGTTGTCCGAGAAGTCGCCCTTCACGCGCACGCCCGCCGCCTTCAGCCGCTCCACGACCGCCTCGGCCGCTTCAGTCACGCCCGGCTTGTGCGCCGCGATGGGCAGCACCACGACCTGGATGGGCGCGATCTTCGGCGGCAGCACCAGGCCGTTGTTGTCGCCGTGCGTCATGATGAGGCCGCCGATGACGCGCGTGGACATGCCCCAGCTCGTCTCGTGCGGGTTGCGCAGCTTGTTCTCCTTGTCCGAGAAGGTGATGCCGAAGGCCTTGGCAAAGCCGTCCCCGAAATAGTGGCTCGTGCCGGACTGCAGGGCCTTGCGGTCGTGCATCATGCACTCTATCGTATACGTGTTCTCCGCGCCGGCGAACTTCTCCTTCTCGGTCTTGTCGCCGCGGATGACCGGCATGGCCAGCCAGTTCTCGCAGATGTCGGCGTAGATCTCCAGCATGCGGAGCGTCTCCTCGCGGGCCTCTTCCTCGGTGGCGTGGATGGTGTGGCCCTCCTGCCAGAGGAACTCGCGCCCGCGCAGGAAGGGGCGCGTGGTCTTTTCCCAGCGCAGCACGCTGCACCACTGGTTGTACAGGCAGGGCAGGTCGCGCCAGCTGTGGACGACGTGGCTCCAGTGCTCGCAGAACAGCGTCTCCGAGGTCGGGCGGATGCACAGGCGCTCGGGCAGCTCCTCGCTGCCGCCCACCGTGACCCAGGCGCACTCGGGCGCAAAGCCCTCGACGTGGTCCTTCTCCTTCTGGAGCAGGCTCTCGGGGATGAGCATGGGCATGGAGACGTTCGTGTGGCCCGTGGCCTTGAACTTCGCGTCCAGCGCCTGCTGGATGTTCTCCCAGATGGCGTAGCCGTAGGGCCGCAGTACGAAAAGGCCCTTGATGCCGGAATAGTCCACCAGCTCCGCCTTCGTGCAGACGTCCGTGAACCACTGGGCGAAATCGACCTCCATGTCGGTTATCTGTTCGACTTTCTTCTCCTTGGCCATATGTGAAGCATCCTCCCTGCGTAACATTTCGCTGAAACCTCATTTTATGTGAAGTTGCGGTGCTTGTCAAGGGCGGGCGCGCGCGTTTTGGCCTTGACCGGGCGTGATATAATAAATATAATGTCTCTGAGCGGGCAAGTCCCGCACCCTTGACGCAGAGTCACTCGGAGGTGACTGTTATAGACAGGCAAAAATACGTTGCGGAGCTGGGGAAGCTCCTTTCCGGCATGGCGCCCCAGGACAGGGAGGCCGTGCTGCGCGGGATAAACGCGCGCTTTGACGCGGAGGGCGACGATGCGGCGGTCATAGCCAGCCTGGGCAGCCCGACCTTTGCGGCCGTGACGGTGCTGCGCGGCTACACCCCGCCCGAGGAGGGCGAGCCGGGCTCCCGCTATGAGCCGGAGCCGGAGCCGGCGCAGGAACCCGAGCCGGAGCCGGTGCAGGAACACGAACCGGCGGCCGAAGCCGAGCCGGCGCCCGAGGCCGAAGCCGAGCCTGAAGCGCAGGCCGGGCCGGGACCGGAGCCGCAGGCCGGTCCTGAGCAGGAGGCGGAGCCCGAGAGCCCGCAGGCGCCGGAAGCCGAGGCCCCGCAGGAGCCGGAGGCGGAGGTAGAGGCTGCGCCCGAACCCGAACCCGCGCCCGAGGCGCAGGCCGAGCCGGAGCCCGAGGCGGAGCCGGAAGCAGAAACCGAGCCGGAGACGGAGACGGAAGCCGGGGCCGAGGCGGAACCGGAAGTTGAAGCAGAAGCAGAGGCGGAGGCGGAATACGCGGACACCGCCGCGGACGAGCCCGCGGGGGAGGACGCCGCGCCGGAGCTGCCGCCCTTCTGGGACGGGCCGCCGGAGCTGCCGAAGCCGCCGAAGGCGAAGGTCGGGCTGCTCATCCTCTACATTTTGTTCGGCCTGGTCATCTGCCTGCCGGTTACGGTGGCGCTGACGGGGCTGGCGCTGGGCATTTTCGTGCTGGGCGGCGCGGGCATCGGCCTGGGCGCGCTGCTGGCGTCGTTCTGTTTCCTGGGCATGAACGTGGTGGCGGACATCCTGCTGCTGGCGGGCGCGGCGCTGGTGGCCGCGGCGCTGGGGCTGCTGCTGCTGTTTTTCGCCGTGTGGTTTTTCCTGCGCGGCGTCGTGGGCTTTGCGGACCTCATCATCCGCAAGGGGCGCGACTGGTGCTATGAGCACGGGGAGGTGGACGCATGAAACGCGCATGGGGCATAGTTTTGAGCGTGGTCCTGGCGCTTGCGGGCCTGGGCGTCGTGGTATTTGCGCTTGGGCTCATCATGGACGCGGACCTGGTGCGCATAGCGGACACGGTGTTTGCCAATTACGACCTTGCTAAGGTCATCACGGCGGCGCGGGAGGCCCTGCACGGGCTGACGGGCATACTGCCGTTTTGTTGAGTTGGAGGCGTTTTTTTGAAGAAGAGGGTAGTCAGGAAGCACAACAACAGCGGCAACTGCTTTGTGTGCGGTATAAACAACCCCTACGGCCTGCACAGCCGTTTTTACGAGCTGGAGGACGGCACGATGGCGGCGCTCGTGACGGCGAGCCCGGAGCATCAGAGCTATCCGCAGCGGGTACACGGCGGGGTGATCACGGCCCTGCTGGACGAGACGCTGGGGCGGGCCATAAACATAGCGGAGCCGGAGACCTGGGCGGTGACCGGGGACATCAGCGTTCGTTTCAAAAAACCGGTGCCGTATGGCGAGCCGCTGCTGGTGACGGGGCGGATAACGCGCAACACGCGGCTCATTTTCAACGCGGAGGGCGGGCTGTACCTGTCTGACGGCACGCTCGCGGCGACGGCGCAGGCGCGCTACATGAAGCAGCCCCTGGACGTCATCGGCGACCTGGAGAAGAACGGCGACATCTGGCTGAGGATAGACGAACCCGACGACCCGTCGGAGATAGACATCCCCGACTGACGCGCCGCACCCAAATGTAAAAAGCAATGCCCCGCTTTTGTACAAAAAGCGGGGCATTAACTATTATTCGCGGGTATGGGACGGGGCTCACTCGTGGCAGCAGCCGCCGCCTTCGCCGTGGCAGCAGCTGTGGCCTTCCTCGTGCCGGCGGCAGTTCGGGTTCGGGTCGTGGGCCAGGACGCCGCGCAGCAGGGCCTCCACCGCGTAGTCCGCAAGGCCCGTGATGCCGCCGTAGACCTGGATGCCGGCCGCGTCCAGCGCCTGCACCGCGCCGGAGCCTATGCCCCCGCAGATGAGCGTCTGTACGCCCAGGCCGGCAAGAAAGGCCGCCAGAGCCTCGTGCCCCGCGCCCGCCGTGTCCACAAGCTCGCTCGACACGACCTCGCCATTTTCTATCTCGTAGAGCTTGAAGCGCTCCGTGTGGCCGAAGTGCTGGAAGATCATCTCTTCCTCGTCATATGCAACAGCTACCTTCATGGCTGCCTCCTTTGTGGTTAGTCTTATTAAATTTAATACGCTTTTCCATTTTCGTCAAGGACAAAATCACGTGACAGGCCGCCGGGCCGGGTGTATAATGGGTTAGCTTTTTGGAAAGGAGGCCCCACCATGCCGGACATAAGCGAGCTGCTCACTATAGAGACAGAGCAGTTCTCCGTGCAGAAGCTGCTGGAAACCGAAATAGGCGGCTTTTCGCTCGGCAACCTGCTGGCCGCGGCCGTCATCCTGCTCATCTCCCTCGTTGTCATCAAGCTGCTCACCAAGGCCGTCCGCCGCGCCCTTGAGCGCTCCAAGCTCGAGCGCGCCATACGCAGCTTCATCCTCTCCTGCGTGCGGGTGCTGCTCTGGGTGCTCGTCGCGCTCATAATAGCGGACAAGCTCAGCATACCCTCGGCCTCGCTCGTAGCCGTGCTCTCCGTGGCGGGCCTGGCCTTCTCGCTCTCGCTGCAGAACACGCTCTCGAACGTCTTTGCCGGCTTCACGCTGCTCATGACGCGGCCCTTCTCCTCCGGCGACTTCGTCGAGCTGGGCGCGACGACGGGTACGGTCATCTCCTCCGGCCTCTTCTACGTCACCCTCGTCACCGCGGACAGGAAGGAGATACACATCCCCAACAGCGACGTGGCCGCCTCCCGCATCACGAACTACAGCACCGAGCCCACCCGCCGCGTGGACCTCGCCTTCGGCCTCGAATACAGCTGCGACGCCGAGTCCGTGCGCCGGGCCCTGCTCGACGCCGCCGCGGCCGACGCGCGCGTCCTCACCGAGCCCGCGCCCAGCGTCGTCGTCAGCGCCTACAAGGCCAGCAGCGTCGAATACAGCCTGCGAGCCTGGGCCGCCACGCAGGACTACTGGGACGTCTACTTCGCCCTCAACGAAAACTGCCGCACCGCGCTGGAAAAGGCCGGGCTCTCCATGGCCTTCGACCGGCTCGACGTCAGGATACTCGACAACAAATAACAGCCCACTTTTAAGGAGGACGGCACATATGAGCAAGATAGTCATAATAGGCGGCGTCGCTGGCGGCGCCACCGCGGCGGCAAGGCTCCGCAGGCTGGACGAGCAGGCGGAGATAGTCGTCATCGAGCGCACGGGCTTCGTCAGCTACGCCAACTGCGGCCTGCCCTACTACGTCGGCGGCGTCATCGAGGACAGGGAGGACCTCACGCTCCAGTCTCCTGAGAGCTTCTTCTCCCGCTTCAACATCGACGTGCGCGTCTCAAGCGAGGTCACGGCCATAGACAGGGAGCACAAGACCGTCACGGTGTTCAGCCACGGCGAGGGCCGCGAGTACGTGGAGAGCTACGACAAGCTCATCCTCTCGCCCGGCGCGAAGGCGATGATACCGAACACGCCCGGCGTTTATTCCGAGCGGGTGCTGACCCTGCGCACGGTGGAGGACGCGCTGAGGATGCGCGAGCTCGTCGAGACGGAGCGCCCGGAGCGGGCCGTCGTCGTGGGCGGCGGCTTCATCGGGCTTGAGACGGCGGAGAACCTCATGGAAGCGGGCGTCAAGGTGACGCTGCTGCAGCGCAGCGAGCAGGTGCTGCCGCCGCTGGACTGGGACATGGCCTGCGAGCTGCACGCCCATCTGCGCGAGAAGGGCCTCGATCTGCGCTTCAAGCACGCGGTGGAGAGCTATGAGGAGACGGAAGACGGCATCATCGTCCACGTGAAGGACCGCGAGAGCATAAAGTGCGGCTTTGTCGTGCTGGCGGTCGGCGTCGTGCCGGAGTCGGAGCTGGCGAAGGCGGCGGGGCTGGAGCTGGGGCTGAAGGGCTCCATCAAGGTCGATAGCCACATGCGCACCTCGGACCCGGACATCTACGCCGTGGGCGACGCGGTGGAGGTCGTGAACCCCGTGACGGGCGCGCCCGCGCTGGTGGCCCTGGCCGGCCCGGCGAACAAGCAGGGCCGCATCGCCGCGGACAACATCTGCGGCATAGCCTCGGAGTACAAGGGCACGCAGGGCTCGACGGTCATCAAGGTCTTCGACATGACGGCTGCGGTGACGGGCCTGAACGAGAAGGCCGCCAAGGCCGCGGGCCTCAGCTATTCGAAGGTCCTGGGCTACTCGGCCAGCCACGCGGGCTACTACCCCGGCGGGCGGAACATGAGCATAAAGACGCTCTTCGACCCGGACACGGGCCGCATCCTGGGCGCGCAGATCGTGGGCTTCGACGGCGTGGACAAGCGGATAGACGTCCTGGCGGCGGCCATCCGCGCGGGCCTCACGGCGGAGGACCTCTGCGAGCTGGAGCTGGCCTACGCGCCGCCCTACTCCTCTGCGAAGGACCCGGTGAACATGGCGGGCTTCATGATCCAGAACGTGATGAACGGCATCGTGAAGCAGCACTTCCCGGAGGATGTGCCGGAGCTGCCGAGGGACGGGAGCGTGACGCTCCTGGACGTGCGGACGGCGCGCGAGTTTGCGGGCGGCTGCATCGAGGGCGCGGTGAACATCCCGCTGCACGAGCTGCGCGCGCGCCTGGGCGAGCTGGATAAGTCGAAGCCGGTGTACGTGAACTGCTTCTCCGGCATGCGCAGTTACATAGCCTGCCGCATCCTGACTGGCCACGGCTTTGACTGCTCGAACCTCGCCGGCGGCTGGCGTTTCTACCAGCTTGTGACCCGCGAAAAGGCCGACAACGAGCACTATCCCTGCGGCGAGCGGAAGTAAGCGGCCCGCGCGAATAACAGCACATCGCCCCGCTTTTTGCACAAAAAGCGTGCGGGGTCCATCCCCCGGCGGCCTCACGCTGAAATAAAAAACGCCCCCATCGGGGGCGTTTTTCAATATTCCTGCGGCGCGGCCGCACGCCGCCTGATCACAGGCTCACGTTTTCGAGATAGTGGTCGAACAATGCGTTCATGTAGTTCGCCGCGTCTTCGCCGCGGCCGGCGTCGATGAGCTCTATTATATGCATCCCCTGCTCGTACAGCGCCTTCTCGCCCCAGAACCGCGCGGAGGATTCCCACAGCACGCTGCCTACGCCCCGGAAGGCGTTCATGATCAGCGGGAACAGCTGGTTGCCCGAGAGCGTGCAGATCTTGTAGTGGAAGCGCGCCAGCGCCGCCGCTACCTCCGCCGTCGAGGGCGAGAGCAGGCTCGCCGCCTCAAACTCCGCCATCATCCCCCGCAGCTCCTCCATGTCCGCGTCGCTGTGGCGCCGGCCCAGGCGGATCAGCGCCCCGCCCTCTATCGCGCTGCGCAGCTCCACTATCGACACCACCATCTGCCGGTCCAGCTTGCCGCCGTTATAGCGCAGGATAGCGTTCAGCGTCTCCAGATTCCCCGTCTCCGCGAAGTCCGCCACCACCGTGCCGCGCCGCGGCGTCACCTCTATAAAGCCCATCCGCGCCAGGTCCTCCAGGCCCAGGTGCACGATGGTCTTGCTTATCTTCATCTGCTCCGCCAGGTCCCGCTCCGAGGGCAGACGGTCCCCGGGCTTAAGCGCGCCCGAGAAGATCATCCCCTCTATCCGCTCGATGAACAGCTCCTTTATCGTCGGCGCTACGATTTGTCCAAACTCCATATCAAGGCCCCCCGTAGTGGTCTAACCAATACTAACACGCCCGGGCGGTCATAGCAAGGCCCGGGGCGGAAATTGTTTTAAAAAAGGACACGCGGCATAGCGTTCATTCTGCCGCGTGTCCTCTTTTCCGCGCCGCGCGGGGAAGGTGCGGCGCGGGCAGCCCGGCCTCGGACGTGGGAAGCGGCACGGCCCGCCGTTCCCGCAAAAAACGGCCCTCCGCACCGGCGTCTCCGGCCCTGCTTTGCCCTCTCGCCTCCTCACCGCCGCCCTTTGCGGGCACGCCCGACAGCTCTGCCCAAAGCCTCGGGCGCCGGTGTTGGATGTTCAAAGCTCCGGCGGTCAGGTCAAATCAACCGCCTATTGATAAAAATATAGCATAAAGCGCCCGCCTTTTCAACAAAAACGGGCGCTTTGGATATTTTTGTAGACCTGCACATAAGTTTTGGTCAGACCTTATACCAGTTTTTCCTCCCGGCGGCGGAGCCGGGCGTCCACGGCCTCGCGCAGCAGGGCGTAGATAAGCGCGCACACGGGCACGCCTATCATCGCGCCGATGACGCCCGCGACGTTGCCGCCGACGATGACCGCGCAGAACACGGCCACGCCCGGCAGGCCCACGGAGCGGCCCACGATGCGCGGGTAGATGAAGGCCCCGTCCACCTGCTGTATGGCCAGCACCATGACGACGAAGAGCAGAGCCTTGAGGGGGCTCACGATGAGGATGAGCAGCGCGCCGATGACCTCGCCGATGAAGGAGCCCACCATCGGCACGAGCGAGGTCACACCAATGACCACGGAGATGACCTCCGGATACGGGAAGCGGAAAATGCGCATGCAGATATAGCAGAGGATGCCCAGGATGCAGGAGTCCGCCAGCTGCCCGGCGACGAAGTTCGAGAAGGTCTCCGAGGCCATGGAGGCGATGCGCGCCAGGCCTGAGGCCGCCTTCTGAGGCAGGAAGGCGTCGATGCAGCGGCGGGTGAAGCGGCCGATGCGCTCCTTCTGCGCGAGAATGTACACGGCGACGACGAGGCCCAGGAAGGTGTTCATGACCGTGCTGACGACTGAGGTGCCCACGCCGGTGACGGTGTCCACGACGCTGGAGCCATCGACGTTGGCGCTGCCCTCTTTCAGGTAGGTCGTGAGCTCGGAGAAGACCTTCTCCCAGTCCACGGTGAAGTTTTTGAGGCTCTCTATCTCGATGCCGAAGCCGGCGAGGAAATCGTTCAGCCAGTTGACGGCGGAGCTGATATACTCCGGCAGGCGCGCGGCGACCTCCGCCACCGTGGCGGTGAGCTGGGGCAGGACGACGGCGATGAGGATGCCGATGAGGCCGAGGCTCACGACAAGGGCAAAGACCAGGCTCACGGGCCGCCGGAGCTTCCTCACGAGCGGACGCCTGTCCTCCGACATGCCGTAGAACACGCGGTTCTCAAAGAGCTTCAGCGGGACGTTCAGCACAAAGGCCATGGCAAGGCCCGTTATGACCACGCCGAAGACCCTCCACACCGTCCTGACCGCGCCGTACACCGAGGCGAGATTCTGCGCGGCGGTGTAGAGCAGCACGGCAAAGGCGATTATGAGGAGTATCGTGCGGACGTTTTTGCGGTCGAGCTTCATGCTTCGCCTCCTTCCACGACTCATCGTTACCATAATACACAGTATCCAACCCGCAATCAACCACTTTTTGCGGAAAGGCCCCGGCTTTTGGCCGGGGCCAGGGTCTTAGGCAATGCCGAGCAGGGCGTTGAGGTCGAGGGACTCGAACTCGCTCTCCCAGACTATCTCGGCGTTCTCTATCCAGCCGTTTATCATGTCGTCGTACATGAGCGCGGCGGCTACGGCGCGCAGGTCGTAGGGCGTGCCGGTGCTGTCGTACTGCAGGACGGCGCTGTCAGGGCCGATGGGCTCGCGCAGGATGATGTGGTAGCCGAAGCTCGTCTCCACGACCTCGCTCATCTGCCCCGGCTCAAGCGCCGCAGCCGCGTCCGAGAACTCCGCGACCATCTCGCCCGAGGTGAAGCAGTAGCCGTCCGGATAGGCGGCAAGGCCCGTGTCCTCGCTCTTCTCCTGCATGAGCGCGTCGAAGGCGCTCTCCAGCTCATCGCCGCTCTTGCCCTGGAGCTGGGCGTAGATCTCGTCTATCTCGGCGCGCTTTTCGGCCTTGGCGGTCTCGTCCAGGGCCTCTCCCTCCTCGTCGGTGGTGAGGATGAGGATGTGCTTTGCGCCCATGTAGCCGTATTCGTCGGCAAAGGCCATGACCTCGTCCTCCGTGAGCTTCCCGCCGTCCTGGCCGTAGAGCTCGGCGTAGGCGCGGGTGTAGAGGGCGGCCATGCGGTTCATGTAGTTGTAGAGCTCGGGGCTGACGTAGTTCTGCTCCAGCACCTCGTAGAGCTGCTCCTCGGTGCCGTCCTCGCCCACCAGCTCCGCGATGTCGCTCTCCAGCAGGGCGGCAAGGGCCTCCTCGTCCTCGGCTGTGAGGGCTATGCCCTCCTTCTGCGCGTTGACGTCGAGGGCGTGGTACTGGACGGCGTAGTTCTTGGCCTCGTCCATGATGACGCTGCCGACGGTGCTGTCCTCGGCGTAGATGTATTCGGCGTTAAAGTCCGCGACCGCGCCGAAGACGCCGGAATACTGGGCGTAGCAGTAGTAGAACCAGTAGAAGAACTCGCCCCAGCTGACGGGGGAGCCGTCCACGGTGAGGACCGTGGCGTCGAGGTCGTAGGCGGCGCGGGCGGCGGCCCAGTCGAGGCTGACGGTCTCGGCGCTCGCCTCGGGGCTGGCCTCGGCGCTCGCCTCGGGCGAGGCGGTCCCGGGGGAGTCCGCGGCCTGGCCGCAGCCGGCGAGCAGGGCCGCCAGCAGGGCGGCGCACAGCGCGAGTGAAACAAGTTTTTTCATCTTATCCTCCTTGGTCTTCTTTTGACGATATATCCGTAGAGGCCCAGGCGGCGGCGAAGCGGGAGGCCTCGTCCAGCACCCTGGCCTTCGGCGGGAGCTTGAGTGAGATGCGCGGGACGGAGCCCGCCTCGACCCGGAGCCTGCCCCGGTATTCCGTCCTGGCATAGAGCTCCGAGACGCGGGCCATGTCGAAAGAGTCCAGCGTGAAGCGCAGCGCCCCGGCCTTCTGCGAGATGTCCGTGATGCCGGCGCGCCCGGCCTCGCCGCGCAGCAGCGCCACGCGCACGAGCGCCGTCACGGCGTCCGGCGGCTCTCCGAAGCGGTCTATGAGCTCGTCGAGCACGTCGTCCGCGTCGGCCTCCGTGCGGATGAGGGCGATGCGCCGGTAGAGGTCCATGCGCTGCTCCGTCGAGGCGACGTAGCTCTCCGGGATGTTCGCGGAGACGGTGAGGTCCGCGGTGGAGGAGGCCCTGTTCGCGGGCTTTTCGCCCTTTTCCTCCAGGACCGCCTCCTCCAGCAGCTTCAGGTACATGTCGTAGCCCACGTCGATGAGGTGGCCGGACTGCTCCGCGCCGAGGAGGTTGCCCGCGCCGCGTATTTCGAGGTCGCGCATGGCGATGCGGAAGCCGGAGTTGAACTCGGCAAACTCGCGGATGGCCTCGAGCCGCTTTTCGGCTATCTCGGTGAGGCTTTTGTCCCGGCGGAAGGTGAGGTAGGCGCTGGCCCGGCGCGCGCCGCGGCCCACGCGGCCGCGTATCTGGTGCAGCTGGGCGAGGCCCAGGCGGTCGGCGTCCTCGATGATGAGGGTGTTGACGTTCGGGATGTCTATGCCCGTCTCGATGATGGTGGTACACACCAGCACCTGCACCCGGCCCTCGACCATGTCCTCCATGACGCGGGAGAGCTGCTCCTCGTCCATCTTGCCGTGGGCGACGGCGACGGCCGCGCCGTCGAGCATCTCGGCTATGCGCAGGGCCGTGCGCTCTATGTTGTCCACACGGTTGTGGAGATAGTAGACCTGCCCGCCGCGAGAAAGTTCCCGGCGCATGGCGTCCGTTAGGACGCCCCAGTCGTGCTCCATGACGAAGGTCTGCACCGGCAGGCGGTCCTGCGGCGGCTCCTCGATGGTGCTCATGTCCCGGATGCCCGCGAGGGCCATGTTCAGCGTGCGGGGTATGGGCGTGGCCGAGAGGGTCAGCACGTCCACCTGACGACTGAGCTCCTTTATATGTTCCTTGTGCGAGACGCCGAAGCGCTGCTCCTCGTCCACTATGAGCAGGCCGAGGTTTTTGAACTGCACGTCCTTCTGCAGCAGGCGGTGGGTGCCGATGACGAGGTCGCACTTGCCGCTTTTGAGGTCCGCGAGCGTGGCGCGCATCTGCGCCGGGCTGCGGAAGCGGCTCATGACCTGGATCTCCACCGGGTAGCCGAAAAAGCGCTGGAGCGCCGTCTGGTAGTGCTGCTGGGCGAGCACGGTGGTCGGCACGAGGATGGCGGCCTGCTTGCCGCCCAGGATGCATTTCATGACGGCGCGCAGGGCGACTTCGGTCTTGCCGTAGCCCACGTCGCCGCAGAGCAGGCGGTCCATGGGCTGGGGCTTTTCCATGTCGGCCTTTATCTCCTCTATGCAGCGCAGCTGGTCCTCCGTCTCCTCGAAGCCGAAGCGCTCCTCGAACTCGGTCTGCCAGGGGCTGTCGGGCGGGAAGGCGAAGCCCTCCAGGCGGCTGCGCTCCGCGTAGAGCGCGATGAGGCCCCGGGCCAGCTCCTTGGCCGCGGCCTTGGCGCGGGATTTCGTCCGCTGCCACTCCGCGCCGCCCAGCTTCGAGAGCCGAACCGGGCTGTCCTCCCCCGCGCCGACGTACTTCGTCACGAGGTCGAGCTGGGTCGCCGGGACGTAGAGGCTGTCCGTGCCGGCGTAGCATATCTTCATGTAGTCCTTCTCCGCGCCGTCCACGGGGATGCGCACGACGCCGGCGAAGCGGCCGATGCCGTGCTGCTCGTGGACGACGAGGTCGCCCACGGCGAGGTCGGCGCAGGAGTCTATCTTCTCGCCCACGGCCTTTTTGCGGCGCTTCTGGCGGCGCAGGCCGGCGCCCATGATCTGGGTATCCGTCAGGACGGCGAGGCGCAGGGAGGGGTACTCCAGGCCCGCAGAGAGGCCTCCGGAGCTTATGAGGCACTGGCCCGGCCCCGGCAGGCGGCCGGGGTTCTCCGAGGCGGCGGCCCTCACGCCCTCTTTCTGGAGCATTTCCGCGAGGATATTGGCCCGGCGCATGTCCCCGGCCAGCAGCAGCACGCCGCTGCCGTTTTCAAGGTACTGCCTGGCGTCGTCCGCCGCCTGCCGGGCGGAGCCGGCGTAGGAGGGCAGCTGCTTTGCCGCTATGCCCGTGACGCTGGCCGTGGGCAGGGGATAGCGCCCCGCCGTGAAGGCGTCGGCCATGTACAGCGGAAAGCGCGCGAGGGCGTCGAGCGCCTCCTGCTCGCCGAGGCAGAAATCTGCGGCCTTTGCGGCCATGCGCCCGGCGCTGCGGAGCTGCTCCACGTCGCTCTCCAGCTGCTTTGCGTATTCCCTGGCCCTGTCCATGAAGCGCCCGGGCTGGTCCAGCACCACCAGCGCGCCCTCCGGCGCATAGTCGAGGGCGCAGGCCCGGCGGGAGTAGACGAGGCCCGCATAGCGGTCCGCCGCGCGCAGCTCCGCGCCGTTTTCGAGCCGCTCCGCGTCCTCCGCGAGGGTCCAGGCGAGGCGGGCGTCGCCTCGGCGGGACCCTCGCGGAGGACGCGGAGC
>PPYE01107719.1_pt1 | contig 13199 bp, 19 predicted proteins | sample 1559881 | NCBI WGS metagenome assembly PPYE01 (sample SAMN08240022, study PRJNA423297) | Human gut metagenome, whole genome shotgun sequencing project.
CCCCCACACCCCCCCTAAGAAGAAAAGATTATATATATTTATCTCTCTATTGGCAGGGGGAAAAGAATTAGAGGCTAATACGGGAATTAGAAGCTAATTAGAGACTACTACGGAAGTCTTACAGGAGAAGAACATGGAGAAGCAGGATACCCAGCGGTTGTTTAACCTGATTGAAACCCTTTACCCCAGCTCCAAGCAGCAGCCCCGCACCCCCGCAGATTTGGAGGCGTGGACGCTGGTATTGAAACCGTGGGCCTATGAGGACGCGAAACAGGCGGTGATCCTCCGAGCACGGGAGAACCGGTTCCCACCGGACGCATCCGAACTGGTCCCTTACCTGCCCAAACCGGAACCTCCAAAGACGGAGGATGCCCCCATGCCTGAGCCGTCCGACGCCTATCTGGAAAAATTCTACGCCAAGGCAGGCGAACAGCACGAGCGCTGGCACGAGGCCGGTATCCCTACCCCCTCCGAAGCGAAGAAGCAGGGCATGACTTACGCCGAATGGTGCGCTCTGGCAGATATGCGAGGTGTTTAATGGCAAGTAATTTTCGGCTGAACGAGCTGATCCGCCGCTACCCCCGCGGGAGAAGAAGCAGAAGAAAACCCCCAAGGGCAGCGCCGCAGCCGCATATCAGCAGCAGCATTGACGGCAAGGAGGAGAAGCGATGAACGTAGCCTATAACATGGACTGCATGGAGTATATGCGGACGCTGTCCGATAGGGCGTTTGATCTGGCCGTAGTGGACCCTCCATATTTCAGCGGGCCGGAGCGGCGCGGATATTATGGCTGCAAGGTCAGCAAAATCGGTGTGCACAGAGACTACCCCATATCGCCGAAGTGGGATATTCCGACACGTGAATATTTCGATGAGTTGGAACGTGTCGCAAAGCGCTATATCGTTTGGGGCTGCAACTATTTCGACTATCACTTTGCGCCGGGGCGCATTGTTTGGAACAAGTGCAACGAGGGCAGCTCTTTTAGCGATTGCGAGATCGCAGCCACAAACTGCCATGACAGCGTACGGCTTTTCCACTACATGTGGAATGGCATGATGCAGGGCAAAAGCATCGCAGAGGGGTTTATCCAGCAAGGGAATAAGGCGCTGAACGAGCAGCGCATTCATCCGACGCAGAAGCCTGTGGCGCTTTATGTGTGGTTGCTTCAGAAGTACGCCAAGCCCGGAGACAAGATACTGGACACCCACTTAGGCAGCGGTAGCAGCCGCATAGCCGCCTATGATCTTGGCTTTGATTTTGTTGGGTGTGAGATCGACCCTCACTATTTTCGGGCGCAGGAAAAGCGCTTTGCGGAACACACAGCGCAAATTAGTTTGTTTACTTGTGAGGAGGAAAAACAATGAAGGTTACATTCACAGTCCCAGGTATTCCGGTAGGCAAGGGCCGTCCCCGATTTAAGAAAGACGGCAATACCTACACTCCGCAGAAAACGCAGGACTACGAGGACAAGGTGGTCCAGTGCTGGCAATGCCAGAGCGGAAAGGGATTTGCGGGCGGAATCCCGCTGAAAGCCACCGTCACGGCGTTCTTCACGGTGCCGAGAAGCATGTCAAAGAAAAAGGCCGCTGCGATGGACGGGACGCCCCACACCAAGCGCCCTGACGCTGACAACGTGGCAAAGACCATTCTGGACGCGCTGAACGGCCACGCCTACAACGATGACAGCGCAATCGCAGCTTTGACGGTGTGGAAGTATCAGACAACCGGAGCCTCCCGCGTGGAGGTCATTATTGAGGAGGAAAAGTAATGGACGCTGTGGAGTATTTAAAAACATTGTGCAGAATGTGCAACTGCGAGTGCCTCAAATGCGAGTTTACGAAAGCACGTAGAGAGTTTGAAACCTGCCCTGTCTGGCAAAAAAACCACCCGGACGAGGCCGTTGCCATCGTCGAAAAGTGGGCCGACGAGCACCCCATCAAAACCCGCCAGAGCGAGTTCCTGAAAATGTTCCCGAATGTGATACTGAATGATAAAGGACAGCCTTCTCTCTGCGCAAAGTTGTTGGATACCACATACCATCGGGTTGGCGGCTGCGGCCTCGACGTCGATACTTGCCAGAGATGCATGGATAATTTCTGGGGTCAGGAGGTGGAATGATGGATGCCATTAAATTTGTTAAGCAGTTGAGACGCATGAATGAACAGGGAGTGCCAAAGAAACGTTTCATTTATCCATGCGCTGGGCAAGAGACGGATCCGCCAGAGGAAGTTGTGGCCGAAGTTGAGGAATGGGCGAAGGAGCACCCCGCTAAAACCAGACAGAGCGTGTTCCTTGAGCAGTATCCGGAGACACGGCTATCTGAGGATGGCATCCTATTGATATGCCCGCGTATGATCTCTGCTGAGTATAGGGGTGAGGACGATTCTTGCAACAGAGTAAATTATGGCACGTGTGCCGACTGCCGTCGGGAATTCTGGTCTGCGGAGGTGGAGGAATGAGCGACTTGGAGCAGACCGCAATCGAGCGGCTGAAAGCGGCATCGGATATGAGCCTGCGGCTTTTTGAGAAACCGTTAGTGATCACCTACTCCGGCGGGAAGGACAGCGATGTGCTGTTGCATCTGGCAAGGGCCAGCGGCATCCCATTTGAGGTATTGCACAGCCTGACCACGGCGGATGCGCCGGAGACGGTGCGCCATGTGTACGATACGTTCCGCCGGTTGGAGGAAAAGGGCGTGAAGTGCGACGTGGACAAGCACGTTCAGCCGGACGGGAGCCGCGTGACCATGTGGAATCTGATCCCCCGGAAGCTGATGCCGCCAACACGCCTGATGCGGTACTGTTGCGATGCCCTTAAAGAGGGGGGAGGCAAGGATCGGTTAATCGCTACGGGAGTTCGCTGGGCGGAATCCACGGCCAGGAAACGCCGCGGCGGTTTAGAGGTATTAACGTCTAAGCCACAAAACAAACTGATCTTATCAAATGATAATGACGAGAATCGCCGATTATTTGAAACGTGTCAGCTTAAGGGGAAGCGAGTAGTAAACCCCATTGTGGACTGGCAAACGGCAGATATTTGGGATTACGTCGGCGCAGAAAAAATACCCATGAACCCGCTTTACTGCGAGGGCTTCCACCGGGTCGGCTGCGTAGGCTGCCCCATGGCATCCAAAGCCAGAATCATGGAATTTGCCCGCTATCCAAGAATCAAGGCGGCGTATATCCGGGCCTTTGATCGGATGCTGGAAGAGCGGAGGAAACGAGACCTGCCGAGTCAGTGGCAATCCGGCGTGGATGTATTCCATTGGTGGATGGAGGACGGCGTTCTGCCGGGGCAGGAAGTGCTGGGAGGGTTCGAGGAATGACAAACTTTGAGTTTTACACGAAAAACGCAGCCAGATTGGGTGAGCTGATCGAAAAAGCCGTTGATGACGCGCTGGAAGCAAAGGGCTGCTCACTTGATCTGAAATACCCGGAGAAGCTATCCAATGCCGATGATACCCGCATGGTGACGTGGGCAAGCTGGCTGAATGAAGAAATGTAGGGAGGAACTATGAGAGATACAAACCTCGTAAATTCGCTGCGTGAGCACGCGGAATGGGCGCGGACAAATAAGTGTGAAACGCTCATTACCCTGTGCGATGATCTGGCGGGAGCCGCTGACTTGATCGAAGCGCGGGCGAGAGAGATTGACGCACTGCGAAACGAACTGTGCCTGAAATGCGGAAAATACACGCTGGCCCATGAGGGGGCCTGTAACGGATGCCGGTGGAGGAGGTAAGAAGATGGAACGATTGACTATCCCTGATGTGCGGGTAGACGAGCACACTACCCGCAAAACAATAATTGATGCGAGGGCCGTGCGGGAACACGCTATGGACTTTTACTGGCGGCTGAAAGCCTACGAGGATACGGAGCTGACGCCGGAGGAAATCGACATGGATCACGAAGCCGCAGAGCAGCTCCGCCATCTGTGCCGAGACTGCGATCTTGACCGGTTAGAGGAACTGGCCGAGGCCAACAGAGACGGGCGGCTGGTGGTGCTGCCGTGCAAGGTGGGCGATACGGTGTGGGCTATTCTTGGCGGCAAAAAGTATGCCTGCAAATGTATCGTTGAGTATGTAAATATTGGCGGTCGCGGTCTTGGCACAACCATCGTGCTTTGCGAGGCGGAGGGCTTGAGAGAACAGTACGGCGTGACTGTCGCTGCGTTTGGCAAAACCGCTTTCCTCACCCGCGAGGAAGCGGAAGCGGCATTGGAGGCGACGAAAAATGAGTAAAGCCGTACTTATCAGCATCCGCCCCAAGTGGGTGGAGAAGATCGCCAACGGCGAAAAGACCATCGAAGTCAGAAAGACCAAGCCGAAACTGGACACGCCGTTCAAATGCTATATCTACTGCACGCTGCAAGGCTGTAACGAGTTTTTTCGAGTTGATCTTGGGCGTGATGTTGCCAAGTGGAACCGCGGCAAGTGGGCAGACCGCAAGGGCAATGTTATCGGGGAGTTTATCTGCGACCGGATATTTCCCGTCAATGTTTTCGACAATGGTAGCATTCAGAATTGGCTTTTCGAACACATGGAGCGATCTTGTCTTACATACGAGGAGCTTGCTGACTACATCGGCAACGGGAAAACCGGCTACGGCTGGCACATCTCCGACCTGCTGATCTATGACCAGCCGCGGGAGTTGACGGAGTTCCGGCGGGTGTGCCCAAACAGTTGGTATTGTGAGAGCTGCGCCATGTACTGGGAAAACAACGGCACTTGCGGAAACGAGAGCTTGCAGATTCGCCGCCCGCCCCAGAGCTGGTGCTATGTGGAGGAGGGCTGACAATGGTTGACTACATGGAGCGTGAAACTGCAATTAAGGCGATAGAGAAAGCCGATTGCGCTGTAATCGCAGACGACGCCGAAAGCTGCAAAACGGATTATCTCAGAGAGATTATCAAGAGTGTGCCTGCCGCCGACGTTGCCCCGGTGCGGCATGCCGAATGGGTAGTCTGTGGTGATGGCGATAACGTTCCGTGGATGTGTAGCCATTGCGGCAAGACAACGGCTCACAAGTATAAGGTCATATATGGGAAATACTGCCCCAACTGCGGGGCCAAGATGGACGGAGGTGCTGAATGAAGCTGAAAGACTGGCTGATTATAGCCTTTTGGACGATGGTTATAGCCGCTGGCATTGCGTTTATCGTGTTTTATTTCAAAAGCATTTTGACCGCAGACATTCCCCTGTGGCTGAAACTGTACTTGTTGGGTGGGAAGTAAGATGTCTGAGTACATCGAGAAACACAAAGTAGTCAATCTGCTGATCGAATTAGAGAAAGAATTTCAACAGTTTAAGCCATTCAAAGGCTTTGAACACGCAATGTATCGTAAGTTGTGTGAAACTAAAATTGCTATCGAAAAGTTGCCAGCCGCCCCGCGCAACAAAAGGAGGTAAGCTATGGAGGATCGGGACAAAAAACTGCTGAAAACCTATGCAGCGCACAATATGAACGTGAGGGAGACCGGCAATGCGGTGTACCTGCACTATAACTCCATCCGCTACCGCTTTCGGCTCATCCAGCGGGAAACCGGGCTGAACCCACGGAATTTTTATGATCTGGAAAAGCTGTTAGCCATGATAGACACGCAGGGGTCCTGACCACCTGCATCGGTAGATCAAAGGGGAGGGGCACTTCATAAAGGAGGCCCAATATGAAATACCGATACACCGTCCAGCAGCTCCAAAAGATGGAGCAATGCCGCTATCTCACCGACCGGGAGCGGCGCGTGTTTAACTTAGTTTGCCGCCGTGGCTGGGCGATTGAGGATGCGGCGGCAGAGCTGTACCTATCCCGTTCCTCCGTGAACGCCTGTCTGCACTCCATCCGGGATAAAGCAGGCATCTCCCGCCCAAACAAAAGACGTCCTTAAACCATGACAAGCGGTGTCCTGTGGTACGGTAACCATAGAGCACCGCTTGTTTTGCGCGCGGAAACAGGGGGTGCATCTTTGAAAAAGGAGGAATTTTTATGGCTGAATTTGCAAGCAAGGGCGTCGCAGGCACTGCTCTTGGCACCGGCATTGCCGGTCTGTCTCTGGGCGTCCTGAACTCTCTGGGCGGTCTCGGCGGGATGCTGCTAGGTAATCGCGTCATCCCCTTTGCCGCTGGTATGGCGGCGGAGGCCGGATGCAGCGAGAACCACACGGTCAACCGCTATGAGCTGTCCATGGTGCAGGAGAACGCCAAACTCCGCAGCGACATTGCCCTGCGGGATGCCAACACCTACCAGGACCAGAAGATGCTGGAGATGTACAAGTACATCGACGGCAAGCTGGGCGAGGTGCAGGGTGTGCTGGCTTCTCAGGCGGTCAACAATCAGGCCACCAAGGATAGCTTCCAGCTGTTGCAGGAGCGCGTGGACTGCTGCAAGAACGAGCTGTGCGGGGCCATTTCCCGGGAGCGGGACGAGCGGAAGTGCGCTGACAACACCATCGTCACTTACACGAACGCCACCTTTTATCCCAAAATGGTTGCGGACATCACCACCGGCACCGGCACCACGCCCCAGTCCACCTATAACCCCCTCCCCGTCTCCACCTGTGGCCACGGCTGCGGCTGCTAAGAGGCGAAGAGGGAAAAAGAGAGGGGCATAGCGCCCCTCTCTCCCGTCATTGGAGGTATCTATGGTAACATTGGATCAGATCAAGCAGGGCGCTGCCCGCTATGTGGACGAGGAATTTACCGGCAAGCTCACCGGCTGGCAGAAATGGGCGGTCGGTGCCGGGGCTGCTATGGCCCTGGGCAATCTGGACGCCAGCCTTTCCGCCCTCCGGGAGCATCCCGCCGTGAAGGCCCTCGGCGTCTTTGACGAGGCGGGGAACGTAGATATTGATAAGATCTACACCTGCCTGAAAACCGAAGCCGCCAAAGGCCCCGTCACAACCAATATCCCCCTGATTGGGAACGTCACGCTGAATGAAACGGATGTGGATAAGCTCTACACCCTGATCAAGCAGAGTTAGGAGGTTCTTATGCACGAGATCAAACACTTGGCCGAAGAGATCCGGGAAGAGCTGGACGATGCCGAGAAGTACGCCCGCGAGGCTGCCAAGCATACCGAGGACAGCCCGGAGGACGCCAGCACCTACGCCGATCTCAGCCGTCAGGAGCTGGGCCACGCCAATAAGCTCCACGAAATGGCCGTTCGCCATATCGAAAAGGCGAAGGACGCCGGTCTCCATCCCACGGAGGCCATGCAGGCCGTCTGGAACTGGGAGCATGAACGGATGCTGGACCGCACCGCCCATGTGAAAACGCTCCTGTCCATGATGTAAACGCTAAAGAAACACCCCCGCCAGACGGCGAGGGTGTTTTCTTATTTGTAGGGGTTCTTGGCGTTGGTGGTGCAGATAATGTCCCACAGATCCGCCCGGTTTTCCTGACCGGCAAGGGCGGCACTGGCCTCCGCCTTGCTGACCCTGCCGTTTCCGTCTGCGTCGGCCCTGCCCTTCATGGAGAAATACTCCTTGGGGGAAAGTCCGGCATCATGCGCCTGCTTTACTTTCTCGTAGGCTTTCCCGCTCATTTTCTCGCTGCCGTACTGCTGGTACAGGGCCAGAAATTCCCCGGTGGATACGCCGATGTCCCGCTTGGACGTTTTGGCGTTCTCAATCCACTTGGCGCTGGGTTCATACTTGGGGTCTACCTGCTGACGGGCCGTCTCACGCGCATATTTATACACGTTCTGGATGTAATCCGCCTTTTCCGCATTGCTCATGGACTTGTAGGCGGGCAGCTTCACCGCCGCCTCCACCAGCTCCTTCCGCGTCTGGCCCATGGCCTTGGCGTACCGGGTGTATTCCTCGCTGGTCATGGTCCGGGTCTCGCCCTTCACCGTATAGGACTTTTCCGCCGCCGCCGGATAAACGGTGCTGTCTCCGGTGGCCTTCGCCAGCCGCCGGATCTCCTGCGTGGCGGGACTGTTGTCCTGCGCCTTCAGGAAGCCGGGGGAGAAGAAGGACTGGAACACCCGCTCCGGTGCGGAGCCGTTGGAGACCTCGTGGCCCCACATATCCACCATGGGTTGAAGCTGATTCCGTGCGCCGGGGACCTTCTTCGCCGCCCCCTGCAAGAAATAGTTCACGTCAGAGGCCACCTGCCCGGAACCCTTCTCCACATAGCTTTTGCGCACCGTATCATCAAATACGGACGCAACCTTGCTGCCGATGGTGGGGATATACTGTCCGGCGTAGCTGCTGGCCGCCCGGTCAATCAGGTACATGGGCTTGCTCTTAGCATAGCTGATGTTGGAAACCAAATCATTCAGGGAGGACAGCATGGAGGTCTCCAGCACCACATCCTGCATCCCCAGCAGAGAATCCACCAGCGCATCAAAGGTGCCGCCGCCCTTCCGAACGGATTCCATGATGGCAGCGCCCGCGAACAGGGGCATTGCCGCAGGAACCGCCCAGTCCAGCGTGTAGGACTTGCCCCCGATCTGAATGGCATAGTCCTGCTTGCCCATGGACTTTTCAAAGGCTTCCTCCTTGTCATCGTCACCGGCCCGGACGTGGAGCAGTCCCTCCGCCGCCAGATAAGCGCCCAGCGCCAGAATCCCGGTGCCGGTGAGACCGGATGCAATGGAATCCACGGCATCCGCCGCCGTGCATTTCCCGGACTTCACGTCCAGCATGGCTTCCTTCACGCCCTTGCCCAGTCCGATGGGGCTGTAATCAAGGCCCGTGGTCAAAATGTTGGCCGGGGTCTTTCGGAAGGGGAGGAAGGCGTCTGCCGCGAAAGATGCGGCCCTCAATACCTGATTATCCCCTTGATACCGTCCCATCTTGGATAGCGCCTCGGAAAGCGCCGTGGTGTTTCGGTAAGTGGCCCGCTGGGCTTCCTCAATGGCGTAGGCCCGTGCCGCCTCCACGTCTGCGGCTCTGGTCCCCGCGTGGGCCTCTGCCGCCGTGACCCCCTTGGCTTGCAGCGCCTGAGCGAAGCTGTCTACATAAGCCGCACGGTTGAAGATCACGTCCTCATAATCAAGGGCGCGGCTGTTCAAATCTCCGATGCCCTGCACGGCACGGGAGAGAACGTCCTCCCCCCTGAACATTTTCCGCTTGCTCTGGATCTCCCGCTCAATGCCTGCCGCCGTGGCGTCGGAATACTTCCCGCTGCCCATAGCCGCGCTCTGGTCCGTCTCATACTGGTCCTTGGCAAAGGCTTTCAGATCCTTGTCAACATTCACGGCCTTTGTCCGCTGAGAGGGGTCCTTGATGACCGCCCGCTCGATTGCGGTCCCGATGCCGTCCTTGATCTTTCGTGCGCCGAACTGAATGGCATTGCCCATGATGTTGCGGATGTGGGTGGTGGGGTTGGTCAGCATAGAGGTGTACCGCCAGAAATTGGCCTTCTCCATGAAGGTGCTGGGGATCTGGTCTGCAATGGAGGTGGTGATAGCGTCCCACGCCGCCGCCCGCTCCGCGTCCGTCTCTGCCATCAGGTAGTTGGTGGCCAGCTCGTCAGAGAGAGTGAAGCCCGTTACCTTGTCGATGTAGTCCACCCGTGCGCCTTCCACGTCTCCGCTGTCGGTGGTGCTCTGCCGGGGCGCCCGGTTCTGCCGCGCCGCCCGGTCATTCATTTTGTCTACCAGCCGCCGCAGCGTCAGCAGACGGCCCTCCGGCGTCAACCGGTTCATCAGGTTCATGGCCTGCACCATCTGTGCGCTGTCATGGGCCGCGTTCGCAATGGCCGTTGCCAGCTCAAAAGCGGCCTTGTGGTCTTTTTCGGAAATGGCAAGGTTGTAGGCGCTGATAGCCTCGGCGGTGTCTGCCTTGGTGATCCGCTGACCCAGCTCCGCCTTGGCAATGAAACTGTTCGCCACCTCGCGCCAGCCGTCCCGCGCGATCTTGGTCTGTGCCTGCTGTACGGCGCTCCGGTCCGTCACCACGTCATAATCGAACGCGCCGCCTGCAATGGCGTTTTCATACACGGTCGCCATTTCCGGGGAGGTCAGGGGGCTGTTCAGAATGGTAGAGACCGTTTTCTCCACGTTCCGCCCGGTATCAGGGTTCACAACGGGGACCTCAGAGGGTGCCCGCCGCTGGTCATTCTGCACCCGCTTTGCGCTGTTGGGATTGACCGGGTAAAACTCATCACTCTTGGCCTGCATGGCATCAAAGGGCGTGTTCACCGTCCCGGCGTCTGCGTTGCCGAGGCCGTCATAGCCGTCAACACCATCCAGCCCGTGCCCTCTGGCCTGCGTCTCTCCCGCGCCCAAAATGCCCTGCTTGGCGGTGAGATACCCGCTGTTGGGTCCAACCTGTTCACCGGTCATGGTGGTGTAGCCGTGGGAGAGCATATCGTCCAGAATCAGTTCCACCCGCTTGGCCGCCGCCACGTTCTCCTGCCCCTGATCGGTGATGATCCGCTGGGCTGCATCGATAATGGCGTCACGGGAAAGCCCGGTTTCATCCATGGCCTGACGCAGGTGGGGCGAGGTCTGCGCCGCCTGCTGGACGGCGTTGCCCTCCATGGTCCGCTCATAACGTCGGCTCATGGGCTGTTGGAGGGAGAGGTCTGCATCCGCGATCAGGGCGTTGGCCGCTTCCTGATAATAGCGGTGCAGCTCCGGGTGGTCGAACTGGAAGGCGTTCACGTCTCTGCCGCCCACCGTCTCCATCCGCCGCCGGTCGATGTGCTGCTCCGGGTCAATCTGAAACACCTTGCCGGTGGCGTCCATGCCAACGGTTCCGGCTTCATTGGCCTGATATATGGCGTTTTGCTGCTCCGGCGTCATGGCATCCATATCCGCCCGTTTCTTCCCAAACAGAACCTCAGAGAGAATATCCCGGTTGCTTTTTGCTTCCGCCTGTGATATATTGTTCTTAGCGAGGATGTCATCAGCCATCGCCTTGGGGAATTGTACCCCATTGGAAAGAAGCTGATGGACGTCCTCGTTGTTTTTTGTGTAGAGTACATTGCTGTCCGCTTCTCCAAGATAGCTTTGCATGTGGCCTGTCTGGTAAGCGCTGGCAATTCTATTTTCCACACTGATTGCTCCCTGCTTGTCCAGATGCAGCGGGACAATAATGCTCTTGTCGCCGTCTTTCCACGCGGTCAGCAGCACAATGCTGCTTGGCTGTGTGTTCGACTTCAAAATCGCAACTGGGTTTTCGATTTGATAGGGGAGCTGCTTTAAAACAGACATACCCAAATTATGTTTGCCGCCCATATACCCTTCCGGGTATGCGATTTTATAAGCTGCATCTTGCGTCATTGTCATCGGAAGCGGGTTTGCCCCGTAACGGGTCAAAAGCTCCGGCGTGTCCCCAACAGACAGCAATTTGCCGCTTGGATAGTCTCCCGAAAAAACCTTGTCAATATCGCTTCGATACCGCAGCATATTGTCCGTGCTCGTCAGCCTGCCCGCCGTATCCACACCGGGGGCGGCGTTTTGCGTGCCCTCTGCGGCGTTTGCGGGGGTGGGGGTATAAGTACTCTCCCACACCTCCGGGCGCGCCTCCTGCGTGGGCTGTGCGTCCGCCTGACTGCTTCCGCGCTGCCGGATGACGTCAGCGCCTGCGCCGATGCCGCCCATGGCCGCGCCCACCGCCGCGTCATACAGCGCCTCGCTGAGATCGAACCGGGCAGAGGGGTCATAGGTGGCCCGCTGCAAAACGGGCTGGAAAACGTCCTCGATAAATTCCTCGCCGCCCTCGGAGATCATGGAGAGGGCCACGCGGCCCGCCGCGCTGTTGTTCAGCTTGGAAAGCGCACCGCTGATGGCGTTGTCCAGAACGCCGCCGCCGAACGCCTTCTTGAAGGGGCTTGCCACGTTGCTGATCTTCTCCGTGGCAAGGCTCAGAGCGCCGCTCCCCAGTCCGTAGGCAAGCTGCTGGCCATAGCTGGCCCCGGCCTGTCTGGCCCGCTGGGCGCTGCTTCCGGTAGAACGGGCCGTCATCAGGGCAAGACCGGCTCCGGGGATCACGGCGCTGGCCGCCACGTCCCCCGCCATCTGCACACCCTGCACGCCCAGATCCACGGCGAATTGGCCCACCGGCCCCAGCCCTTCCTTGGCCTGTGCCACGTCCGCGGCGGAGCTTTGGGACAGACGGTCCGCCTTCCGATACGCCTTGTCCGCCACTGCCTTGTCAGACTGCTCCACCGCCTTGGTGTAGCCCTCATGGGCCGCGATGCGGCGTTTTGCGGCGGAAAGGTAGTTCTGCACCTGTTTCACGTCCGCCGCTGTCATGGCCTTGCCGTTGGCCCACTTCACGTCCCGGAGCATCTTCTCATACCGCTTCACCGCGTCATGGTCGCTTTGCAGGGAATCCCCGGCGTTCTGGTTGGCAATGCGGGTATTCAGCTTCCCGGCCCCCTCTGCCAGAACGCCGCCCAAGTTTGCGTAGGCGGAACCGGCGGACTTCGCTGCGCCGGAGATCACCTTCCCCACGCGCCCGTTATCCAGAGAGGGAGGCGTGGTGCCGCCGGTCTGCACGTCTGCCAGCAGGCGGCTGTTGGGTCGGCTGTTCCCGGTGCTGGCGTTCTCCATAGGCCGGGGGGAGGCAGAAGGCGTAACGGCCTTTGTCTCCTTGGCCTTCCGCGTCTCCACCCGCTTGCCATAGGCTACAAGGTTCGGCATCTGAACGCCGCCGCTGTTATTCTGTGTTTTGTTGACCCGCTCGCCGTAGGCGACCAGATCCGGCATCTTTACCGCCATCGTATAGCCTCCTTACCCGAATAGATCGGAAAGCTCTTGCTGCTGTGCCTCTGTCAGACTGTTCCAGTTGGATTTCAGGTAGCTATGCGCCTTTGCGTAGTTGCCCTGAGACATATAGCCTGTGATTGTTCTGCGAATGTTTCCGTAGTTGCCGCTGCCGCCGCCGCCCTGATACTTCGCCCATGCCTGGTCAGCCGTCAGGCCGCCTGCGGCCTTCTTAGAGTTGGTGCCCCACTTGCCGTCCTGAGACACGCCGTAGTATTTCTGGAGCTGCTTTACCTGCTGATTGGTCAGGGAGCCGTTGGAATAGCTTCCCTTCTTTTTGTTGGTGCTGCCGCCGCCGGAGGAACCGCCGGACGTCAGCTTGCCGGTGCCGTACAGGGAATCATAGGCCCCCTGCCCGTAGTAATAATCAAAGGCGGAGATCACGTCATCCGTCACGATGCCGTTTTTCAGGGCGGACTGCACCTGACTGGCGGTCAGCGTCGGCTTTACCACGGTGCTGCCGGCGGCAGCACCGGAGCC
>PPYE01358279.1_pt1 | contig 13197 bp, 10 predicted proteins | sample 1559881 | NCBI WGS metagenome assembly PPYE01 (sample SAMN08240022, study PRJNA423297) | Human gut metagenome, whole genome shotgun sequencing project.
ATGATGACATTTACTTCACGTATCAAAATGAGAAGTTTATGATAGAGGCTTCAAACGACTCTGCCTTTATTACAATTTGGGACCTTCATTGGGATATGGTGGATTCGGAGAATCTCCAAGATGTAGAGAATATGAAAAAGGCTGTTAATCGTACTAATCATTTAGTGCATAATACAGTCTTGTATATGTCGTATGAGGAAGAAAATTCTTATTATATTCTGTCTAAGTTGCAATGTTTGCTAATGCACAACATTCCAAACACAAAAGCCTATCTTGCTGCGATTCTTAATGACTTTTTCAGAACCAAGCAATGTTACTCCCAGGTTCTTGATGACATAGGCAAAGAGGGGGCGTAGATATAAATGCCGTTGTTGCTGGTGTTATCTTGTTAAATGAAATAAACCAGTTTCGTTGTTTTATAAGTTGTGTTCCCAACAACAAGTCGGTAAAAATCGAAACAACGACAGGGGCAATTGCTGTATCTGTTTCAGCATTGCCCCAGCAGACTTTATTAGATATTATTATTCGAACCATAAACAAACGTTAAAATATTTAGTTTTCTCTACTTTTCTCCTTATATTCTTCTTTGGTCTAATTTAATTTTATTATTTTTGTAGTTAAATAACGGCAATTCTATAAAGTAAAGACCAACAGGTTTTATCTAATTCTTTAACGAAAATGGAAGATTCTGCCAATCAGCCTCTTATGGTCGTAGAGGCTAAAGGATTGGTATGTTATGTTCCTTTACGATATAAAGAGGTAAGAAAGCAAGGAAAGAAGCGAATCATCACGGAGCCTCTTATTTCTTCTTTTGTGTTTGTTCATGCATCGGCAGAGCAAGTTGACTCTCTTTTGCAAGATAAGAACATCAAGGCTTTTGAAAATAGGGCTTTGTTGAGTTACTATTACGACCATACTTCACATTGTGAAAATGCGCCAACCAAGAATCCTCCTCTTATCATTGCCGCCTAAAGGTGCTATAAAGATAATCAAAGATTAATAATACATAAAACAATATCAGCTAATGGAAAAAGATTTTTTAACCTGCATTATAAAAGGAGATAATAACCCTCCTAGTGGGAAAATTGTTTTCGATTCATCAGACCATGTCCGCTTCCAAAATGGGCAAGATGTCTCCGGACATAACTACAATTGTCATCGTAGAATAACAATTGAAAAGAATATTGAAGGTGCCGAAGGATACACTGTGACTATGTACAATATGGATGGCGTGCATCCATTATGGCAGAACAATATTCAAATGTCCCCAAAACGAATGAAAATCGTAAATAAGCAAGAGAACATTATTGAATTCAGAGATTATGGTTATGACGAAAATGCTTTAGCAATCGGAGCCTCTTTGGAAGCAGCATCACAAGAATTGGCAACTATTAAAGTTAACAATTATGTCTACAATAAAAACAGAAATCGCACCACCGAGTGTAATTAAAGGTTCTTACGAGAAACTTCTTCGTAAAATGTACATAAGCAACGTTGCAAAACGTTTGCGCCAACTTAATCAGCCCAGCGACGTGGATCGCAAACGTTGGGTTTGGGAGCTTATACAAAATGCGAAAGATACAATTGTAAGTGACCCAACACGAAACCAAATAAACGTGCGTATAGAAATAGAAGGTGATATCGTAAGATTTCGTCATGATGGAAATCCATTTACTTCTGATGCACGATTTGGTCTGTTGTATAAGTATAGTGAAGATAAGGAAAATTCAGAAAGCACCGGTAGGTTTGGTACGGGCTTCTTAACAACTCATTGTCTATCAAAAGTCGTTACAATAGAAAGTAATATGTATAGTAACGATGAAAAAACTGAACTTTGTGGATTTAGCGTTACGATGTACCGTGATGGACAAATCGAAAAAGAACTTCTTGAAGGACTCGATAAAATGGAAGAGTCACAGAAGTATTATGGGGATTTGTTCGAATGGACAACTTTTACTTACCATGTTTCTACAGATTCAGGTCGCAGAGCAATACAACTCGGTATTGAGAATTTTTACAAACACATAACACAGACTATGCTTTTCTGTAAAGAATTAGCATCAATTGAATTAAATGATAATGGTAAAATTACTAACATTATCAGACGCCCAATTGAAGAAGTAGCCCCAAATGTAATGTCCGCTATATTTGAAATACATGGCGAGACAACATCCATCAGAAGGTTCCTATATTCATCCTATCATGAATATAACAAAGAACTATCGGATAGATATAGAGCAGATAGAGAAATCAGAATTGACGCAGCCATCGAGGTCGATGAGAATAATTGTATTGTCAGTCATGCTGGTAACACTTCGCATTTCTGTGTATTGCCATTAGTTGGTATTGAAACCCAACTTGAAGAACCAATAATCCTAAATAGTCCAGATTTTGAACCAGATGAAGAACGACAGAGCCTTTTGTTGTCAGGTCAAAATTGGGATGAGGAACATAATAATATCTCTGAAGTCGGAATCAATCAAATCATATATAGCAAAGTTTATAGCTTATATGACAATTTGGTTTCGTATTTATCATCCAATAGTTACGGAAAACTCTATCTGCTCGCAAACGGACTAAAGAAGGCAAAGGAGCATGACAAACTTGATGAAAAATGGTATTCTGAAAATGTTATTAAGAACTATCGTGATGTTCTTCTAAAATATCCTGTTGTTGAGTCATATGCAAACAAAGAGTTAAAAAAACTCGCCGATTGTATATTTGTCAAAGAGAGTAAAAATGAAAATGATGTCTTTAGCCTCCTGACTAGTCTGTATCCAGACAAATTAATTAAAGATAATCTCGAATGGTCTCAATTTGTCTGGGAAGAAGGTTTGGATATTTGGAACACTAAGGATTTATGTAAGAATATCGAAGAAAAAAACAACTGGAACAATATAACTCTTGAAGAAGGAGTTGCTGTTACTGATTGGTATAATAAATTCTTGACGCATGTTCAGACTTATGACGAACGCTGCCTTAAGAAGTATGCATTACTCCCAAATATGAATGGCGAGTTGAAGAAAATAGATGCTGAGAATTTCAAGCAAGGAGAAAAGGTTTCTGCATTTATTATTGACTTACTCGTAAAGCTAGGTAAAGATGTAAAGCCAATTCTGTTGCATAGCGATGTAACAGCTGTATCTTTGGATTCCAAGTATAATTCTCAAAGCTATAGCGCAGATCTCAATCGTTTAGCAAAAAATATTATAGATGATGGCAATCAGACTACTAAAGTTTCTCGTCTTATGCCATTGATTTCTATTATCCCAAATGCCGAAGAAAAGTATTCTTTTGAATTCAGAAACCAAAGAAAACGTTTCTATGAGATATGTACTTCACTATATTCTATTACTGATGCGGTATCTATAACAGACAATAGTATTCTTGACGCTGCATGGAAGGAAGTAGATACTTGGTTTGTGTCACGAGTTCTCAATAGCTTGAAGTCACTAGGAGCACTATCAAAACTTCCATCTGGTCTTGATGCAAAATGGTTGAATGATGCACTTTTAGCATTGAACATTCAAATTACGAATTTAGATGCATTTGAAGTTCTTCCAAACCAGGAAGGAAATTTCTGTGCACATAAAAACCTTTATAAAGATGCGGGAGTTCCTGAAGAATTAAAGAATGACATCTTCAAATCTGCCGATTTGAACTACAAGGAGATTCTACTTCATAAGGACATAGATGCATCTGCTTTTTCTGTTAATCAGAACAAAACAATCACTTCATTTGCAGCAGACTTAAAATCTAAGTTTGCTACGACTAATTCGTATGTCTACGGAAACTATTTCAGAGAAAAATATCATTATAAACCTCAAGATGTTCTTGACAAGATCGCCCTTTATGTTGTCAGTCTCCTTCCTAAGGACAAAGACTCGGAACTATATAAGTATCAAAGAGATATATTCGACGTATCCAAAGAGATTTTGCCAAGTCAAACAAACTTTGAAGGCGATATTTCTTTTGATTCATCCGACCTGTGGCTATCCGCAAACGAATATGTTTGCAGCCAGATAGAGGAAGCAATATCGTCTATGGGTACACTTGACGCAATCAACACATCACTTGGTAAGGTAGGTGAAGTTAAAATATGGGAAATACTCAATAAGTATTACAGATTTCTTTCACATGCTAATATTTCATACTCGCATCTTTCTATCTTCCCAAACCAGAATGGTGTTCTGAAGTCATTTTGTGACCTTAATAAGGATGGGGGAAATATAGGAGATTTGCTCAAGAACATTATATCCTTGCTTGTTGATCCTGAAACAGACTATAGGAATATTCTGATGGATTCTCGTAGTTGCCTTCAGCCTCAATCTGTAATTGGAGCTATTAATGCCTATAAACTGATAGATGATAAGGTTTATGAATACTATCAGCTACCAGCAAAATGGGAGGATGACAACTATATCAATGCTGTTCATGAATTGATTGAGGTTTGGAAAGAACAATCTGGACAATTCAATGAAACAAGCTTCCCTAAAACCAAGCCAATAGAAGACTCGATAGTCCTCAATGTGGTTTGGAAGAAGGAGAAGCGCGAACTCTTGATGAATGTAAGTAGCAAACTTACTGACGAGCAAATTCAAATCATCATTGAAAACAGTGCTCAAATCGGAGGACTGACCGACAAAGTTAAACAACTTGAGGATGAAAACGAAATCCTCAAGAGTCAATTGGCTGCTATGGGTATGATTAACGAGCCAAATCCAGAAGATAAGGATTCGGATGATTATAATGTCAATAATCTGAGCGATATAATTATACCAATCGACATAGAATCTGTTTCAGAATCCGGAGAACCATGTACTATTACCGTTGCTGAACCTCAATATGCAGGTCTTTCTGCAGAAGAAATGAGGGATAATCTTCTTCAAGCAAAAACTGATGTTAAATTGTATCTTGAAGAAAAAGGTTATCGTTTCACAAAAGGCATATGTGAGGACGCATGGTGCAATATCTATGGTGTACTTGACCCAACGGGAAGAGAGGTTCCAATTGTTGTTCATAGTTATAAATCCAGAAGACGCGCTTTCTCTCTCAACACATCTGATTGGGAGCAATTATCAAAGGATGGATCGATGCTTTGGGTTGTAACTCATGATGGGCCTCAATGTGTACCATTCTATGCACTGCCTCGAGATACAAATACTATTGCAATTACTTTCAGCCCTGAAAATATGCAGTACAAGAATAGATGTATAGCGCTTGCAGAGACTCTAAAATATTTTAAGGGTCTTCATTTCAACTTTGGTACAACAATTGGTTATAACAAGACTCCAGAACCATTCAATAATCCTAATGAGGAACTCAAGCTGGCAATGCGAGATATGCATGACTTACCAGCCCAAACGTTGCCAGCTTCAGTTGGCGCTGAAGAAGAATCTCTATTGTAATATGTATATCAACAGACTTAATCATTGGCAATTCCTTGAGGATGAGCTTAAAGCTGAAACTGAGGAATTCAATAAAAAATTCATGACATCAGCCATCTCCTTGCTACAAATCAGCGAGGAGATGTTTGTTGCACAGTTCGTTACGTTCAAAGACGGAGAAATGATCATGAAGTTCCCCAATACTAGATCTTTGCCAAGAAAAGGGGAGTTTTTGATGTGTATGGTACTTCCCCCAAACTTACAAAACTATAGGAACTGGGGAAAATTAACTTACCGCGATTTGTACAAACAGAGATATAACTCAACTGAAGCTGTATGCATTTGGCATTCGTCAACAAATGACAAGAACTTTTCATTAGTAGGCTTTCGCAAAGTAAGCCTTGATTTTGCAGAATACATAAAAGATACTCCTGGAATAATTCTTGCATTTGGTCCTCAACGTCCACCGATAGATTACGTAATGAATTTACAAAGAGTGGTAGAAGATAAAATAAGCACTTCGGTTTCTTCTGTTTTGGATTGTGCATATACTCAAAAGAATTGGACTCCAACACTTATCAATCATGATAATGTTGCCGATTTTGTCTACGCCCAGTTAAGCCTAACTGATACAATGATTTTGCAAGGCCCTCCAGGTACAGGCAAAACATACATGATTGCGGAGCTATGTGCAAGACTTTGTAAAGAGGGCTTTTCTGTGCTGGTAACCGCCTTAACAAACCGGGCTCTAATGGAAATTGCCGAGAAACCTGCAGTTGAATCACTACTCGAAGAAGGCAAAATCTTCAAGACCAATATCACAACGGATGAACATCGAGAGATGTCCAAATTGGAACCCATTAAGCAAATTGCGCCTATCCCATCAGCGATCGTCCTTTCTACTTACTACATTACAAGTGGATTTGCTGCTGATCTTACTTTGGAAACTCCCTTTGACTTTATCATAATGGATGAAGCAAGTCAAGCTCTTTTAGCTATGTTTGCAGCAAGCAAGAAAATAGGTAAGCACAATCTGTGGGTTGGTGACATCCACCAGTTGCCACCGATTGTAGCCTTAAATGGAGATAGGGTAAAAATATGCAATTATGGAGATATAATAAATGGTCTTCAATTATTGGCAGACAATAGTTCGTCTCCAATTTATCAGCTAACAACAACATATAGATTTGGACAGAGAGCAGCAGACTATACTGGTACTTTCTATAATGGAACACTGAAGGCCTATAAATCTGGCGTTTATATGGTGTTACCATCATTGAAAAAAATTCTCTTTGAGGAAGGTGGTCCAACCTTAGTCTTGACAGATATGCCCTCTGGAGAATATACTCCTCAGTTTGCAATAATGTTAGCAGCTTACATTGTTGGGAGCATTCTTAATGATGCGAAAGATAAGGATATTGCGATCTTAACATGTATGAGAAATACGACACGCGCACTTCAAAAAGCAATTACTCAAAATGTAGGGTCTCATGACAATGTAATCATTGACACTGTCGCAAGAATACAAGGCTTAACTACTGATGTTACCTTGTTTTTGGTTCCTAATACGTCATACATTAGAACCCTCGAACCTCACCTTTTTAACGTTGCAACCAGTCGTGCCAAGGAGCATACGATTATTATAGCAGATAAGAACTTGTTTGAGTATCCTACAATCAAGCCAGTGGTTAGAACATATCTTGAAAAATTAAAATCAGAAAGGTATATTTATATACCAGCAAGAAATGAGAGCAGAAAAGAATTGACGTTTAAATATTTATTAGAATAGCTTATGCTCGAACACAAATTACAACAATATATTCTTCGCAAGTACCCACAAGAAAATGCTCGCTGTGAGTGGAAGTAATATAAGAATTTGAAGAACTCGTTCTGTGGGGAGGAGATGGATGATGTCATATCCTACGTGTCAGCTATTGCCAACATGGAGGGTGGACATTTTATGATTGGTGTAAAGAATCTCTTAGAAACGAACAGGGTGTGTCATGATACCAAATAAAGGTCGCCAAAATACCGGCGACCTTTGTTAGTATATAAACAATCAAAACGATTCGGATAAACCAAAATGATTCTTATGATTTATTTCTTCTTACAATCGCCTCTCAGGGGGAAACTCACCAAGCATTGTCAAATGTTAAAAACCATCCTAAGCACACAATTTTCCACTACAAAAATCTTTAATATCGGATTTTTTCCTTACCTTTGTGGTCTATATTTGACAATTCTTGAAAAGAAAAGTCAGTCGGTTTTTCATCTAACCTCTGGATATAACATTGGAAGATAAAATCAAACAGCCTTTAACGGCTAACGCTTCATTGTATAATGGGCAACCTACTGACACAGGTTCATCGTGTTCAAGTACAAGACTTACCTCTTGTACGCCCTTCATCTCAAAGAACAGAGGTGGGGTGTCGGTAGAGAATGTACCTTAACATTATATTGATATTTTGGAAGCAGTACCCCATGATGCTTTTCAGAATCTGAATATAGATAATTCTATTTCAAATTTAACTCTTAAAATTGAACAATTATTATGATTATACAGAAAAACAATAATTCAGTAAGAGCAAATATTCGTCATGATTCAGATATTGCTAAAATCAAGGAATACTATGACAGGCATGGTTGTTTTCCTATCTTTCGGCAGGTATTAATTGAAACACGTACAGATTGTAATAATCATTGTAAGTTCTGTCCGCATGCTTTCAATAAAAAGACTTTAGAAATTATGTCATGGGAGTGCTACAAAAAAATTATAGATCAACTCTCAGATATAAATTATAATGGAAGAATAGCACTCATGCTTTCAAACGAGCCATTATTAGAAGATAGGATGGAAGACATGATTGTTTATGCACGTCAAAAATCACCTCGTTTCTTTCTTGACATGACAACAAATGGTACTTTATTAACAGTTGATAGACTCGACAAATTCTTCAAACTTGGTTTGGATAATATTAACATCAATGATTATCGAGGTGATAGGGACAAATATCCTGAAAAATGGTCAAAGTATATTGAACCTATCTACTCTGCATATTGGAACAATCCTAAGGTGTCTTTTCAAAAAAGAAGAACGGATGAGGTTTTACCAAACTATGCCGGTAACATACCGCAAGAGTTTAATCCTGGTGACTTCGGTTTTTGCAATTATCCATTCCGTAAGATTACTATAGGGTACTCAGGAAATATTTTACTATGTTGCGATGACTTTTTGTATGATACTTGTTTTGGGAATGTCATGACTGATAATCTTTTAGATTGTTGGAATAATTCGGAAATGGAAAAGATAAAATTATCTCTTCTTGATGGGAAACGTATCTCAATATGCGCTCGTTGCAATGATTTCCAAGATTATGATATTTATTAGATTATTATGATATTAAATAAAGAACAGTTTGATGCTTTCTCTATGGAGATAGCAACATTCGGGAATATACCAATTAGTAGTCAATATTGCGGTATTGGCTGTGTTTTCTGTAAAGTTCATACAGATTCATATTTAGGACATTATCCGCGGATTCCGCAAATTGATGAAGATGATTTACTGAAAGGATTTGAGTATATCAATCCAAAGGTAAATTATGTTCGTCTTGGAGCAGGTGTGTTAGTTGCACCACACACAGATCCCTTTCTTCATCCCAAAATATATAAATTCATAAAAATGGCATCAGAGTATTTTCCAGAAAAGAAAATAACAACAGTAACAACTGGTGTCTATATAAATGAAAATAAAGTGGATTTTTTGAACAGTATCCCTAATTATGGAATTGACTTGTCTCTAATTACGATGCAGGAGCAGAGAGAAGCCATTATACCAAGGTCAGCACGTGAGCGAACTATGTTCTTATTAAAATATGGACCTGTTAACAAATGTACATTAATGTTCACAGGTAATATAGATGAATTAAAAAGAGATTTGGACCTGCTTTATAGCCTAGGTATTGACCAAAAAGCTAAGCAGATTCTGGTTCGCCGTATAGAGCATACTTCTACATCACAACAACGACTTAAAGGGTTGTCACAATCTAGCATTGATGGATACGAAAAGTGCATTGAGTGGTTAAGTGTAAATTATCCTAAAGTAGTGTTTACTGTGCCTGAATTGAAAGACTGTTTCAGAGGAGGAAATAATGAGTATTTTATAGAGGCAGAAGAGCATATAGCAAGACAGAAGAAAATTATTTCGCAATTACCTAAGGATGTATTTATTAATCTAATATGTCCAGTCTCTGGATATGATTATTTTACTAAAGCATTCAAAGATTACCCTAATGTTCAAACAAACCTTGTGAAGAACCATCTCTATGGTGGCTCTGTTACAGTTGCAGGGCTTCTGAATCATGGCGACATCATAGAACAATTCCATCCTAAGAGGAATGACGTTATGTTCCTTCCTGAAGAAATGTACAACTCAGAAGGAAGAGACCTGAAAGGTGAAAAGATGGAAGTATTAGAGCAATACTATAACGCAAAGATTTATTTGACATGAGCAATACAATATATTGGGATAAATTAAGAATATTGGTCACCAATAGCTGCAACTATCGATGTCCTTTTTGTCATAATGAAGGACAGGTTTCTCGTAAAACCATCAAAACGATGGATTTTGACAAATTCAAAATCCTCATAGATGCTGTAAAGGATGAGGGGATTTCTGAAATTTGCTTTAGTGGAGGTGAACCCTTCCTTGATAAAAACCTCATTGAGATGATTAGATATGCATATAGAAATGCAGAATGGGAAGTATGCTGTGCCTCCAATCTGTCTCTGATAACTAAAGAACAAGTTCAGCAATTAGCGGATATTCCTTTAAAATTTAACATCCAGTTTCCCTATACAAAAGCTAAGAAGTTTCATCAAAGCACTGGTAATGGTTTTATAGATAAAATCATAACAAATATACGAATGGTTCGTAATGCCGGATTGGAAGTTGGATTAAACTGTGTTATCCAAAATGATATTGAGGCAGATGTTAGGGATATGGTAGAATTTGCTCTTCAAGAAGAACTTCCACTCAAACTTTTACCACAAATAGGTCTCACAGGAAGCAAGGATTTTAAGACATTTGTATTTCCAATACTTAAAGAATATGTCGTTAGTTGTATAGATAAAGGAACTGGAGCTATTAGATGGCTGCTGAAAAAAGGAGATAAGCAAACTTCTGTACTCTACATCGACTCACCATGTTTTACTCAAGATATAGATAGCTGCCGAAATTACTCAGAGATTAGAATACTACCAGACATGAGTCTGCAACCATGTATTCTGCGTTCTTCTGGAACAAAGATATTGGATTTGTCAAAAGGAGAAGAAAGTATCAAACAACAATTCAGAGAAGCATGGAAGAGCTTGAAGAACTGCTAAAAAAATACAATCTTGATCATCTAGATGATCTTATTGTTTCTCCATGGAGTGAGCAGTATTGTATTACACCATTCCCTAAATATTGGCAAATTACATATCAAATAATGAGTAGAATACCCTCTAATAAGAGAGTAGTTGAAATAGGCTGCGGACAAGGTGATGTGACTGCAATATTTTGTCAACTTGGATTTTCAAGAGTTTCATCTTATGAAAAAGACCCATTACTAGCAGTAAATGCCAAACGTCGATTAAATGATTTGTTTGGAAGAGAAAATATTGTTTCTTTGGGAGAATATCCTGCGAAATGCCATATAGAATGTGATGTGCTTGTATTGGTTAATTGTGTGTACGATGAACTTGTAGATAGTAAAGTTGGCTATAAAAAAATATTGAAGGATTTTTATAAACATGCTGGTAATCCCCAATACTTTATAATGGAAGTTATAGATAGTTCGTATACAATTGAAGATGAAGTATTTCCAAAGTACCTTCGCTTGTCCCATAAAGATGTAGATGAAATGTTTCCAAACTTTCAAATTAAATCATGGCAGACATATAAATATCCTCAAAATAAGAAAAGCAAAACATTATATTTGATAGAAAAGAAATGAACATACTTATTGTTACATCAGAAATAGGACTCGATGGAGGCGGTATGGCATTAGCTTGCAAGCGAGTTGTGGATATTCTAAGGAAGGAACATAATGTGATAGTTTTGTCTTCCACAGAAAATCCTATATATACCGTAAAAGGAGGGATGAACCCGAATACAGAGAATGGCATTCGAAAGGAATACAAACTCAAGCATGATAGTTTAGTATATAAACATGCTGATGTTGTTATTGCTTTTGGTGGAAGATTCAATGGGTATTACGGTGCAATGCTTGCGGAGAAGTTAGGTAAACGGTTTATATTAGCTCTTCGCGGTAGTGACATAAATATTGTAAAATGGTCTATTGATGACACTTGGTATCTTCGAGAAGCCACAACTAGAGCGAGTAAGATTGTATGCCTTTCAAAGGAAATGATTCGTAATGTTATAAGTCTTTGTCCTGAAGCAAATGGAAAAACAATTATCATTCCAAATGAGTATGAAGGTGATTATGTGAAAATCAATTTTCACAACCTAAATGATAAGATTGTCATAGGAACAGCAGCCTCTCATTTGAATGAGAAAAAAGGCATAGGTAATCTTATCTTTATGCTTAAAAAGTTTAGAGAAATTTCAGAAACAGACATCTGTTTGGATTTAGTTGGAGAAATCGACAGTGACTTGCTTGAAAATTACCAGAATGAAGTCAAGGCACATAATCTTGGAAATAATATAAGATTTCTAGGTTATCAACCACGTGAGATTTTAAAAGATACCATGAAAGATTGGGATTTCTACATTCAGGCTTCAGTGTGTGAAGGTCATCCCAACGCTATCAGTGAAAGCCTTCAGTGTGGAACCGGGTTTATCAGTAGCAAAACAGGATTTATAGCAGAAACGCTACAGAAGCAATTTGCCGAGTTCTTTTTTGAGGATTTCACTCCTGACGTTATGGCAAACAATTTGAAAGCATTATGTTGCATGCCAAACTTGGCTGAGCGTTATCAAGAAGCTATAGGTGTTATCAGAAGTAACTGTGCCAAGGAATATATAGCACAAAAGTGGCTTGGGATGTTGTCGTATAACAAAACTCCTAAAAATGAAATAGAAGTCGAGAGCATTGTGTGTGTAGGTCTTCATGATGTTATGGGGGACATTCATGATAGTATAACTACTCCAACAAACGTTTTTCGAGATTTCGTTGGATATATTGCAGAAAAGGGATATGGAATATGTTCCATGCATGACTATTTGTCAAAGAGTAAAGAAGAAAGAAAAAAGTGGATTGTATGTACATTTGATGATGGCTATAAGAGCCTAACTAATGATGCGCTAGAAATATTAAAGAAGCAGGGATTTACAGCAACTGTCTTTGTTTGCACTGGTCTCATCGGAAAGGATAATTCCTGGAATAACAAGGACGCAATCTTACGAGAGCATCTTGACATAAACGCCATTAACCTTCTTATAAAAGAAGGATGGGAGGTGGCATCACATGGCGTTTTCCACAAAAATCTTCTCAAACTAAGTGATGTAGAAATTGAATATGAGCTATTAGAATCAAAGAAAGCTTTGAATGAAATAGTCGGATATTGTGATACATATGCCTATCCTTATGGCGCTTATAACAAATTTATTCGCCGCTGTGTTGAAAAATATTATAAGTACGCATTCACAGTTGACCAAGGTGGAACATCAATGGTTGTTGACAAACATCAGTTAAAGAGATATTCTATAACGGAAATTTATAAAATCCTTAATTCCGCAACACTTTGATTTAACTTTATTTATAAGTTCCTGAGCAACAATAAGTTGCCTAGGATTTTGCCGTGT
>PPYE01540228.1_pt1 | contig 13194 bp, 9 predicted proteins | sample 1559881 | NCBI WGS metagenome assembly PPYE01 (sample SAMN08240022, study PRJNA423297) | Human gut metagenome, whole genome shotgun sequencing project.
TGTTTGAAGTCGTCAATGATGGACTGCGCATAGGCATCATCGCAGACCACCCGCTGGATGAATCCCGGGTACTGGGTCTCCAGCTGCGGGTAGAGCTTGCCAAAGCGTTCCCGGATAAACTCCGCGTGGCGCTTGTTCTGGGCAAAGATGATGGTCTTGCCGATGCGGTCGCCGCCTGCCGTCTGGATGCCCCGTTCCATCAGGTCTTGCAGCACCGTGTCCACGGTGTTGGCGTTGAAGATGAACTTATTCAGCTTTTCGGATGGGATAAAGGTGGGCAGGGTGTCGTCCTCGGCAAAATCGTCCTCGTAGCGGGCCTTATCCTCCGGTGAAAGCTGGTCGTAGTGGATGCCCTCTTCTGTGAATTTCGTCTTGACCTCGTAGTTGTAGTAAGGCACCAGCACATGGTCGGTGTAGACCGCCGTGTCGTAATCGTAGGCGTAGGTGGGGATGCCGTGCTCCATCTCGAAAAAGTCGTAGGTGTTGCGGTCCACATCGGTTTTCGGGGTGGCGGTCAGACCCACCAGAATCGCATCGAAATAATCAAAAATAGCGCGGTATTTCTTGAAAATGCTGCGGTGGCTCTCGTCCACGATGATAAGGTCAAAGTGGGCGGGCGAAAACAGCGGCACGCCGTCCTTGGTCTTGGCGTTGTCGATGGCGTTGAGCATGGTGGGATAGGTGGAAAACACGATGCGCGCGGCCTTATCGTCCTTGGAGGAGCAGAGGTTGCACAGCGACTGGTCGGGCAGATACTTCTTAAAGTCGTCCTTTGCCTGCTTGACCAGCGCGGTGCGGTCCGCCAGAAAGAGCACGTTGGTCACATGACCGCCCCGGCTCAGCACATCGGTCAGGCTGGATGCGGTGCGGGTCTTGCCCGTGCCAGTAGCCATGACCAGCAGATTGCGCCGGAAGCCCTGCGTAATATGGGCGCAGACTGCCCGGATGGCGTTTTTCTGATAGTAGCGGTCGGTGATTTTATCGTCAATTTCGATGGCGTCCAGCGGCTTTTTCTCGGTGCGGCGGTTCATCAGCTTCTGCAGATCGTCCTTGCAGAACACCCCGCTCACGGCACGCTGCGGGCCGCTCTGCTCATCCCAGAAATAGGTGTTGTAGCCGTTGGTGGTAAACAGCATCGGACGGCGGCCAAACTTCTGCTCCAGACAGTCTGCATAAAGCTGAGCCTGCTTGCGCCCGATGTTGGGGTCTTTGGTGCTGCGCTTGGCTTCAATGACCGCCAGCAGCAAGCCGTCCTTGCCCATCAGCACATAGTCCGCATAGCCCTTCTGCCCCAGCACGCCGTTCATGTTGTCCACTTCGTACTCGGTGCGCACATCGGCATCCGGCCCGGTGAATTTCCAGCCCATGGCCTTGAGGTCGATGTCGATGATCTTCCGCCGCGTTTCGGCCTCGGTCAGGTCGACGGCGGTGAAACTGCGGCTCTGCTGGTTCTGCTGTTTGCTGGCTGTGTACGCCGTCGAAAGGCTCTCCACCTGCTTGCGCAACGCTTCCAGCTCGGCATCTTTCTGGGTCAGCAGGCTTTCCTGCTCCCGGATCTTCTTTTCGTCCAGCGTTACCTTTTCGCCGGGGATGGCTGTCTCGTCAAAGGAGCGCTCCGCATAGTCCGTGCCGTAGCAGTAATCCACCCACTGGATGAAGTCGAACAGCCCCCGCAGGCTGAACACCGCATCCGCCGCCGACACACTATGCCCTGTATGTACCGCCAGATTGCCCGCCTTCACGATGCTGGGCAGCACGCTCCACACGTTGCGGTCCACCGCGAACCGGAAACTCGGTTCGTGCAGCAGGGATTGCAGATTGTCCTTGTAGGGCATCGTGATGGTCTTATCTGCCGCATACACCCACTTCACCGCCAGCTCCAACGCCTTCCGGCACCCCACCGCGCACATCGCCGGGGAGGTGGAGAACACTTTCTCGGCCTCGATGGCGGCAGATGCGAAGAGGGAATATTCGGGGCGGGTGGAGAGATAGGAGAAGTTGGACATAAAATCAGCTCCTTTATGTAGGATGATTATTGGCAATATTGTTGCAGCTCCGGGTATTTTTCCTTTGCATCTCGAATCAACCAACGCTTAAAAGCAGTGAATTCGGAAGTGGACTTTAACTCTAGTTTTATTAATTCTAACGTATCCAGTTTTGTCTGCCCCTTAGCCGCTTCATATTCCAGTACATAGTTTTTAAATGTGCGCATGGATTTTACAATCTTAACATAAAGTATTTTGGCTTCTGCTTGCTTTTGCGGCGTAGAGCCATGATGAATCTCTTCTAATAACTTAACTGTCATTTTCGTTTCTGCATCATCAGATAGTGCGGTGAACTCTAGATATTCTTCTGTTCCCCAATATCCATGCTTTCGAAACGCAATTTTTTGATCAACATCCACTTTACAGCAATCCAGAATCGGAGTGTATTTGTCTCTTTTTATATTATTACAATGAGGACAGGCTAAAAACAAATTGTTCCATTCAAATTCAAGATTTTTGTTGCCTTTATGTGGAATCAAATGCTCGACCTGGTAAAATCCCCGTTGTTCGCACAAATAGCATTTTCCGTGAAATATTTCATTTATTGCATCAAAAATTTCAGAGGCGTTGTAATTGCCGTTCTTTTTCTGCTTTTCTTTTTCAAGAGACGCTATTGCAATTTTAGCGTTTTCCCCATTTGTTCGTTCAATCTTAACCATTAGAATCCTTCTTTTCTTCAATTCGATTGAATTCATCGGAAATGTCTTCTTCTAATAGTTTGTTCGCGGTCTTCAATTCAATTCTCAATTGGGCACGCTCGGCCTTTTCACTATCGGAAAGCTCTTCCTGCTTAACAAGATGCTGATACCGAAGAATTTTATCCTGCATAGTGGCAGAATAATTTGGTGCGTCAAAATAGCCCTCAGCAATCTCATCTGCTGAATAGCTTGAAAAATCAGCAAACCGCACTTGCTTTTCCAAATCGTAAATACAAGCATTGCTGATAGAATTGAGAATATAAGCCGAATGTGTTGTAATAATAAATTGAATTCTCGGGAAGAACTCTGTCAGGAAGGGCAGGATTTTCCTCTGAAGTTCCACATGAAGATGCGTTTCCAGCTCATCAATCAGCACAATGCCTTCCACATCGTACTGGCTCAGTTCGCCTTTCAGCAACCAGTTGCGGTCCATACGGAGGATTAGGTCTGCGACAATACCGATGATTGCAGAATAGCCATCAGAAAGTTCATCCAAACTATATGGATTTCGACCTTTCTGTTCAATTAGAAAATTATAGTTTTTATAGTCATATATCAATCGGATGCTGTCATCGCTCAACAATACTTTTAGCGCATTTTCGAAGCGGGAAAACCATTCCGCGATTTTCTTCTCGACACTTAAATCATTTTCATTCTTTGCATATGCCTGTTGAGTTTTGAGATGAACCATATATTTCAGCAAAATATTTTCTGGTGTATCATCCAAACTGTATTGATTTTCTAGTTTTACATCTTGAACTCCCTTTGCGCGATGAATCACTGTCTTTCTGTCTGCCGGAAAGTAAGCAGTTACAAATTCTCCCTGACTATATAAACGGTCTAAGCCTACTACATTTGAAACGTCTACTTCTACTCCAGAATTATACTTTGCAAATGTTTCGGCAACAATTTTTTCAAGTTCAGAAAACTTATCATTCGATTTATAGGATCTCCGAATACACAATTTCTGATAGACCCCATCATCGATTGCCTGCAGATAATCTTTCATCGCCTGCAATACCGAAGTTTTACCGGAGCCATTTTTACCGGTCAGGATAAGATGCTGGCGCTTTTCAGGGCTCAACTTGATCTCAATGTTTTTCAGATGCCGGACTTCATTGATGTGGATGCTTGTAATAAAATGTTCCATAGCCTTACCTCTGGATATTGTTCATTTGTTGAAAAATCTCCCACACTGAAGCATACGCTTCCGCTCCAACCAGTTCTTTCAGCAATTGCTCCCGAAGCTCAGGTTTCAGCTTTTGAATCGAGTTCTTTGCCTTGATTGCATCAATCTTTGCATTATTATAGTCTCTTTCTTCTTCAAAAGTCATCATCGTATGCTCCTTTCATAGTAAAATGTTCTGTTTAACGTTATTATACCGCTAAAATCCGCTGCTGCACACCCTTTTACCCAAAATATTCCTGCATCAGTGCCTTTTTCATCAGTTCCAGCTTTTCAAGGCTCTGCTGTACGGTCTGCTTCTGCTGGTCTACACGCTCCACAAAGGCGGCAAACTGATTTTGAAGAGAAAGTGGTGGAACGAGAATTTCAAGACTTTTTACATCTTCTTGATTTATACTTGCTTGATTAACAGATTTTTTTGCACGTCGTAGAATTTGCCTATAAATATCTTCGGTACAAAGCACTTCTGTAACATAAACAGCGTTCACTTTTTTCTCATCCATGTGAAATCGCATCATATTAGACTCAAAAACAGTTTTTTCTTTTAGTCCAACAATATGAGCACATTTTCCGAGATACTCTATACTATTCACCCTGTTGATTACAATATCGTTTTCCTTTAGTAAGTATCGGTCGATTTCAGTTTCTGAGCAAATCAATCTTTTAAGTGTATTCCAATTTGTTACTTTTCCGTTATAAAAAGCATCAATTCGTAAAATTGGAATTCCAGTATCATCTTGAACATAATCCGTCTGGGGCTTATATAACCCATTCTGCGGGAAAACAGTCATAACTGTTTCAAGTGTCGTTGAAGGAAAATTCTTGGTATTGGCTACTGAGTCACCAAACATCTCCACAAACCGCGCCTTTACCAGCTCGTCCAACTTGGAAAGCTGTTGTTTGCGGAGAGAAATAAGCTCCGTCACTCTGCTTAGAGTTGTTGAAATTTGTTTTTGCTCCGCTTCGGAGTTCTTCGGTAATCTCTCTGTGCAGTAATCCTTGAAATAAATATGTGGTATCGTTGCGCCTGAAAAATATTTTGCAAGGTTCATGTGTTCCATTGCAAACGCAAGGTAATGGACATTTACTCCTTCATTCGGCAAAATATATTGCATTGTTCCAATAACAGACGATTTTTCAGGGAGACACATAACTCGGCCAATACCTGCACCATCTTTTACAACTGCAACATACGGATTTTCCTGCTTATAAAAATCCACATATCCAATCAACCCACTCGCTCCATAAATGGGATATTGGCCTTCATGTCCCTCCAAATCTTTCTGTGCAATATTGGAAGAAGCTTTCTGGCATAAATCCTTTAATTGAATCATCACACCATCTCCTCCAACTCTGCCAGACCCTTGGTGATCTCCATTTCCAGCTCATGCAGGTCGGCAAGAATCTCCTGCGTGGAGGGATATTCCACCGGCACATACTCGGTCTCCTTGTACTTATTGATGGACAAATCATATCCATTGGCGGCAATTTCTTCTTTGGGCACAAAGAAGCTCTGCTCGGTGCGCTTGCGGTCAGTTTCGGCGTTGAGGTTATGGAACCGGGCGATGATGTCCGGGATGTCGTTTTCCTTCACCTCGGTGCGCTTGTCGTCCAGCGAGAAGCCGTCGGCTTTCATATCGTAGAACCACACCTTATCGGTGCCGCCCGCGCCGGTCTTGGTAAACACCAGCACCGCCGTAGACACGCCTGCGTAGGGCTTGAACACGCCGGAGGGCATGGAAATGACCGCCCGCAGCTGATGGTTTTCAATGAGTTCTTTTCGGATGCTCTGGTGCGCCTTGCTGGAACCGAACAGCACGCCGTCCGGCACGATGCAGGCGCAGCGTCCGCCGGTTTTGAGCATCCGCAGGAAGAGCGCAAGGAACAGAAGCTCCGTCTTTTTGGTGTTGGTGACGGCTTTCAGGTCGTCGTTGATGCTCTCGGCATCCACGGTGCCCTTGAACGGCGGGTTCGCAAGGCAAACGGTATACTTGCTGCAAATGGAGTTTTGCTTCGACACGCTGTCCTTGTAATCGATCTCCGGGTTCGTGATGGAGTGGAGCATCAGGTTCATGGCCGAAATGCGCAGCATGGTGCGGTCCATGTCAAAGCCTGCGAACATCGGCCCGGCAAAATGCTGCCACTGTTCCGGAGTCATATCGTCCCCATAGTGCTTGCGAACATATTTTGCGCTGGACACCAGAAAACCTGCCGTACCGCAGGCCGGGTCACAGATGAAATCGTCCGGCGTGGGCTGCACCAGCTCCACCATCATATCAATGATATGCAGAGGCGTGCGGAACTGGCCGTTCCGACCCGCCGTTGCCAGTTTTCCCAGCATATACTCGTACAAATCGCCCTGCATATCAAGGTCGGCAATGTCGTGGGTGTAAAGATCCTCCAGCCCGGTGATGATCTTTTGCAGCACCTGCGGCGTGGGGATCAGGAACATGGCATCGTCCATGTACCGCGCAAAGGCGGTGTTGCCCTCATCCGGGCGGGTGGGGTCGTCTGCGATCTCCACCAGCTCACCGTTTGCGTCAAAGTCCGGCAGACGGCCATACTTCATCTTTTTGATGGCAGGGAACACCCGCTGCTGCATGGTCAGGAAAATTTCGCGGGAATCTTTATCCTTGAAGCGGCTCCACCGCATAGACTGTCCTGCTTCGCTGGCCGGGAAGATGTGCTCCATCTTTTCGCCCGCCATGTTCTCAAAATCTTCGGTGGCAAGCTCTTTCTCGTCCAGTGACCGGATGAACATGAGATAGGTCAGCTGTTCAATGACGGTCAGCGGATTGGTGATGCCGCCTGCCCAAATGTCCGTCCAGATTTTGTCTACCTTATTTTTAATGGCTCCTGTTACCATGCGTTCCTCCTGAATGTTTGCCAATCGCAAACGCTTTGCATCTCGAATTTTTGGTGATAATATCACAATTTTATTATAGCAGTGTACGATTATATTTTCAATGTAGAGCGTTTATCGTAAGTGCTTTCTTGATCGCAAGGCAAAAAATTAGTGGAACGTTAAAACAGCAATTTGCGATATGCAATTCAACGCTGTTGCTGTTGCATGAAGAAGTTGAATTGCTATAAAACGGTAAAGTGAATTTTATCTGCTTTGCCGTTTTTTTCACATCTGGACTCCAACATGCTTTTGTGCTATTCAGCGATTCCATCGCGCAGCCTGCGCTCTGCTTACCAACTGATGATCTCCGGCGGTGATGTGAAAGCGGTGCAGGGAACAACACCTGTGCAGGCTGCCCCGGTTGAAGCAGAACCGACCATCTCCGTGTCGGCACTTTTGGAGCTTCTGAAGGACGCAGACCCTGCCGTAAAAGCGCAGCTCCGCTTGGCTTTGCTGGCCTGAATTGCAAAAAATAGCACGAATTGCAGAGTAATTCACGGACTTACTCCATCTGACACGAAAAATGCGGACCGTGCAAAAACCGTGCAGAGACCGTGCAAATGGCGTACAAAAAGAAAATCCCACGAGGAATCTTACGATTCTTCGTGGGATTTTGGTGCGCTCGAGGGAACTCGAATCCCTGGCCCTCTGATTAAAAGAATCCAAGGCGCATCATTCGTCAAATTTCAAAAGTTCGAAGAAACGTTATTTTTATCGTATCATCGCAAAACATGCCTTTGCACACACCGCATTATTTGCATACAGTGTGATGCTTTGCAACCGTTATCCAGCTATTCAGGTGTGCAAAAAGTGTGCAAAAATGTGCAGACGGGCAAAACAAAGCCCAATGGACAAATCAACCACCGGTTTTATGGCAGGGTTTAGGACATCCGAACAGACACCGTTTGATATAGAAATGAGGTTCACTATGAACAAACTACTTTCCTGCCGCTACAATATGGACACCAACCGGGTGGAAACCCGGTTCAAAGATGGCACCACTCTTGCCATCGACTGCATCGCCGTCGAGGACGAGTACGGCAACACCCCGGCACAGCGGGCAGAGCTGGACTGGCTGCTGTGGAACAAGCCATTGGAGTATGCACAGCTTGTGCTGGGTGGAGGGATGGAGCATTATCTTTCCCTCGGCTGTGACCACGGCAGAATGGAAGATTGAGGATTCAGCAGCCGTTCGCAAAAAATTAAAGAATCATCTTTGCAAAGTCCATTGCTATTTGAACGAAAATCGAATATAATATAGATAGGAAAGCGGACGTCATTCCGCTGGTGTGGCTGACACCTAAAATCCGATCAGATGCAGGACGTAAGGGCCTGAGGTTGGCGGGCAACGATAAAACCCGAAAGAGATGCAGGACGTAGGGGCCTGAGGTTGGCGGACAACGATAAAATCAGTCGCAAGGGACATCGGACAGCACCACGGTGTTGTAGGTGTCCCTTTTATTTTGTAAAAACGCAAAGGAGCGCAGAATCAACCATGACGAAAAAAGAAGCACTGTCCATCGTTTTTGCCTGTGCGCCGTTGTACAAAGAAAATCTGGTGGATAAAAGCCTGCTGTTCATCACTACCGACAAGCATAAGAGTGTCCATTGTCTGGAGGTCACGTTCGATATCAGCAACTTTCTGCACATGACAGGCTTCAAGCTGCGTAAGCCTAGCATCAATGCCAGACACTTTTTCAATCTGTGCTACGACAAACGTCTGACCGAAGCGGATTTTGAATTTTCCGCAGATGGAACCACCGAAATGAAAATGCGTGTTCTGCCCAGCCTGATGAAAAAGAATCTCTCCGCAAAAATGCTGGGCGACTACAATATGAGCCAGCCCAAGCTGTACACCGACAAGATCGCAGGCTCCCTCAGCGCCTGCATGGGTTTTGTCCGGGATAGCGGTGAAGGACGTTTCGTTCCCAACACGGTGCTGGAGGGCGATATCCGAACCAAAGTAAAGGCCGCTGACCGAATTATTGCTACATATCGCAAAAACCGTGGTGAGAAACAGTATTCAGAGGTCGTATTCACCGCCAAGAAGGTCGAATGGGAAAAGATCGTCCTTCCCGATGAATACTGCTATCTTGTGTTGCCTGAATAATAAAAGAATGCCCGCCACCGATGGAACGGAATCTCCACGGTGAGCGGGCATTTTGCGTTTTCGTTCGATTCAGGTGAATCTATTCGGCTTGTGGTTTTCGCTTAACCCACGGTTTGGCTCCACAACAGGCTGATACCGAACCAGTCCATTGCTTCATCGCCACCGATAGCTGGTCAACGCCGCTATCCTCTATTATTAGTATAGCGCAAAAGTATATAAGTGCAAGTGGTCAAGCATCGAAGGAAATGAAATTTTCACTCAGGTCTATTATATGTACTCTATACCGAAATGTTTCATGCAAACAGCATTTTTCAATATGACCTTTATTGTCCATTTTAGTCTATTATAGTCCTCATTTTTCCATATATAATTTGAATTTTCCCTTGCACTAGCCCCAGACAAATGTTATACTTGACAAAATGGAGGAAATGTGCTATGTCTGATGAAATTTTCACTGTATTGCAAGCGGCACAATACTTAAAGGTATCAGAAAAGACCATTCGTCGTCTTATAAAAAGTAAAAAGCTTACAGCATCACGTGTAGGAAGTCGTTCTCTTCGCATACGGCAAAACGACATCGATCAATATCTTGCCAATCACACAAATCATTGTAAAGGAGTTACTACCAATGAGTGAAGAGTTAATTCAGAGAAATTTGATAGATTCTCCTGAAAAAATGGGAGATTGGAATTTTTATAACATCGGAGCAACAACCTTAAAAGCACTAAAGTCAGCAAAACTAATTCCTGATAAGGATTATGAAACATTTGAAAGCAAAAAGCCGGATGCACTAATTGTTAAAAAACCCGTAGTAATTGCTGCCATCGAATACAAAACGCCTTCTCAACTTCGTACTGAAAAGCAAATCGAGAAGGCAATTGTGCAAGAATTAGGTACGGCACAAGCTTTGCAGGCAAAAGTTTATATTATTACTGACGGAAGTAAGAGTATCTGGGTCAATCCTTTAACTGGTCACGAGATTTTGCAGGAAAACGGCAGTAAAATAACTCTCAATTTCAATAAAACTAGCTCTGAATGTATTGTTCTGATTAACAAAATTCGCGCATCCATCAATGCTTCAAATGATATGTTAAGAGCCGCGGCATCTGTTGATCCTCTTCCGCTTGCTCAGAAAGTATGGCAGGATTTATGGGCCGTTTCTGGTGCAACTCCAGAAAATTGCCTCTACACCTTTGTCGAGATTTTCATTTTCAAATATCTGAGTGATCTTGGTGTATTAAAAGGCATGTATTCGTTTTATGATTTACTTGGAAAATATTCCGGTAATAATGAAAACGATGTGCTCGAATTCTATGCTTCTGTTATCCGTATAAAAATCAAAGAGCTTTTTCCCGGAAATCCAAAAGACAAAACCACAATCATTAATGGTACTATTTTTGTATCTAAAGATGATAAAGCAGTTTCTGGATACGCTACAGTTTTTCACAAAATCCTTAAACGATTCAATGATTTTGGTACGCTTGAAAACATTGATTACGATTTTAAAAGCAAGCTCTTTGAAACGTTCTTGAAAGAATCTATCAGCAAGAAAAACTGGGGACAATATTTTACGCCGCTTAAGGTCGTTCGAGCGATTGTGAACATGGCCGATATTGAGTCTGGAATGAAAATCTGTGACCCGGCATGTGGCGTTGGTAAATTCTTGCTTGAGCCTATTTTGCACAATCTTAATCACCTATACACTATAGAAACAGATGAACACGGTGCCGAACGGCTTGTTCCTAAAATTACGCTTGTCGGCTATGATAAGGGCTTCGACAAAGATGAGCAGAAAACCATTATACTTGCAAAGGCGAATATGCTAATTTATATGTCCGAGCTAATCAGAGAGCATCCGAATCTAACTCAGCAGTTTGCGCAGTTATTTAATAGCACCTTCACTCTGCAAACCAACTCTATCCTCGGAACTCTAGCCAAGCCGGTAACAGAGGAGTACGATCTCATTCTTACAAATCCACCATATGTTATGAGTGGCAGTAGCAATCTAAAAGAAGAAATCTCGAAGGATGATGAATTAAAGAAATATTTTTCTATCAGTGCCATGGGCATCGAAGGGCTGTTCATGGAATGGATTGTCCGCGCACTCAAACCCGGAAAAAAGGCTTTTATTGTCGTGCCAGATGGAATCATGAATCGGAGTAACGATAAAAAATTACGAGATTTTATTCTTGGCCAGTGCGATATCGACGCGGTGATTTCTTTGCCATTAAACACATTCTTTACGACCAACAAAAAGACCTATATTCTCGCACTCACTAAAAAGATTCCTCTTAATGTTGGCGGAATTCCCACTCTTCCCAAGCAAATCTCTCCGGTATTCACATATCTTTGCTCAGAAATCGGCGAAACGCGGGATGTCTATCGCTTTGATATCGAGCAAAATGATTTGGAAGCGGCCTCGGATTTGTTTAATATGTTTAAGGGAGCAAAGATAAAATTCAGAACGGATGACCCACGCTGCAAAATTATAAGTATTGATAAATTTTATACCAGTGCGCATTGGGCTGTAGATCGTTGGTGGACAAGAGAAGAAAAGATTCAGCTTGGCGTGGAAGATGATGTTGAAACCATCACTCTTTCCGGCCTCGCCACTTTAATTTCTGATGTTTCATCTTCTTTAATGGAATATCGCGAGCCACTTTATGAGTTGGAGAAAAAAAAAACAATAATTTCTCGTCAAATGGTTAATATAATCGACCCTGCCGTGTTCCGTTTATCCTCCTCTGGAATCGGACTTAATCGTGTAAAATTAAATGCTCTAAACACTGACAATCCGGACGATTTTCCCGTCTATACTGCTGGTCAAGAACCTGTGGCATTCATAAAAAGACTTCCAAAAGAGCCCTTTGGTGCAAACGTGGATAACCCTGTTCTTAGCTTTGCTACAAACGGTGATGGGTCGGCCGGCCGCAATTTTGTAATTCATACGAAGCCATTTTATGTCAATACCGATCGAATCGTCGTTCAAGTACTTCGCAAGGATATCAGCCCTCAGTATGTTCGCGTTGCGCTTAATGATATGAAGGAAAAATATGGATTCAATCATGCACACAAAGCCAACTCTCACAACTTGGCTCCTGTCACCATCCAACTTCCTGTAAAAAGCAACGGATGTTACGACTTAGAGCAACAGGAAATTATGGTCGAAATTTTCAACTATCTTGAAGATATGCGAAAATCTCTTCTCCATCAAAAAGACCGTGTGGTAGAAAGCAACGTCTGTGTAGACTTGTCCTGCTACCATTTTGCCCAGAAAAAGATTTCGGATCTGTTTTCGGTTCTTCGAGGAAGCGGAAAATATACTAGAAGCTATACTCAGGAACATCCTGGCGCAGTCCCTCTCTTTTCGGGAAACACTTCTGGGGCATTTGCGTATGTCGATACCGCTGATTATAATACCCCTTGTTTGAGCTGGGTGATTGATGGCCTTGCTGGGTATCTTATGTTCCACTCATCAGAGTTTTCTGCAACAAATCATCGAGGAGTTTTGCTTCCAAAATTTTCTGACATTAACCTTCAATATGCCAAATTTATTATGGAACCTATTTTCCGAAATGCAAAGAAGGGTCGTGTTGGTGATAACGGAGAAAACGAATACTCTTCACTCCCTCCCTTTATGGTTTCTGAACTTTTGGTCCCATTCCCTGTTGATGATACTGGAAAGATAAGCCTATCCGCTCAGCAAGAAATTGCCGAACAATATATTACTGTTGAGCAATGCAAACGAGATGTTGCTGAGAAGTTAGATGCTCTGGCTCATCAAAAAATCGAGCTATAATAGCTCTGAATGCCAAAAGTGTCATACTTTTACCGCTTTACCGCAATAAAACTTGCAAAACCATCTTGACGCGCTCCGCAATCCATGATACCCTTTATCGCAAATCCCACCAATTTTGTAGAAAAGTACAGAACGGCGAGGATTTATTCTCCATGAAGATTTTTACCGCCCCGCAACACACCCGATCTATTTTGCCGCCGTTTCACCCGACAAAATCATCGCTGCGCTGCGTGGGCGGTATTTTTCTTTTTTACAAATAAAATCTTATGTAGTTGTTCAATCTTCCAAAATTTGTTTTTAGTTGTTGACCGCACAACTTCAAAGTGTTATTCTTGTGCTTGAAAGAAGCAGGTTGTAGTGTCCGCACTGCGTCGGCTTTCTTCATACTGTACCTTGAATCTTACATAAGCCGTCTGAACGAGATACTGCGCCATGACCTCACACTTTCTGT
>PPYE01454424.1_pt1 | contig 13193 bp, 9 predicted proteins | sample 1559881 | NCBI WGS metagenome assembly PPYE01 (sample SAMN08240022, study PRJNA423297) | Human gut metagenome, whole genome shotgun sequencing project.
GATTTCGAGTTAGTAAAGACTGACCTTTCTTCTTTTTCTTTGAAAGATATGAAAGGAAAGAATGTGATATTGAATATCTTCCCGAGTTTGGACACTAGTGTTTGTGCAACGTCTGTGCGCAAGTTCAATAAGTTGGCAGCAAGTCTGCCTGATACCGTGGTACTGGCGATTTCCAAAGACTTGCCTTTTGCTCACGCTCGTTTCTGTACGACGGAAGGTATTGAAAATGTAATTCCTTTGTCTGATTTCCGTTTTTCGGATTTCGATGAAAGCTATGGCGTACGTATGGCAGATGGACCATTGGGCGGTTTGCTGGCACGTGCAGTAGTTATCATTGGTAAAGATGGAAAAGTGATGTATACTGAATTGGTACCCGAAATCACTCAGGAGCCGGATTATGACAAAGCAATAGAGGCTGTGAAGAAATAGTAAATTCAGATTTTTAAATAGCAATAAAAAAGATAAGGTGCACAAGGGTCGTGAGGCTATTGTGCACTATTTGTTTTTTATATAGTGAGTTGGCGTGTGAATTGATTGTGGATTATCTTTTGTGTATTTTATTTGCTTTATGGTGACTAACTGACTTTTTTTGTTTTACTTTGTACCATGAAATCAAGTATTAATAGATAACAAAGAAAAATGGAACGAGGTTTAAAAGACTACGCCTTACTCATGCTGAAAGGTGTGGGAATGGGAGCAGCCGATGTGGTTCCCGGAGTATCGGGAGGAACAATTGCTTTTATTGTGGGAATTTATGATGAACTGATAGATTCGATAAAAAGCATCAACGGAAAAAGTTTAAAGTTGTTTTTTACAGGAAAATGGGGAGCGTTCTGGAAAGCTATTAATGGTAATTTTTTAATTTCCATTGTAGCTGGAATCGCTGTCAGTGTATTTTCGTTGGCTAAGATTATTACATGGTTGCTTACGGATCATCCGGTAATGGTCTGGGCTTTCTTTTTCGGACTGGTGCTGGCTTCCACTTGGTTTGTGGGGAAAGATATAAAGGAGTGGAATAAGAAAACAATTCCGGCTTTTATCATAGGAGTGGCAGTTGCTTATTACATTACGGTGGCAACTCCTGCTGAAACGCCATCCAATCTGTTTTTCATTTTCCTTTGCGGTGCGATTGCTATTTGCGCAATGATCTTGCCGGGCATATCGGGTAGTTTTATTTTGGTACTGTTAGGCAAATACTTCTATATAATGGAAGCGGTCAAGACATTTGATATAGCGACTTTATTAGTATTCTTGGCAGGCGCCTGTATAGGTATAACTACTTTTTCACGACTTCTTTCATATGCACTAAAGAACTTTCGTAATATTACGTTGGCGGTATTGACCGGCTTTATGCTGGGGTCTCTTAATAAGGTATGGCCATGGAAAGAAACGCTTGAAACGTTCACAGACAGTCATGGAGTAGTGAAGCCACTGGTTGAAGCGAATATCCTTCCTAATCAATATATTGTTGAAGCTGTAGTATTGATGATTGTTGGTTTCTTCCTGGTATATTTTTTGGAGAAGCTTTCTACACGTAGCGCTAAATAAGGATACCCTCTACAATATAAAAAAACAGAGAGTAAAGCGATTAGCTTTACTCTCTGCTTTTTTTATTGCAATGCTTTTATGATATTTTGCATATAAACAGCCAGATCTTCCCGGTCTTCATTTTTCATCATGGCCTGCATTTTCTCCAGTTCTTTCAGATCAAAGGGGCGGGTACACTTCTGATTGTACTTTATGAAGTTTTCCTTATCATGCAGCGTCATGTAGAGAACGGTCAACTTTTCATTGATACCTTCAAATTCCGGTTCTAACTCACAAACACGTTCAAAAGCTATTTTCGCATAATCCAGATACCCGATTTCCATGCTGTGCATACCTATTTCATTCCAGGTATCAGCGCTAGGAGCACAATTCAAGGCCTTTGCCCATTGCTTTATTCCCTTTTCGTAGTCACCTTCTTCGACGTACATACGGCCTTCAATCAGGTAGGCTTCAGGATCTTTTGGTTCCAGCTTTTGGGCTTTCTTACAATACTGGTGCGCTTTGCGCTTCTTTTTCATTTTGGAAAGGCAAAGCCCTGCATTGGCATATAGGCTGGGTAGAGTAGGTGCGGGAGTTTCTTCCGCTTCGTTAGCCTGGATTGCTTTTTCCAGATTTTCGTATCCTTCTTCCCATTCGCCTTTGGATACCTTGCATAAACCGATATAGGTATAGACAAACTCAGGAGCTAGCCCATGCATCTGCTCAGCTTTCTGATAACATTCCAGAGCTGCATCCTCATTACCCAACTGGTAAAAACAATGCCCTTTCATTACATAGGCGTCTGCAAATTCGTCATCACCTATCAATGCATAGTCGCAGGCATCAATTGCCTGGTCGAAGTTCAGATCTTCAAAATGGCATCTTGCCAATCCGAACCAGTAGGGAGCCGAATATGGATTCTGATCTATCAATTGGTTATATAGAGGAATTGCTTCTTCTATCATGCCTTTCCCATAATAACAGTCTGCAACTACGGCAATGTAAGCTTCTTCATCGGCATATTCTTCCTTTACCGGGTTGAGCCATGCCAGAGCCTTGTCCGGATAGCCCATATCGAGGTACATATAAGATACATCGACTACATTTGCCAGATCCTCTTTATCTTCAATCGTATCGAGTAACTGTTCGGCATCATCCAGCTTACCTTCACTCAGCAGCAAGTGAGCACGTACCACCTTGGCTTCCGGCGAATAGGTATCGGGAAGGTTTTCGATGATTTCACGTGCCTTTGCTCTTTTTCCGCTATCCAGATGCAGGTAAGCATACTCTATCATTAATGCCGTACTGTCGGGATGTAGCTTTAGGCCATATTCTGCAATTTCTAAAGCCTTATCATAATTCTTTTTGGTGCCATACCAATCGGCAAGGTCAGCCAAATCGTCTGCGTCCAGATAAAATGGTTGTTTCGCGGACATTGCCAATTCATATTGTTCGGCAAGTTCCTGAAGTTCTTTATCTCTGCCGGACAGCAGGTTTTTATTGCTCATTAATAGTTTACTCCTATAATCCTTACTTTATTTGTTAATCTTGCCCCAGGTATCTTTCAACCCTACAGTACGGTTGAATACCATCTTTTCCGGTGTGGAGTCCGGATCTACATTGAAGTAACCGATGCGCTGGAACTGCAAGTAAGTAAGCGGTTTCATGCCTGCGGCATATTTCTCGATGTAGCAATGGGGCAGTATATGCAATGAATCCGGGTTGATGATTTCTTTCATCGCTTCTAGGGCATCGCAGTTTTTAGCTTCGCGAATAGCGGCAAGCTCGTCGCGTGGGTTCTCCACTTTCCACAGACGGTCGTAGAGGCGTACTTCGGCTTCAAGACAATGGTCGCAGCTGACCCAATGCAAGGTACCTTTCACCTTACGGTTTGCTTCGGGCATACCGCTCTTGGTGTTCGGGTCGTATTCGCAATATACTTCGACTATTTCTCCGGCTTCATTTTTCTTGCAACCGGTGCACTTTACGATATAAGCATTCTTCAGGCGCACTTCCTGTCCCGGAGTCATACGGAAATATTTTTTGGGAGCATCCTCCATGAAGTCTTCACGTTCCATCCACAGCTCACGGCTGAATTCGATGAAGTGACTGCCTTCTTCCGGTTTTTCCGGATTATTGATAGCTTCCAGTTCTTCCACTTGTCCTTCAGGGTAGTTGGTAATAACCAGCTTCACCGGATTCACAACGGCAGATACACGAATTGCGCGGGAATTAAGGTCTTCGCGCAGGGCGCTTTCCAGCAAAGCAAATTCATTGAGCGCATCATAAGTGGTATATCCGATTTTATCGATAAACTTGTGGATAGACTCAGGAGAATATCCGCGACGGCGGAAACCACAGATGGTCGGCATACGGGGATCATCCCATCCGTTCACCAGTTTCTCTTTTACCAGAGTCAACAGATTACGTTTGCTCATCAGCGTGTAGCTGAGGTTCAGTTTATTGAACTCATACTGGTGAGGGCGGTTATCATTCAAATCCTGTCCTTCTTTCACCCAGTCTACAAAAAGATCGTAGAGCGGACGGTGAGGAACGAATTCCAACGTACAGAGAGAATGGGTTACGCCTTCGAAGTAGTCGCTTTGTCCATGTGCGAAGTCATACATCGGATAAGCTTTCCAAGTGGTGCCCGTGCGATGGTGGGGATGGTTCACTACACGATAAATGATAGGATCGCGGAAGTGCATGTTCGGATTCGCCATGTCAATTTTGGCACGGAGCACCATAGCACCTTCTGCTATTTCACCTGTATTCATCTTCTTGAACAAGGAAAGACTTTCTTCTATCGGGCGGTTGCGGTAGGGACTTTCCACACCCGGTTGGGTAGGAGTACCTTTCTGCTGTGCGATTTGCTCGGAAGTCTGCTCGTCAATATATGCTTTACCTTCTTCAATGAGGCGGATGGCAAAGTCCCACAATTGCTGGAAGTAATCGGACGCATAGTATTCATTACCCCATTGGTAACCCAGCCATTGAATATCTTCTTTGATGGCTTCTACATATTCCACATCTTCCTTGGTAGGATTGGTATCATCGAAACGCAGATTGCAGATGCCATTGTGGTCGGCTGCAATACCAAAATCAAGGCAAATAGCCTTGGCGTGACCGATGTGGAGGTATCCGTTGGGTTCGGGCGGGAAACGCGTTTGCACCTTACCACCGTTTTTACCCTCTTTTAAATCTTTCTCAACAATTTGTTCAATGAAGTTGAGGCTCTTTTTTTCGCCTACTTCTTCGCTCTTAATATCTGCCATAATGGTATGTATATATTCTAAAAATCAAGCTACAAAAGTAAGACATTTTTTTCGTTTATCCTTATTTCACGGGAATATATCCACTCTTTTTAATGATTTCCTGACCGGCAGGTGACAGGATGAAACTGATGAGTGGGTTTACTTGTCCGGCGTTTTCCGTATTATAGTAATAATACAGAGGTCGTACGATGGGGTAACTCTTGTCTGTGGCACTTTCCATTGTGGGCGGCGCAAAGTGTTTACCGTCATAAGATACGGAAAGTGACTTGACGCGAGGGGAGAGATAAGCCAGCCCTACGTACCCTATTGCTCCCTTCGTCTGACTGACGGATTGGATAATGGCTCCGGTGGCGGGCATGGAAAGGCTACTGCTCATATAATTTTTATTTTTGAGAACGCTTTCTTTGAAAAACTCATAGGTGCCCGAAGATGTTTCACGGGAATATACTACGATTTTACGATCATCTCCACCCACTTGCTTCCAGTTTGTTATTTTTCCCCGGAAGATATCTTCCAGTTGTTGGCGTGTCAGTTGTTTCACGGGGTTGGAAGGGTGTACCACGACGGCGAGGGCATCGTAGGCGACGATTACTTCTTCTACTTCCTTGCCTGCGGACTTTACTTTCATTTTCTCGCTGAACTTGATGGGGCGGGATGCCATGGCGATATCCGTTGTTGCGTCCAATAAAGCGGAAATGCCCACGCCGGTACCGCCACCCGTGACGGTAATCCGGGCATCGGGATTGAGCGCCATAAACCTTTCAGCGGTCTGTTGTGCTACGGGGAGTACGGTGTCGCTGCCTTTAATACGCTGTGCTTGCATGCTACTTGCAGCTAATGTCAGGAGTAGGATAATACTTATTCTTTTCATAATAGGTATTGTTTATAATTACTTTATGTAGTAAACTAATGATAGTATAACAACCTTCATACTACTCTTTTTGTTTATTCTCTGCAAATAAAGCAATCGTGTATTACGATGCTATTACAAAGCTTGTGTTTTTGCGGGTTGTAACGCTTTTGTAATATGTTTGAAACATTTCTTTCAAATGTTAGTCACACTCTCTTAACATCGGCCCCGTTTCTTTGCATGCAGAATATCAACAGGTATTTATGAAGAAACTTTTTGAAAAAATAGTAGAAGGTATATTGGCTTGCAGTGGTTTCGTAACAAGCATTACCATTGTGCTTATCATCCTGTTTCTCTTTTCCGAGGCGTTGGGATTGTTCAACAGCCGGGTGATTGAAGAGGGATATGTATTGGCATTGAATAAAGATAATAAGGTTACTGAGCTGACACCTGCTCAGATAAAAGATGTTTTCGACGAGGAAATAACAAACTGGAATGAGGTCGGAGGGCAGGATATGCCTATCCGGCTTTTCCGTTTGGAGGATATCACCCAGTATTATACCGAAGAAGAACTGGGCCCTTCTTATGAACACGCCGGAGCAAGAATTACCGAGTTGGTGGAGCGTACACCGGGCATCATTGCTTTTGTGCCGCAACAGTTTATTGTCCGGCAAGACTCCGTACACTTGTTGCGCGATAATACGATTTCAGTGAAAGACGTCTTTGCCGGTGCCGAATGGTTTCCTACGGCTACACCTGCCGCGCAATTTGGCTTTTTGCCACTGATAACGGGTACATTATGGGTGAGTCTTTTTGCCATTCTAATTGCTCTTCCGTTCGGCCTTTCGGTAGCTATCTATATGTCCGAAGTGGCAAATCCTAAGGTACGCAATTTGTTGAAGCCGATAATTGAGTTACTGAGTGGTATTCCGTCAGTGGTATATGGCTTCTTCGGATTGATAGTCATTGTGCCGCTCATACAGAAAGTGTTCGACTTGCCGGTTGGCGAAAGCGGTCTGGCGGGAAGCATCGTATTGGCAATAATGGCATTGCCCACGATTATTACTGTGACAGAAGATGCCATGCGCAACTGTCCCCGTGCCATGCGTGAAGCCAGTCTGGCATTGGGAGCTTCGCAATGGCAAACTATATATAAGGTGGTGATACCCTATTCTGTATCGGGCATCACTTCCGGAGTAGTGCTGGGCATCGGACGCGCCATCGGAGAAACGATGGCGGTATTGATGGTGACAGGCAATGCGGCTGTTATACCGCATACCATTCTGGAGCCGTTGCGCACCATTCCCGCTACGATTGCAGCGGAACTGGGAGAGGCACCTGCCGGAGGAGCTCATTATGAAGCTTTATTCCTTCTGGGAGTAGTATTGTTCTTTATCAGTTTGCTGATCAACTTCACGGTGGAAGCTGTATCGGCCCGGAAAAGATAGTGTTTTACAGAGAAAAGTAAAATGAGTATGATAGATAGGAAACATCTTTCGCAACGCATTGCATTCGGTACATTCCGTTTGCTGAGCCTGACGGTGGTAGGGATACTCTTTGCCATTCTCGGCTTTATTATATATAAAGGTATAGGAGTTATCAGTTGGGAGTTTCTGACTACCGCGCCGAAGGACGGCATGACGGCAGGTGGTATTTGGCCTGCCATCGTCGGCACATTCTATCTGATGATAGGCAGTGCCCTGTTTGCCTTTCCGGTGGGAGTAATGAGTGGTATCTATATGAATGAATACGCTCCGAAGGGCTGGATCGTCCGTTTTATCCGCATGATGACGAATAATCTGAGCGGGATACCCTCCATTGTCTTTGGTCTTTTCGGTATGGCCCTGTTCGTTAACTATATGGGGTTTGGCGATAGTATCCTTGCTGGCTCTCTTACATTGGGATTGCTCTGCGTGCCTTTGGTGATCCGTACTACCGAAGAAGCGCTGAAAGCTATTCCCGATACCCTGCGTGAAGGAAGCCGGGCTTTGGGAGCTACCAAATTGCAAACCATCTGGCATGTGATTCTGCCAATGGCCATGCCGAATGTGATAACAGGGCTTATTCTTGCTTTGGGACGTGTTTCCGGTGAGACCGCACCCATCCTGTTTACTTGTGCCGCTTATTTTCTTCCTCAGTTGCCCACAAGTATCCTCGATCAGTGCATGGCATTGCCTTATCATCTATATGTTATTTCTACCAGTGGTACGGATATGGAAGCTCAGCTTCCGCTGGCTTATGGCACTGCTTTGGTTTTAATAATAATCATTCTCTTTGTAAATCTTCTGGCAAATGCCTTACGGAAGTATTTTGAGAAGAAAGTAAAGATGAACTAACGGGAATAATAAACAGTAAATGAAATGATTGGTAAAATAGAAGCAAATAATGTAAACTTCTGGTATGGTGACTTTCATGCTCTGAAAGGTATCAGTATGTCGATAGAAGAACGTTCGGTGGTAGCCTTTATCGGTCCTTCGGGATGCGGCAAGTCCACTTTCCTGCGGTTATTCAACCGTATGAACGATCTGATTCCCAATACCCGCCTGACAGGTGAAATCCATATTGACGGAAAGGATATCTACGGAAAAGATGTCCAGGTGGATGAGCTCCGTAAGAAAGTAGGTATGGTGTTCCAGCGTCCTAATCCTTTTCCTAAAAGTATTTTCGAGAATGTGGCCTATGGCCTTCGGGTGAACGGGGTGACGGACAATAGTTTTATCCGCCAGCGTGTGGAAGAGTCCTTGAGGGGTGCCGCCTTGTGGGAAGAAGTAAAGGATAAGCTGAAAGTTTCCGCTTATGCACTTTCCGGCGGACAACAGCAACGCCTCTGCATAGCCCGTGCCATGGCTGTGTCTCCCTCCGTATTGCTGATGGACGAGCCGGCTTCTGCGCTCGATCCTATTTCTACGGCTAAAGTAGAGGAGCTTATTCACGAGTTGAAAGAACAGTATACAATTGTTATCGTTACACACAATATGCAGCAGGCTGCGCGCGTTAGTGATAAAACAGCATTCTTCTATTTGGGGCAAATGGTGGAATTTGACGATACCAAGAAGATATTTACGAACCCCGAGAAGGTGGAGACTCAGAACTATATTACGGGCCGTTTTGGATAGGCATTTGTTTCATTGCTTGAAACTCTGAGTTTCTCGGCGTGAAACCAACAGTTTCAAAGGATGAAACTAAGAGTTTCACGGCATGAAACCGGGAGTTTCACACAGAGAAACTAAAGGTGGCTCGCTGCAAGACTCAAAAGAGTGACAGGTTTCCTCTAATTAATCATATAAGTAATCTTAAAATAGAAATTTATGGTAAAGTTTATCGAATCGGAACTCGTCTTACTTAAAAAAGAAATAGACGAAATGTGGACCTTAGTATATAACCAGCTCGACCGGGCAGGGGAGGCAGTCCTGACCTTCGACCGCGAACTGGCGCAGCAAGTGTTGGTGCGCGAACGTCGCGTGAATGCCTTGGAATTGAAAATAGACAGTGACGTAGAAGATATTATTGCCCTGTACAATCCCGTAGCCATTGATCTGCGTTTTGTGCTTGCCATGCTGAAGATCAATACAAACCTGGAACGGTTGGGGGACTTTGCCGAAGGTATAGCCCGTTTCGTGCTGAACTGTAAGGAGCCTGTCCTCGATCCGGACCTTTTGAAGCAATTACGTCTGGAAGAAATGCAGGCGCAAGTACTTGCCATGCTGGAACTTGCCAAAAAGGCTCTTCAGGAAGAGAGTCAGGATCTGGCAACTTCAGTCTTTGCTAAAGACAATTTGTTGGATGAAATTAATGCTGAAGCTACTACGATTCTGGCAGGTTATATTGCTAAACATCCGGACAGTGTTCTTCCTTGCCTGAACCTGGTAAGTGTCTTCCGTAAGTTGGAGCGTTCCGGCGACCATATTACCAATATTGCCGAAGAAATAGTCTTCTTTATCGATGCGAAAGTGTTAAAACATAGCGGAAAAACGGACGAACATTATCCTTTAAGCAAGAAATGAGTTCTTTTTTAGGTAAAATTTAGCGTTTGTTAGAAAAATGCTATATATTTGTCCATTGAAAACGATTGCGGATGTGGAAAGGCTATAGAAGTGGTAATAAAACCAAAGAAATTTCAAAAAGATGTTATAAGACATGTTTTTTAATTTGGTAAGTAACCTGAAAAGCCGCTATATTTGCAGCGTTATCCTGAAAACAATCTTTTTACCTTAAAAAAAAACTAATACCTATTGAAAACTGAAAAATGGGGCTTTGTGAAAAGCTCCATTTTTTTTGTACTTATATTCCCCTTATTTCGTATCTTTGGAGAAGATAAGCTGCATCTCGGCAGAACTTTTTCATGCAAGCATGAAAATTCTGCGATCAATTTGCATTATCTTTGTGTTCTCCAAATAAGGAATTATAAATCATTAAATCGTAAACTGAATTATGTTTTCCGGAATAGTAGAAGAATGTGCCACTCTTGTGGCATTGGTAAAAGAACAAGAGAACGTACACTTCACGTTCAAGTGCTCATTTGTAAATGAATTGAAGATAGACCAAAGTGTATCTCATAACGGTGTATGCCTCACGGTAGTCAGCATGACAGAGGATACCTATACGGTTACAGCCATGAAGGAAACATTGGAGCGCTCCAATCTCGGGTTGTTGAACGTAGGAGACAAGGTGAATGTAGAGCGCAGCATGATGATGAACGGTCGCCTCGATGGACATATCGTGCAGGGGCATGTAGATCAGACTGCCACCTGCATCAGTGTAGAAGATGCCGAAGGAAGTTATTACTTCACTTTCCGGTATGCTTTCGATAAGGAGATGGCAAAGCGGGGATACATTACTGTGGACAAAGGCTCTGTAACGGTGAATGGTGTCAGTCTGACTGTGTGTAATCCAACGGACGATACTTTCCAGGTAGCTATTATTCCCTATACGTTCGAATATACTAATTTTCACGATATCAAAGTTGATAGCGTAGTAAACATTGAATTTGACATTATCGGCAAATATATCAGCCGGATGCTCCAGTTTAAATAATAGTTCACCACAGATTACACAAATAGCACAGAAATATTATCCTTTTATAATCTGTGTTTATCTGTGTAATCTGTGGTGCAATAAAAACATATATCAAATGGACTTTTTACAATTAGTAGCCTCCCGTCAGAGTGACCGCGCTTATGATATGACACGTCCTGTAGAGCCCGAGAAACTGGAACGGATACTGGAAGCTGCCCGTCTGGCCCCATCAGCTTGTAATGCGCAACCGTGGAAGTTTGTCGTAATCAATGATCCGGAACTTTCCGTTAAGGTAGGCAAAGCTACTGCCGGACTGGGGATGAATAAATTTGCTAAGGATGCCCCCGTTCATATTTTGGTTGTGGAAGAATCGATGAATGTCACTTCATTTCTGGGTGCAAAGATTAAGGATAAGTATTTCCCCTTGATAGATATAGGTATTGCCACTGCTCATATCACTTTAGCTGCCGAGAGTGAGGGATTAGGTTCTTGTATTCTTGGCTGGTTTGATGAGAAAGAGATTAAGAAGCTGACCGGTATTCCATCTTCTAAGCGCTTGCTATTGGTTATCACCATCGGCTACTCTGTAAAAGAGAAGAGAAAGAAGGCGAGGAAACCGAAGGAAAAGGTGGTTTCTTACAATAAATACTGATTCAGTGATAAAGGGTTAGTGATAAGTGATTAACAGACTGTGCTATGATGCCGCATGGTACTAATCACTTATCACTACCCTCTAAAATTAAAGATCTTTCAGTAGCACATGGCTTGCGCTCTTATAATATTCTTCCCGTGCATTCATTAATACTTCCCATTGTTCGCTGAACTCCTTGTCCTTATCTATTTTGAAATCCTCCGAACCATGCGTGTCCAGTCTGTCTAACAACAGTGCGACATTCATCTTATTGATATCCATGGAGGGTTGATAGCCGATATCTTCATTGTTTTCGTCTACTACTTCATGCAATAGATTTATTTCTTGTAACTCATATAGAATCTGGTGTGTCAACCGGATTGGTATCTGACACTCTTCGGATATTTCTTCTGCTGTATATGGTTTTGCATTCTCCTCAAATCTTTTGGCAATGAGGGACATGATAAGGATAGCCACGAAATCCCGATACCTCCGGCTGATATTTTTGGTGTCTTTGTCAAAACTGAAGTTCCGTATGTTTTGTCCCGCATACGTCAGTTCTGCACCAAACAGGCAGATTGTCCACGATATTTGTAACCATAGCAGGAATAGGGGAAGGGCAGCGAAACTACCATAAATAGCATTGTAACGCGATACCCACAACTGACCACTGATATATAGAAACTGGAATGCCTGGTGTGCCGTTCCTGCAAGAACCCCCGCAATGAGCGCATGCTTGAACTTTACTTTAGTATTCGGCATATAGATGTATAGGCCTGTAAACATGAACCAGGTCAAGGCAAAAGGTATGAGGCGGATCAGGAATTTCAGAATAGGAGCAAGCAGTACAAAATCTTCAATGTACTTCAGCGTTGTGCTCATGAAAATGGAGAGACCACCCGAAATTACAATTAAGATAGGCATCAGCAGGAACATAGAGAAATAGTCCGTAATTTTACGGTACATACTTCGTGCCTTTTTTATTTGCCAGATGCGGTTGAAGGTTATTTCAATATTGGTGATCAGGTTGATAACCGTCCATAGCAACATAATTAAACCTACTCCGATAAATATGCCGCTTTTAGTTTCAGAAAGATAAGAGTCTACGAATTGGAGGATGACTTCTGTGGTCTGGTTATGCCCTCCGAATCCCATTCGCACCTGATTCTCCATCAGATTGGAGAAGCCGAATCCACGTGCTATGGCAAATAATATGGCAAGTATAGGGACAATGGCAAGCAAAGTGCTATAAGTCAGTGCAGAGGCATTGTTTACTAGTCTGTCCTTGGTGAAGCGGTTGATACATAAATAAATGGTTTTGATTATATTGTAGAGGGAAAAAGTCGTTTTGGTGACTTCATCCTCTGTAATACGCCAGATGTCGTATGTAAGAAATTTCCAAAGAGCAGTAATACGTTTATTCATAATCAATGAAGAATTAGGAATGAAGAATTATGAATATAGAACGGAGAACTCTATCAAATTGTTGTATCATGCAGAAATTCTTCATTCCTCATTCTCTGTTCTTAAATTAAAAAAAAGCAGTCGGTCTGTAAGCCGGGTTCTGTTCTCTGTTTTCAGGAAGAAATCTTCATTATTCATTCATCATTCTTCATTCAGCAAAGTGTCTGTCATTTATCTGAGCCGCATGTCACCATACAGGCTTTAGCGGTCTACCCTCCGACATGGAGCGAGCAACTCTCATAGCGTCGGTTTACATGACCTTACAACTCCCAAGACGCACAGCCCTTGTGTCACCACAAGACTGGTAGGCTCTTACCCTACCTTCTCACCCTTACCCATGCCCAAGGACACCGGCGGTTATTTTCTTCTACGTTACTCTACCCTCGCGGACAGCTTTCTGTTAGGAAGTAGGATGCTCTATGTTGCCCGG
>PPYE01276719.1_pt1 | contig 13189 bp, 10 predicted proteins | sample 1559881 | NCBI WGS metagenome assembly PPYE01 (sample SAMN08240022, study PRJNA423297) | Human gut metagenome, whole genome shotgun sequencing project.
CCCACACCATGCTGCGAGATGGAGAACGAGTTCTCGTCGCCCTCCCCAAGCAGATACAGCGCCTCACGCATGGCTGCGGTACCAAGTCGTTCGAAGTCCGGGTGAATCGTGGTCAGGGGCGGGAACATATTGTCCATCGCCGGCATGTCATCAAAACCGACGACGCTGACATCCTGTGGAATGCGCACACCGTGCTCGTGCAACGCGCGAGCCACGCCCACGGACTGGCTGTCGTTCGCGCACACCACACAGGTCGGCAGTTCACCGCCGGTGCGTCCGATATTGTCAAGCACATGATTCATTTTGCCGTACGCTTCCGTGGCATCCCACGATTCACATTGCACGGTCACGGAACTGATCGCGTTCGCCCCGCATAGCTTGTTCCAAGCGAGCAAACGGGTCGCCGCATCCCGCCATTCCTTCGGACCGGCGAAATACAACACCGAACGGTGGCCATATTCGCTGACCATTCGCATCACGTCAGCCATGGCACCCCACTGATCCACGCCCACCACGGAAACATGACGGCGGTCGGCGGACGTCATCAGCCGCAAACCGTCCTGCACGCTTACGCCTCCGTGAGTGGAAGTGACGATCACACGCGGCTGCGAAATCTGCGCACGGCATGCGGCGGAGAACATCACATCGGTCGGCGTCAGGAAAATGAACGCGTCCACGTTCTGTTCGTCGAAGGTGCGGCATAAATCGTCAAAATCACCTTGCGTACACAACGCCTCGTGCACCATGCTCACCGACATGAACAAACCATGCGACCGAGCCATGGACTCGATGGCGGAAATCGCGGAAATCGGGCCATAGAAACGCTGGCCGCCGGCAATCAATCCGATGGTGCGCGAGCGGCGCGAAGCCAGAGCGCGCGCGGAATTGCTCGGTCGATAGCCAAGTTCGTCGATGGCCTTCTGCACTCTCTCCCGCGTGGCGTCCGACACATCAGGCGAATGATTGATGACGCGCGACACCGTCTGATGACTCACTCCGGCAAGCTTGGCGACCTCGAACATGGAAGGACGCTTGTTCGCCGTTTTACGCCTGACTGCCATGCCTCATTGCCCTCCACACACGACCATTGTTGCCTTCGACCATTCTACACGCAACTTCAGTTAGCGCTAACAGGCGTTCTCTCGCGTTCACTTAGTGCAGCATTCGTGCATGCCGGCAACCACCGGCGAACTTACTTACCGAGCTGCCAGACGGGCAAGTCGAGCCGCAAAATTCGGCCAGTCGGTACGCATGGCGGTCAGGAGCCTGCGATTGGGGACCTCGTCGATCGGAACCCATTCGACTTCCATGCTTTCGTCGTCATTCGCAGCCGGATGCACATGATGCCCGGGCTTCTCGAAGGCGAAGACGGTGGTATATGCCCACGGTCCGTGATCCTCACGGTAGGAGCCGACCACTTCAATGTCTTCCGGAGTGATGTTGGCTTCCTCGTAGGATTCCCGCAACGCACCTTCGATCGGGCTCTCGCCGTCGGCGGTGGCGCCTCCCGGAATGCCCCACGTGCCGCCTTCCGCGCTCCAGACCGCACGATGCTGCATGACGATATGCGTCACCTTGCCGGTCTCTTCATCGCGTCGGGCCAGTAGCACACCGGAAGCGCCGTTGATGCCCCAATGCTTACGTCCGCAGGCGCAGTCCACCCAGCCATCGCCAGGCTGATGCACATTTTCTTTGGGCGGCAACGGTTTCGCCGCTCCCGTTTTCGCATCATGAGTCACGCGCGGATATTGGTCCTCACGCGTCACATTCCACAGATCGGTCCATTCCACACCCAGTTCGGCCGCCAGTCGGCGCACCAACGGCAGGCTCAATCCGATGATGCCGTGTGGATCGCCCTCGATGGAATCGATGAACGCGCCACCGAAACCTTCCAGCGTAAAGGATCCGGCAACCTCCAGCGGCTCACCGGTGGCAATGTAACGCTCGATGTCAAGGTCGGAATATTCGCAGAAATGCAATGTGGCCTTACTCGCGCCACGGACCATGCGACCAGTGGCGAAATCAATCAGGCAGTGGCCGGTCCACAGTTCGCCGGTGGTGCCTCGCATGGCGCGCAACCGCTCACGAGCGACGGCTTCGCTGTGCGGCTTGCCATAGCATTCGCCATCAAGCAGAAACATGGAGTCACAGCCGAGAATCAGCGGGCCGACGGTGGCGCGGGTAAGTCCCGGCTGACCTTCGACCGCATCGGTGATCGGCTCGGTGACGGTCGGAATGGCGACATCGGAAAAATCACGGGTCTGCACATCGTCGGAATCCTGCACGACTTCCGGTCGCAACGTAACGACATCGGCCGCGGATCCGGTCTCAAAACCGGCGACGGCCGTATCTCCCGCAATCTCACGGGACTTCAGCGGATATCCGATGATCCTCTCGCCCGAAGCGGCGGCTGCGGTCGCCGCGACGTTACGGTACGCCTCATGTACGGCCTCGGCCTTGGCGGAAGCCAGAATCATCACTCGCCGCTCGACCGACAGATCGGCGACGCGAACCCCGGCTTCGGCGGCGGCACGTTCCAGCGCAGCCGGCTCGTCGACGTTCGAAACGCGGATGGTCGGGCAGATGCCGGCTGAGAACAGCACGTCGCGACGTGGCTTGGATTTCGAGGCGAGAATCAGCGGAATGGAAGTACTCATGCGCGCTCCACCTGCACGCCCTTGGTGTCGACGCCGAGATGCAGCACGCGCCAATGGCCGGAGGAAAGCTCTTCCGCCGCAATCCGTTCGAGTTCCTCGCGGGCGTCGCCATGATGCAGCACCAACACGCACGGTCCGGCGCCGGAAACGGTGGAGGCGAACCCGTAGGAGCGCATCTTCTCGATCAGGGCCCAGGACGGTTCCATCAGCGATGCACGATACGGTTGGTGCAATCGATCCTGCGTGGCGGCATACAGCAACGCATTGGCGTTCTTCTTCTGGCCAAGGGCGAGCATGCCCGGATTCATGGCGGCCGGCAACAGGCTCACACGGGACACATTGTGCACGGCATCCTTGAAGGCGACCTTGCCCGGCAGGGCCTGACGGGCCTTTTCGGTGGACAGCTCGTAATCCGGAACGAACACGGCGGCGGTCAGGTCATCGGCCACACGGTAGTTGATGGTGTGGAAGCCATTGTGGAGCGGATCACCGCCCGGGATCGGCACGGAGCCGACACCTTCCGCGGTCTCCATATCCCACGACATGGTCAGGCCTCCGTACACGGCCGGCGCCACATTGTCGGGATGGCCTTCGATGGCGGCGGCCAGCTCGAACACGGCGTCACGATTGAGTTCGTCATCCTGCGCGAAAGCGGCCGCTGCGGCGATGCCGGCCACGATGGCTTCGGCGGAGGATCCCATGCCCCGTGCCTGCGGAATGCGGTTGTTCGCCTGAAGGATGAAGCCCATGCGCCCCAGCCCGAAGGTCTGGCATGCACGGCGGAAGGTGGAGACCACCAAGTGGGTTTCGTCGCGCGGCAGGGTGTCGGCACCTTCGCCTTCGATCATCACCTGCGCCGCGGTGTTCACCGGGTCGGTGCACAACGTGAATTCAAGTTCGTCGTGGTAGTCCAGGGCCAGTCCGACCGTATCGAAGCCGGAGCCGAGGTTGGCGCTGGTGGCCGGAACGCTTACACGCACCTTGCGAGTAACTGGAGTCATGTCTCGTCGTCCTTCGTCACATCTTCATTACAAATCATGCACCGTATACCCGAACCGGTACAACGGTCAAATCACGGCACGCAATCATCATCGAAGTCGGGGCCCACGTTTGCCTTGCCTGCAATCGTGGGCCCCGCACCGCAATCAGTTCAATACGCGCAGAATCGACGGCTCGCCGACCACGCAATCGAGCTCACACACATCCTCGACGGTCTTGCGCAGGGTGAGCTCGTCGGTCATATGCGTGACCAGACGCAGCTGCTGCAGCTCGCCGTCATAGCCCGGATCCTTGAGGGTGGGCTTCAGATCCTGATTCACACCGTTGATGGACACGCCATGCTCGGCGAACTTGGCCGCGATGGCGGCGAGCACGCCCGGATTGTCGTGAATCACGAAACGTACGGCGAACTCGGCCTTGGACGCTTCGATCGGCGCCTTCTTCAAGTCGTTATACAGCGGAATGACCGGGCCCGTGCAGCCTTGCGCGATATGACGCGCCTCGGTGACCACGTCGCCGACCACCGCGGAGGCGGTCGGAGCGCCGCCCGCGCCACGACCGTAGAACATGAGGTCGTCGGCCGCCTCGGCCTTGACGAACACGGCGTTGAAGGAACCGTGAACGGATGCCAGCGGATGGTTGTTGGAGATCAGCGCCGGATACACTCGCGCGGAAACGCCGGCTTCGGTATTCTCCACGACGGCCAGCAGTTTGATGACCTTGTCTTCGGCGGTGGCCGCGGCGATGTCATCGGCGGTGATCTTGGTGATGCCCTCGACGGACACGTCGTCGATGGTCACATTGGTGTGGAAGCCCAGGGTGGCCATGATGGCGGCCTTGTTGGCGGCGTCATAGCCTTCGATGTCGCCGGTCGGGTCGGCTTCGGCATAGCCCTTGGCCTGAGCGTCCTTGAGCACGTCATCGAAGTCGAGGCCCTTGGTGGTCATCTCGTCGAGAATGTAGTTGGTGGTGCCGTTGACAATGCCGAGCATGCTCGTCACCTTGTCGCCCACCAGCGATTCGCGCAACGGCTTGAGGAACGGAATGGCACCGCCTACGGAGGCCTCGAAGTAGATATCGACGCCCTTGGCTTCGGCGGCCGCGTAAATCTCCGGACCGTACTTGGCGAGCAGAGCCTTGTTGGCGGTGACCACGGAAGCACCGGATTCGATGGCGGCGAGCACGAACTTGCGGGCTACGCCGGTACCGCCGATCAGCTCGATGACGATGTCCGAACCGGTGGCCACGCTCATGGTGTCGGTGGTGACCACGGACTTGTCGATCCATGGGAACGGGTCGGTTTCGGCGGGGTCGAGGCAAGCGACGCCGGTCAGTTCGATCGGTCGGCCGATGCGCGCTGCGAGTTCATCCTTCTGCTCCACCAGCAGACGTGCGGTCTGGGAGCCGACGGTACCTGCACCCAGCAATCCAACGCGAATCGGTGCAACATCTTCCTGTGCCAAGGCATCCTCCCTCGAATGTGAAATATTGGTATAACGTTGCTCATTGTACGGGGCCGATATGACGAACAGCGGCGAAATTCCAAGAAAGAAATCGTTATTTGCGACAATTCTGCCGTGAACGTCCCCATACGTGACGTACCATGTTCAGTAGAAGGTAACCACGAACGCGTTCGTGCCGGCTTCAACGTTGAGCGCCCGCCGAACAAAGTCCACGAAAGGACATGCAATGGCAGGATTCTTCGCCTCTCTGTTCCACAAGAAGGCCGACGCCTCCGTCTCGAATCCCGATGAGGGGGCCTTTGTCGAGTCGCCCGCCGATGATTCCCGCACGGCATCGTCGCAGGAGGAACATCTGCCGACGCGAATCGCACTCTGCTCGCCTGCCGACGGCGCCGCGAAATCGTTGGAGGAAGTGGCCGACGACGTATTCTCCACAAAGGTGCTCGGCGACGGTTTCGCCGTAACGCCGAGCAATGGGCTGATCGTGGCACCGGTCAGCGGCACCATCTCGACCATCGCCAATGCGAGGCATGCCGTGGGCATCACGATGGAGAACGGCATTGAAGCGCTGGTGCACATCGGCATCGATACGGTGCAGCTCAAGGGCGGGCCGTTCACCTTGCTGGTACAGCCCGGGCAGAAGGTCAACGCCGGTGAGCCGATCGACGAAGTCGATCTGGCGGCCGTGCATGCGGCCGGGAAGCTCACCGACGTAATCGTGGTGTTCACGAACGCCGACGACATCGACGCAATCGACATCACCGCCCACGGTGCCGTACTTGCCGGCGGTCCGGTGGGCACGTTGATTGCGCGCTGACGTTCCGTCGATACGCGCCGTTACCGGCTGACGTCCCAGCTGAGGAGATCGTCGATGCTCTGACGGCGAATCATCACATGCGCATCGGTCTCGCCGATGCCGATGACCGCCGGAATCAACGCCTGATTGTAGTTGCTGGCCATGGTGCGCCCATACGCGCCGGTGACCGGCACCGCGAGAATGTCGCCGCGCGTGATGTCGGCCGGCAGCCGCACTTCGTTCACGACGATGTCGCCGGATTCGCAGTGCATGCCCACCACACGACACAGTTTGGTGTCGTCCGAACCCTTACGGTTGGCAAGCCGTGCGGTGTAGTCGGAGCCGTACAGGGCAGGACGGATGTTGTCGCTCATGCCGCCGTCGACGGATACGTACACACGTTCATGCACCGGATTGCCGGCCTTGTCGGTGGCGTCGCCATTCAGCCGCACCGGTTTGACGGTGCCCACACGGTAGAGCGTCACGCCGGTCGGCGCGACCGTCCAACGACCCGGTTCGAAGGAGATGACCGGGGCGGGCATGCCGAGCGCACGGTTCACGGTGGTGACCGCGTCGGCAAGACGGCCGAGTTCCACGTCGATGTCCATGGAATCCTCGCCATCGGTGTAGGCCACGGAATAGCCGCCTTCCGAAACCTTCTCGTGGCTCATGTCATACGGGTATTTGATGTCATACCGCAGGGCACGGTCGGAACCGGCCTCGTCCGACTGCTCCCCCAGCCTTGCATTGCTTCCTGCCGGAGTCACGTCGGTCAGATCGTCCAGCACGCTCAGCTTGCTCGCGTCGGCGTCCACCGGCAGCAACGCCACGCCGAATTTCTGATCCTCGTGCGCGGTCGAAACGAATTCGTGACCGCCCGCATGGATGCCGGAGGTGACGCGCAGCATCACCCGTGCTCGCTTGCCAAGACGTTTGGCGATGTCGGCGATGCGAGCGGGCTCGTTCGGCTCGTCCACCACGATTTTAGCGAATCCCTGTTCGATGGCGAGCGCGATTTCCTCATCGGATTTGTTGTTGCCGTGCAATACGAGCCTACGGCCCGGAACGCCTGCGGCGAGCGCGATGCGCATCTCGCCCATGGTGCAGGTGTCGATGAGCATGCCCGCTTCGGTGACGATGCGGCAGATCTCCTTGGACAGCAATGCCTTGCCGGCGAAGCTTACGTGCGTGACGGTGTTGTTGAACGCATTGCCTGCGGATGTTACGAATTTCGAGGCGCGCGCACGCACTTCATCGGTGTCGATGACGTAGAGCGGCGAGCCGAATTCGTCGAGCAGGCTTTCGGCGATGCGACCGTGGAAGGTGATTTCACCGTTGTCGTTCACGGCCGACCCGGCCGGCCAAATCGGGGTGATGGGCATGTTCGGCCTCACATCCTGTCGGGGGCGGTGACGCCGAGTAGGTCAAGACCTTCGGCGATTACGGTCCGGACGGCGTCGTTGAGCTTCAGGCGTGCGGCGGCGCGGGCCGGTTCCGGAGCCTTGGCGATGCGCACGGCCTCGGCGTCCTCTCCGCGGGCTTCCGGGTCGGTGAGTGCCATCGGCGCCACGCGTTCCACGTTGTACCACTTGTGGTAGGTGGCGGCAAGGTCCTCAAGGTAGTGGGCCACGCGGTGCGGCGCGCGCAGATCGCCGGCTTCCCGAAGCAGGGCCGGCCACTGGGCCAAGGCGGCGAGCACTTCGCCATCGGCCACGGTGTCGAGCAGGCTCACGTCGGCGCCATCGTAGGTGATGCCGGCCGCGGCCGCGTTGCGGTCCACGTTGCAGGAACGGGCATGCGCATATTGCACGTAGTACACCGGATTTTCGTTGGAATGCGATGCAAGCAGGTTCAGGTCGATGTCGACCGGGGAGTTGTAGTCGGTGCGGGCCAGCGAGTAGCGGGAGGCGTCCACGCCGATGGCCTCGGTCAGATCGTCGATGGTCACGACGTTGCCGGCGCGCTTCGACATACGTACGGCCTTGCCGTCCTTCATCACGTTGACGAGCTGGCCGATGAGAATCTGCATGTTCCTGCCCGGTTCGTCACCGAATGCGGCGCACATGGCCATCATGCGGCCGATATAGCCGTGGTGGTCGGCGCCGAGCATGTAGATGGCCACGTCCGCCGGATCGGCTTCGCGATGGCGCTTGTTGCGATAGTAGGCGATGTCGGCGGCGAAGTAGGCGTAGTTGCCGTCGGACTTGATGATTACACGATCCTTGTCGTCGCCATGCTTGGTGGATTCGAACCAGGTGGCGCCGTCCTTTTCGTAGATGTCGCCGCGTTCGCGCAGGTCGGCGATGGCCTTGTCGACCTCGCCGTCCGAGTACAGGCTGTTCTCGTGGAACCACACGTCGAAGTTCACGCGGAAGTTCTTCATGGATCTGCGGATTTCGTCGAACATCATCGGCACTGCGCGCTTGCGGAATTCCTCACGCTGTTCGGAGTCACCTTCGCCGAGCGGTTCGCCCTTGTCGTCCTTGCCGCCGTCGATGCGCGGCAGATCGAGGATGTCGATGCCGTCGGACTTGGCTTCATCGATGACGCGCTGCGCGATTTCATCGATATAGGCACCCCTGTAGCCGTCGATCGGGGTCTCTTCGCCGTGGGCGGCCGCCACGAGGGATTTGGCGAAACGGTTGATCTGCTCGCCATGGTCATTGAAGTAGTATTCGCGCACGACCTTGGCGCCATTGGCTTCGAGCACGCGGGCCATGGAGTCGCCGACGGCGGCCCAGCGAGTGCCGCCGATATGGATGGGGCCGGTCGGGTTGGCGGAGACGAATTCGAGATTCAGGGTCTCACCGCCGAGATGGTCGTTCTTGCCGTAGGCGTTGCCTGCTCGGGCGCATCACGGTGAGCTTGGACACCGGGGGGATCAGCTCGTCGGTCAGGGTGCCTGCCTTACCGGCGGCAACGAGAGCATGGGCAATCTTGGAAATCAGTTCACTTAACGCTTCTGGGCTCATTCTCCCCAGTCTACCGAGCGCGCCGACAGAACACCGGCCCGAGCCCGCACGTCTCTTTCTCCCCTAGTCGGAATCGGAGGAATCGAATCTGGTCTTGAGGTAGTAGCCGGCATAGCAGAGGGCCACAAACGGAATCATGTACAGCAGCGTGGAACGCTGGGAGGGGTCGAGTACGACCAATGCCAGAGCCCCGACGCACATCACGATCGCGGCGATCGGCACGAACGGATAGCCGGGCGCCTGGTACCTGAGTTCGTCAATCGCATGTCCTTCCGCCAGCCATTGACGGCGGAAGCGAATATGGCACACGGACACCGAAGCCCACACCACCAGCGTAGCCAGACCCGACACGGCCACCAACGCCAGATACACGGTGGAGGCGGCCACTACGGAGGAAAGCAGCGCCAGCAGGCTTCCCGCCATGCTGAACATCACCGCGAACACCGGCACGCCATGGAAGTTCGTTCTGCCCAGCACACGTGGAATCATGCCCTCCCTGGCCAGAGACCACACCATGCGCGAACACACATACAGACCGGAATTCGCGGCGGACAGCACGGCCGTCAACACCACGAAATTCATTACGTCACCGGCAAACGGCATGCCTATCGACTGGAACACCAGCACGAACGGACTGGTGTCGACACCCGACTTGTGCCACGGAATCAACGCGGCCATCACCGCAATCGAGCCGATGAAGAAAATCGCCAGACGCAACACCGTCGTATGCACGGCCTTCGGAATCGCCTTCGACGGATCTTTCGTCTCTCCGGCCGCAACACCGACGACTTCGGTTCCCGAAAACGCGAACACAACCGTCAGCAGCGTCGAGAAAATCGGCAGCACACCGTTCGGCAGCCATCCGTCGGCGGAATAGTTCCCGAACAACGGCGCATGCGTATAGCCGGCAATCGGAATCACGCCGAATATCGCCAGCAGACCGATCACGATGAACGCAATGATCGCGAAGACCTTGATCGACGCGAACCAGAATTCCGATTCACCATACAACCGTACCGACAGTACGTTGAGCAACAAGACGACCGCGATGAACATGGCCGACCATGCCCAAGCGGGAGAATGCGGAAACCACCGTTGCATCAACAGACCGGCGGCCGTGAATTCCGAAGCGAGCGCCACCGCCCAATTGAGCCAGTACAGCACGGCGATGGTGAAGGCGGTGCCGGGGCCGATGAACCGCTTCGCATACAGGTGGAAGCTGCCGGCATACGGCATGGCCACCGACAGTTCGCCGAGGCTGAGCATGATGAAATATACGAGCACGGAGCCGATGCCGTATGCGATGATCGCGCCAAGCGGCCCCGCCTGATGAATCGTGTAGCCGGAGCTCAGGAACAGGCCCGTGCCGATTACGCCGCCCAGCGAGATCATGGTCAGATGACGGGTCTCCATCTTGCGTTCGAGCCCGCCCTGCTCGCGTTCGACCGCGGTTTCGTCGCCGCTTCCGGACTGCATGGTCATTCGTTCCAACTCCTTGCCTGCCTCCGCATGTGCGCCATGGCCGGGCGCATCCATCATGACATTACACGGCATGTCCGAAGTCGGCCGGGACGAATCGGCACGAACGAATGGAAGAGTAAGAGCGCCATACGCCGTTGTACGGCACCCGATTGGTGAAGAATCCCGCCTTACACGATGCCTCGGGCAATATGCGCGAGGCATTCCCACGCGGCGGGATTCGGCATACCGTCTGATGGATCAGAGAACCGCGATGGCGTCGATCTCAACGAGAGCGCCCTTCGGAATCATATTGTTGCCGAAGGCGACTCGTGCCGGCTTCACGGAGCCGATGAACGCCTGCGCATAAACGGCGTCGACCTCTTTGAAGTCCTTGACGTCTTTCAGGTAGATGGTGGCGCGGCACACATGTTCGATGCCGGTTCCGGCAGTGTCGAGAATGTGCTTGATGTTCTTCAGGGCCTGTGCTGCCTGCTCGCCCGCGGTGTCACCCGCCAGTTCGCCAGTGGTCGGATCGATGCCCAGCTGACCGGAGACGAATACGAATCCATTGGCCTTGACTGCCTGGCTGTATGCTCCCAGGGCGGCAGGCGCTTCGGAAGTCGCCACCGCTTCCATCTTCTCGCTCATATTTTCTCTCCTTTGAACGCACACCGTTGCGCGGCGAACGCGAGTGGGCTTGATGGGGATCGAACCCACGACCTTCTGTTCCGGAGACAGACGCTCTATCCACTGAGCTACAAACCCGTGCGTCACCCTACTTTACACGCTCTTTTCCGCAATATGCGCAATCGTGAGCAAATTCCGTTGAAAAAACCTGTGATTCGGCCGAAAAACATTACGTTCTCGCCGTTTTCCAAGAATGTCGACATTACACTGGGGCTATGGGAGAGCATATGAACGATTTCGAGTACACGCGCCGTTTCTTCTGCCGCGCGATGCCCACCGAATTGGATGATGGGGACAATCCCACTCTGATCGTGCAAAGCTATTACGTGCACGAAGGCGGCTACGCGCTGCGCGTACGGCTGAAGACGCGTTCCGTGCGTCTTGACATGTCGCCTGACGTTCAACCGTTGCAGATTCTGGAACGGTATCGCGACGACTTTCGTTCCGGCTCAATCAGCGTGAAGGGTCCTTCCGTCGGCGGCACGCGTTATGAAGCCAGCCGCGACATCGACGCCCGCATCGCCGGCGAGCTGATCCGTCGTGGCGGCGAGGTGACCATCAAGAACCGGTTCAGCGATTGGATCGACGAGGATGGATGGAACATCGACGTATTCGGCGGGGCCAACGCTCCTCTGATCATCGCCGAAGCGCAACGCATCGGACCGGTCACGAACCTGGTGATTCCGAAATTCTGCACCACCGAAATCACCGATCAGCCCCGCTTCAGCAACGAGGGACTGGCCGCGAAGCCATACTCGCTGTGGCAGTCGGAGTTCGAGCGGGAACTGGAGGCGCAGGGGCCCCGGTTCCTTGAACTGTTCGGCAAGAACCGCATGGAATAGCGGTCCGACCGCCATTGAGCGCCGGTCGCGATCAGTACGATCAGTACATGAGCGTGGCCAGACGGCGCCGCGCACGCTTCAGACGCTCATCGGACGGTTCCGGAATGGTGAAATATTCAAGCAGACGCTGGCGTACTGGCTCGATATCGGCCTTGTGCCCGGCGGCCACGAAATCCAGCAGACGATCGAAGGCGTCCTGAATCTGGCCGCCGATCATGTCGATGTCGGCCACGGCAAGCTGCGCATCCACATCATTCGGATGCTCGGCGGCCGCAGCACGCACCTCACGCACGTTGGCGGAGCCGGAACGGGCCAGCAGCAGCGCCTTCGCGCGTTCGCGAGCCGCGCGGGAGTCGTTCGGATCGGATTCCAACACCTTTCCGTATGCGGCCGCGGCACCTGCATAATCGCCTTGCTGGGCCAACATGTAGGCCTCCTGATGTTCCGGCGGTATCTGGTCCTGGGCGGAAGCGGCGGATGCGGAATTGGCCGCATCGGAATCCGGATCGCCCGAATACGGCGCGGAACCGGTCACACCGGCCTGCTGGGCCGCAGCGATCAGCTTCGGCACCACGACTTCGGTGATCTGCTGCAGCTCCTCATCGGACGGCAGGCCCTGCAGAATCGGCATCGGACGACCGCCGATCAGCGCGAAAAGCGCCGGTGCTCCCTGCACTTGGAAGGCCTGCGCAATCGAAGGATTGGATGCGATGTCGATACGGGACAACTGGATCTGGCCGTTGAGCTGGTTCACGGCATCGCCCAGTTTGCGGGCCATGTCGAACAGACGGTCGTCGGTCGGCACCCACAGCAATAGCAGAATCGGGAACGTGGTCGAAGTCTGCACCATGGCCTGGAACGTGCCCTCCGTGGTGTCGATCACGTAGCCGCCTGCAGCCGGAGCACCGCCGGCCTGCCCGGGCTCGGCCTTCACCTGATGCTTGAGCGCCTCTAAATCAACGGCTCCAGCCAATGAAACTCCCGGATTGAACGGCCTTTGTTCTGCCATGATGCCTCCCAAGACACAAAAATCGTTGCTGGCACCCACTATAGGTACCAGCAACGATTTCAACGTCCGGGGGTAGGGCCGTTTTCAGTTCCGGCCCGTCATGGCATCGTTCAGAGCGCTTCGACCTTGATGGGCTGGCGTTCCGAGCCCACGGCGGTAACCTGCTTGCCTATGTTCGCCTTCGGAATATACAGCGCCACGACGTTCACATACGTGGTCTTCATGATGCTGGTGGCCTTGCCGTCGCCGAACAACGCCTTTTCGGCGTCGGAGGCCGGCTGCGATTCGCGGCCTTCGCCGGCG
>PPYE01513031.1_pt1 | contig 13188 bp, 7 predicted proteins | sample 1559881 | NCBI WGS metagenome assembly PPYE01 (sample SAMN08240022, study PRJNA423297) | Human gut metagenome, whole genome shotgun sequencing project.
TTGACCTGATGGCTTTTTTCTGAAGATGTTGTAAAAGTCTAGTCCTCATTGCATTAAATTTTTCCATTTGTTATTATTTAGGTTGAAGTCTTTTTTCTGCCGTCTTTTGGCGAGAGTAACAAAGGAAACAAACGAAATTCAAAAAAGATTTGGGAAAAAAGAGAGGATGCTTGTTTTTAACACAAAAGGGTGAGGAGACTGTTGAAAAAGTTCAGACATGAACCGGTGTGGTTCATGCCTTTCCTGTTTTAAAACATTTGTTCCGCAGTGGTCATACATTGAATGACGTCTTCTTTGCTGCCATTGAAAGGACCTGATTTCTCTATTTTTAATGTAGACATGGCGGCTGCAAAACGACCGGCTTCTTCGATGCCGGCACCTGATACCCGTTGATATAAATAGCCGATGGTATACGTGTCTCCACATCCCGTTGCGTCTACCACTTCTCTGGGCTTATAAGCCGGAATACGATAGAAGTCTTTTCCGTCGAAGATAAGTGAGCCCATGCCGCCTAATGTGACTAATACTTCTTTCACTCCCCATTCATATAATTGGCGGGCAGCTTCATGCGGGTCGGAAAGACCGGTCAGTACTTCCATTTCATGCTCGTTGACTTTGAGGAAATGAATATATTGCAAGGCTTCTCTCTTATCTGTCCAGTCCACCGGATAGACGTGGGTGTCACGCACTTCACGTAAATAGCCTTGTGAGTCTACTGCAATCAACCCTTTTTGAGATAGTTCTTTGATTACTTCCAATGAGAAGTCGTCAGCCAGCAGAGAGCCGAGATGGTAGATTTGCGCATCTATCTCTTTCAACTGACTGGCTGTGAACGGATCGGCTTTCGCTAATACCCGTTGGGTACGGTCGTCCGGATTGGCTCCATAGATGTTCTCGAAGTATACGGAGTGTTTGCTCGGTAAGGCAGTTACGTTAATACCCACTTTGCGCAGCTGCTCTACAACTTTCATTTCAGTGGCACCTACTGCCGTTACCAGCGCATAATCGATATCATTAAAATGGCGGATGGCATGTGAGCAATAAAAAGCTGTTCCTCCCGGCATGTAGACAGTGTTTTGAGGAGTGACTACTTTGTCTAATGTGATGTGACCGATGCAGCAAAGTTGATGTTTATTCATGTTTAACTAATTAAAAAGCCTCCAAGATAGTATCTTGAAGGCTTATAGTTTATTTTTGGTGCGGATGATAGGACTCGAACCTACACGCCTCACGGCACCAGATCCTAAGTCTGGCGCGGCTACCAATTACGCCAGACATATTGATGGCAATGTCCGGCTCAATACCTTCTTCCAAGGGTTGCTTGTTTTTGTCGAAATGCGGACTGGCGGAGAAACGGACGCTCCATCCATTAGGTAATTCCGATGAGAAGGGAAGTCCCGAACCACCTCCGGTCCAGTCACCTAACTGGATGATTCTTTTCTCTTCGTTGTCCTTGTTTAAGCTGCGCATCGCATTCACAAAATCATTGGTGGCACTATAACAACGACGATTGGTCAGAATGATTACTTTCTTCTGCCACCGGATGCTGTTGGATGGTTCCAGATAGATCGGCTCCATCTTGGAGAAATCATTATGTCCCGGTCCGGTTTTGTGCTGTATATATCCGGTAAGTGTTTTCTCGTTGGTAAACCGGGCGGCAATGCGGGTGGAGTTGGTCAGGTTTCCGCCTCCGTTATCACGTACATCGATGATTAATCCGTTGCAGGTGGCCAGGTAGAGGAGAACTTCATCCAAGTTGCCATCGCCCACTCCGGAACTGAAACTTTCATAACGAATATATCCTATATTATTATCGAATATTTTATACTTTAAACCGGCGGATGTATAGTATCCTGTGCTGGCACTGCCCAGATAAGTTTGATAGAGAATATCTTCCCGGTAGTTCCAGTCGTAACCCTGATACCATTCATCGTAGAAAGAAGTACGTTTGGCAGAGGATAGATTGACATGTCCGTCTTTTAAAATGTATAGCATCTGGCTTAGGATGTCGAACAGGTCGTCATTAGACATTGTCGGAATAATCAGTGGGCTATATTTGTCGTGAACGGCATCCCAGTCAATACCTTTTGCTTCCAGAAAACAATACTGTTCGTCGATGATCTTCCATAGTTGTTCGAAGTTTCCTACAGGATCATTGGCGTAGTCTTCTTCTCCGATGCAACCGGTCAATACCGGAAGACAGCAGAGCAGCCAAAGCATTTGTCTAATCTTATTTCTCATTCTTAATTGATCTCACTTGAAGTTTCAACATTAAATTTTGTTCTCTTAGTAGGCTCTGACCGATGAAGGCAAAGCTGTTCCTTTTTTGTTTCGGATACGGTATAGGTCTTTCACAAATCCTACCATGAATACGTGCGAGTAGGTATGTGTCTTGATATTGTTTACATTGGATTGTTGCAAATCAGCCAGATAGCTGAATCGCATTTTTGTATATCCTATCGGTAAGTCGACCGAGAGCATCTGCCGCAGTGAAGGCTGGTTGTGCAGGGAGGTGAACTTTATCACTCCACTCGAATTTCCCAGAGAGAATATCTCGTAGTAAGATTGTCCGTAGTGCGGTGAGAACATTACTCCCATCACCGGTAGATTGACTTGATAGCGTAATACCATCGGGTACCGTTTGATTTTCAAATGCCAGATAGCCATTCCGGAAGCATCCAAATTGACGTATGCCCGTGCGGATGCCGGATTGTTGGTGTTCCGGAGATTATAGACAAAGCCTCCGTTGGCATCTATCAATCCTCCGGCTAATAATTTGAAATTCTCCGTCAGTCGAAACTGGTAGTGTAATCCGTAATTCCAGTTGACTAATCCGGAGAAGGTGTTATTGTTATCGGCACGGTTATGGGTATAACCGATGTCTGCCTGAAAGAAATTCTGCACAGACACATTTCCATCGAATAACTTAGTCATCCGAATCGTCTCGCGGGAAATACGGAAGTCAATTCCTTTGTATTCCTGCGGTGAAAGATAGGTGTCGAATACGTTGGTAAATCCTACACCGTACATGGTGGCACGTGTTACATACCGATGGGTTTGCAGACTGTCAATCTGCGCTTGTAATCTGGTGCAAAGGGCGAACAGGATGCATCCTGTCAGCCCCAGATATATTAGTTTTTTCTTCATCAGAATAATTTCATCTGCCCGGTGATCTCATCAATAATATCGCCTTCGCTCTTATCACTGTCCGGGTCCAGATTTTCCGGTTCCTCTTCCGGGCTTTCCTGCTGCTCTTGTTCAGGTTCGGGGAAGCGGGTCGGTTCAAGTTCGTTGATCGTATCCACGGTATAGGTCGTGATGCGTTTTCCTTTGGCTTTGAACCCTTTGACAGCTATGAATTCATCTGCATCGATATCCAACGGATCACGGAAGCTGTCGTGTCCGCCAAATATAACTTCCAGACGCGGATAGTACTCATCGGTCAGCAAGATGAGACGGTTATTCTTATTCTCTCCCAGATAGTTCTGTTTGCGGTTGGAGGCCTCGAAGCAGAAACGTTTCAGGTACGGGTAATTCTGTTGATCGGCATCATAAAGTGCAGCGGTCCATACCTTATGGGGATCGAATTTCTCAACGATGCTCACATTGTCTTCGTAGTGATTGCTCAAATCGAAGTTGGTGGTGTAGAAATCACCATTGTTCAGTACAACCAGTATGGAGTCGTCACTTTGGAATTCTCCCAGGTATTCGCCGCGTCCATCATAGTTGAGGCGAAGTATGTCACGGTCGAACCAGACTTTACGTCCACCGAGAGTAGAGCCGCCTTTCTGTTTCAAGGATATTTTGTGTACCGGCAAGCGGGTGAGAATTATCCCCCGTGCCTGGCGTCCCTTGATACTGACTTCGCTGAAGTCATGCTCGAAGATGATGCGGCGTACACGCGGGTTCGGCTTCAATGTCACTTTGATAATTTCGGCTTCTCCGTTCGGGTTGGCACTGAAATAGGTAATTCGTGAATCGGGAGTTCCCAGTGTCACATCATATTCGCGGTCGCGGACCACGGAAGTTACGGCGAAACGTTTTACGTAGGTCGTTCCTTCTTTTCCGTCGCGGTAGGCTACGTTGTAGATTGTACGTTTATCGTTCTTCTTGAATACATTGACATAAAGAACGTTCTTACCGACAAATTTCTTATCGGCAACGGGGGTGACGATATATTTACCATCACGGAAGAAGATAATGACATCGTCGATATCCGAACAGCAGGCTACGAACTCATCTTTCTTCAAGGTCGTTCCGATAAATCCTTCTTCACGGTTGATATAGAGTTTCTCGTTTGCTTCTACTACTTTGGCTGCTTCGATGGTGTCGAAGTTTCGCAATTCCGTGTGGCGCGGGAAATTCTTGCCGTATTTGTTCTTCAGCATCTGATACCAGTTGACGGTATAATCCACGATGTGAGCCAGGTGGTTATCAATCTCGGCAATTTCCTCTTTCATCTTGGCGATCAGTTCATCTGCTTTGTCTGAGTTGAATTTCAGGATACGCCCCATTTTGATTTCCATCAACTTGAGAATATCTTCTTTCGTAACTTCACGGATAAATGTCGGATAGTAAGGTGTCAGACGTTCGTCGATATGTGCACAGGCTGCATCCATGTCTTTGGATTGCTCGAACTCTTTATCCTTATAGATGCGTTCTTCGATAAATATCTTTTCGAGAGAAGAGAAATGCAGGGATTCCAGAATTTCTCCTTTCTTGATTTCCAGCTCCTGCTTCAGCAAATCCATCGTATTGTCTGCCGACTTTTTCAGGACTTTGCTCACAGTGAGGAAATGTGGCTTACTGTCATCGATAATACAGCAGTTGGGCGAGATGCTTACTTCACAGTCAGTGAAAGCGTACAGAGCATCAATCGTTTTATCTGATGAGGTGCCGGGTGCGAGGTGCACTAATATTTCTACGTTGGCAGCCGTATTGTCGTCTACCTTACGAATTTTGATCTTTCCTTTATCAACAGCTTTCAGGATAGAGTCGATCACTGTCGAAGTCGTCTTTCCGTATGGAATTTCTGTGATAGCAAGCGTTTTATTATCAATCTTGTTGATCTTGGCACGTACTTTCACGGCTCCGCCACGCTCTCCGTCGTTGTATTTGGCTACATCGATAGAGCCTCCTGTCTGGAAATCAGGATATAGTTGGAATTCCTCTCCGCGTAAATAGCTGATAGAGGCATCACAAAGTTCGTTGAAATTGTGTGGTAAAATTTTTGAAGAAAGTCCCACGGCGATACCTTCCACTCCCTGTGCTAATAATAACGGGAATTTCACAGGAAGAGTGACCGGTTCCTTGTTTCGTCCGTCATAAGAAAGTTTCCATTCGGTAGTTTTGGGATTGAAGACAACATCCAGCGCAAACTTGGACAAGCGTGCTTCGATATAACGGGGAGCAGCTGCGCCGTCTCCGGTGAGGATATTACCCCAGTTACCCTGACAATCGATCAACAGGTCTTTCTGTCCCAACTGTACCAGGGCATCTCCGATAGAAGCATCACCGTGAGGGTGGAACTGCATGGTGTGTCCCACAATGTTAGCCACTTTATTATACCGTCCGTCGTCCAGACGTTTCATTGAATGTAAAATACGTCGTTGCACAGGCTTTAAACCGTCATTGATATGAGGCACGGCACGTTCCAGTATAACGTATGAAGCATAGTCCAGAAACCAATTCTGGTACATGCCTGTTAACTGATGCTTTACGTTTTCGTCCCGCGTGTCCGCCGGTTTGTAGTCTGAATGTCCTTCCGTTATCTCGTTGATTTCGTCACTCATATATCAATCTTCGCTTTGCTTTAACAACAAATTATCTTCCTGAACATCAAAAAAGGGGATGTCCACGCAAAAATACGAAATAAATTCATATGAGGACGAAAAGAACTCACGTTTTTTATGATACTGACAGTTCTGTTAATCCTTTGATTTCACATTCCATACCAATAAAGCAAAAAAGACGGAGAGTAATGCGGCTCCGATCCAAAAAATATTGATATAAGAAAAGTCATAGATTTCTTTGCCATCGACAATGCTTTTATGCCCTCCTATGAGAATACCGCTCATAATATCCTGTATACCTGCCCCGATGTAACTGGCAATACCTACGATTCCTAATGCTGCACCTGAAGCGTTCCGGGGAGCAATGTCAACTGCCATCAATCCGCCCAAGAAACAGAGGAGTACTCCGATCGCAGTACCGAACAGTACCATGGATAACGCGTCTACCCAAAAGTGGACACCCGGAACTAATAGAAACAGACAAAGTGCCATTACATTCATCAGACCGAAGATGAGTGCAGGAGCATTTCTGCGCCCACTGAAAAACTTGTCGGAGATGACACCGGAAAACATTGTACCGATAATTCCACAAACCGAACCGATAGAAATGATAAAACTGGCGTCCAGTGTAGAATATCCTTTCTGGGTTTCCAGATAGAAGACTCCCCAGCTGTTTACGGCATAGCGGCTGACGTACATCAATGCACTCGAAATGGCAAGTATCCAAATTGCGGGCATCATTAGAGCTTGCCGTTGTGCCTTGTTGAAATCGGCAGCATCACCTGTTTCACTTTGCATTTGTGGATGATTGACGGCAGGCAGCCCTTCACTTTCCGGAGAATCATGAAAGAATCTCCAGACGATTAATGCCCCGATTATTCCGATACTTCCGGCTCCAATGAAACCGTATCTCCATCCTAAAGCACTGACAATGGAGGCGACAATAATGAAAGTCATTGCTTCCCCGATGTTGTGGCTTGCCGACCAGAAGCCATAGAACGATCCCCGTTTCTTATTTTCAAACCAACGGGATAATCCGACTACGCAAGAAGCAGCCCCCATTGACTGAAACCATCCGCTGATTCCCCATAATATGGCGAATAGAATGAAAGAGTGGGTGAATCCTAGGCATAAGTTTGCCAGGGCTGTAATTAGCAGTCCGGTGGACATGAAACGCCTGATATTGCTGCGGTCTGCCAGAAATCCGTTAGTGAATTTTCCGATAGCATAGGTGAAAAATAACACTGCTCCGATAATACCGAGCTCTGTTTCTGAAAAGATTCCTTCTTCAACAATCGGTTTCTTTACTACATTCAGGCTTAGCCGACAGACATAATAAATACCATATCCGGCTGTGGCGGAAAGAAAGGTAGCCCACTGCAATCTTTTAAGTTTTTTCTTGTCTTTTTTAAGAGGAGTCGCAGGAGTGCTGATGTGATAAAATTTGATAAGTTGTTTTAACATGGTGGTAGGATTTGATAGCCTAGTGAAAGGCGATAGTAATGGGAAGGTGTATCGATTATCTTCCGATACACCTTCTGATGAAGAAATAAATAAAGAGTTAGTTAGTAGCTTAGTCCATCTTCCCAACCCGGATTTTGGGTTAGAATGCCTTGTGTAAGTACGCGCTGGTCAGCAGGGATAGGCCATAAGTAGTCTCTTTCCTCTTTCCAGTCTTTGCCATAAGTAACTTTGGGGAATCCGATAATATAACCGGATGTTCCGTTGGAGAGATAGATATCCTTATCCAGTTTCTTTTTATTATCACATTGGGAGGTCGCTGTGGTTTCGTAGATTTCCAGATCAGGCTTCCCGTCACCATCCATATCGTATGTTCCTACTCCGGGAACATAAATACCGTAGTAAGGTACGTAATGATTGAACATTTGTTTACCTTCTTTCCAACGGAATAAATCCCATTGTCTCAACCCTTCCATTACTAGTTCAATTGTACGTTCGCGACGGATTTCGAGAATGACGCCCTTATTCGTTCCCTGCTCAACATTCGGATAGCAAGCTGCCAGATAAGGATCAGGGTTACTGTTGGCATCCGTAAGATTCAGATCCGGCATTTTAGCCCGTTCTCGAATTTTATTGATAGAGATATCCAGGTCTTCTTGTTTGAGTGTTCCCAGTTCGGCTTTGGCTTCGGCATAATTCAGGTAGACTTCCGCTGCTCGCATCAAAGGCCAATCGGAGGTACTTTTAGCGGCTCCGTCATGATCTTTGGTACCTACAAATTTGATAGGTCTGTAGCCGCAATAAGCAGTTAAGTCATTGGCGGTCACGGTTGTTTCTCCTTTTTGGATATAGTTCGGACAAAGTACGGTTTGTTGCAGGCGTGGATCGCGGTTTTTCACCTCGTCTGTGTAAAACATTGTTTCATATCCTTGTTTATCAGTGAAACGTGTTCCGTCCGCCATCAGGTAGTGATTCATAAACCGGCGGGTAAATCCCATTTGCAGGTTAGCGATGCTGAATTGTACGGAGTGTGATAATTGCAAACCTTCGAAGTTATAAGCTCTTGCCAGTACGACTTCTGTGGTTTTGGCGTTGTCGGCACAGAACATATCTCTGTAAGGTTCCGTTCCTTCTTTATACAGGCTGAAGCCGCTTTCGTCAATAAACTGCCGGGCAGTGCTTGCTGCAATTTCCAGGTATTTCTCATAATTATCCAGTCCATGGTATTTCCGATAAGTCCCTTCATAAAGTGCAGCTTGACTGGCAAATGCCAATGCCGCCCATTTAGTGACTCTTGTGTTCCGAGTATATTGGCTGCGGGCGGTTTCATCATCACAATTGGAGGAATGTTGCAGAAAATAATTGATGTGACGGAGTTTGCTCCATGACCATCCGGTTTCGCTAGCAGCCGAACGGGTACCTTCAATCACCTGTCCCATGCCTTTGTCAATCATATCGTCTGCATTTGTACCGGCTGAAGCGTCCGGTTCATCCAGCAAAGTATAAAATTGATTGGTCCATAACTCCAGGTCGGATTTATTTTGAAAGTAATTCTCCGGTGTCACTGCATTTTCCGGTAGGAGTGTCAGGTCGCAACTACTGAACAGGGTTGTCACCATTCCCAGGATAATTATTTTGTTGATAGCTTTCATACTATATCTGATTAATCATTAATTAAAAAGTAATATCTACTCCAACAGTATAAACACGTGGATAAGCATATCCCGAACCTGTGTTGGATGAGTAAGTGCTACTAGAGATAGCCAATTCCGGATCAATGGTTTTATTATGCTTCTTCAGAGGCGACCAATAGTATAGATTCTCTCCTGAAACATAAACACGGACTTTTTCGAAAAAACGCTTGTTGATGGGCAGGGTATATCCGATAGAGAGGTTCTTGAAACGCAGATAAGCAATGTTCTGTATATATCGGTCATTGACTGTTCCGAGTGAACCTCCGGAGTAGGATTGATAACCTCTGATGCGTGGGAAGAAGGCATTTCTGTTATCTTCTGTCCAACAGTCTTCCGGGAATGACTTTTCTATAAATGAGGTAGAAGGGAAAGAGTAGGGGCCCCAGAAAGAATTCGCTCCTTGTGAACTGGAACTGGAGGACGGATACCAGTCTCTTTTACCGATCCCTTGAAAGAAAGCAGATACGTCAAAACCATTCCAGCTTGCATCCAGGCGGAAAGAATAGTTGTATCTTGGAGTCGTATTTCCGATGATCCGTTTGTCGCCCGGGTCATCTACGGTTCCTGCTCCTGCTCCGATCACGTTGTCTCCATTCAAGTCGGCAAAGCGTACATCACCGGCACGTAGATAACCGTCTACTTTACTACTGTAAACACGTCCGTTCACGGCTTTGTCATTAATCTTTGCCTGATATTCCGCAGCTTCTTTGTCTGTTTTAAACAATCCGTCTACATGGTATCCCCAGATTTCTCCCATTTTCTTTCCTACATAGTGGTCGGAAATCAGTTTGTCCGGGTTGTTGTATTTGGTGATTGTGCGCTGGTAATCTCCCAAGGTAGCTTGTATCCCATATCGGAAAGGCTTGTTGGCTACTTTGAACGAATCGTTCCATGAAACAGATAATTCCCATCCGTTTGTCCGTAAGTCAGCGCAATTGGCTTTTGGGGTAGAAGCACCGTATACATCCGGTAAAGTCAATGAGGTGGTCAGCATATCCGTTGTTTTACGGACGTAATAGTCGGCACTCATACTTAGACGGTTTCTAAGGAATGACATATCCAATCCGACATTGTATGTTGTAACAGTTTCCCAGGTCAGCCCGGAAGAGATTGGATTGGAAATTTTCGCATAGTATGCTTTTCCTTCTCCATCAAAGGTATAACTGAATTGGTTATCGGAAGTGATTGTTTGCAGATAAGCGTAATAATCTACTTGTTGGTTACCCAGACTGCCGACAGAAGCACGTAATTTTAAACTGCTCCACCAGTCACTTACAGGTTTGAAGAAGTTTTCTTCAGAAATTCTCCACCCTGCTGATACCGAGGGGAATATTCCCCATCTGTCTCCTTCTGCAAATCGGGAAGAACCATCAGCACGGCAGGATACCTCAAGCAAGTATTTGCCCATGTAGTCATAGTTGATACGCCCAAAGAAACCAAGAGTCTTATAGGCACTGATATCTTGTGATACGGTAAGCACACTTTCGGGTGTTACTGCCGAAAAGGAGTCGAGGTTATCATTGGACAAGTTGGTCATGGAAGTATCTTTGTTGACATTACGGTAAGTCTCATACTGACTACCTGCCACCACTTTAAGATTATGTTTCTTTGCCCATGAATGTTCAAAAGTAGCATAGTAATTCAGCATATGAGTGACGGGGAAAGATTCGTCTTCTTCATAGTTGTTAAAGATACTTCCGGAAGTGAATGTCTGTGTCACTCCCTGACTACGTGAATATTCAAATGAGTTGTTGCGATAGCGATACAGCTGTTTTCTTTGCTGATAACTGTAATTGGCAGTCAAAGTCAATCCTTCCAGTAAAGTAATATCAATCTGGTTGACTACAGACAAGAGTGTTCTGGATTTGGTGTTATGCCCTCTTTGAGATGTCAGATAGCCACCGTCGCCGGCTCCGAGAGGGGAGTTGGCATAAAGTTGGTTTGTATATTGCACAATTGTTCCGTCAGGATTGAAAGGCACGAATGACGGACTGATATTCGATTCCAGACGAGCAATGGTCATTGCATAATTGGAAGTTCCGTTATATCTGTAATTGTTGTTGTCCAATCCGATATTTGTCGACCATTTTATCCATTTATTCAGTTGGGCATCCATCTTGGCACGGAATGAGTAATCTTTATAGAGGTCTTTATCAATGTTGAACATACCATACTGCTGATAGTAGCGTCCACTGATATAATAATTCACCTTCTCGCCACCTCCGGTGATGGAAACGTTATGTTCCATCTGTGGGCGGGTGCGATTGTAGAAGTGTCCATACCAATCTGTATTTCCATAATAATAGTACTTCCCGTCTTCTCCGATTTCTACCCAGGGGCGTTCAGGATTCTCAGTCATATCATTCCTGCGGTCGTAGAGCTTCTGGAGTTCTTCATCTTCATACAAATACATATTCACACCATTGTATGCATGGTAGAACTTGTTGGCGAAAGTTACATAATCATACCCGGTACGGATAAAATCAGTGGAAGTCGTATTCTGTGTCCATCCGAAACGACCGTTATAGGAAATTTTGGCTTTTCCTTTTGTTGCGGCACTTCCCGATTTAGTGGTAATAAGTACCACACCAGCCGATGCTTTTGCTCCATAAATGGCACATGAAGATGCATCTTTCAATACAGAAATCGATTCGATATCATTTGCATTGACTTGATTTAGCGGTACTTCTACACCATCACACAATACTAACGGCGTGCCACCGTTGACAGAGATACCTCCACGAATGTTTAATGAATACCCTGACTCGGGCGAGCCTGTACCAAAAGTAAGATTTACAGATGGATCGGCTCCCTGCAATGCATTGGCAGCAGACACTACCGGGCGGTTGTTCAGGTCTTTACTAGAGATGGTGGAAACGGCACCTGTCAGGTTACTTCTGCGTTGACTACCGTAGCCTACTACGACTACCTCGTCAATCATCAGGCTGGAAGGAATCAGGCGGATGGTCTTGGTCTGATTGTCTTTTACATTGACTGTTGCCATTTCATAACCTACGTACGAAATTTCGATTGTTGAGGGTATGAAAGCTTCTAAAGAAAACTTTCCATCCAGATCGGTAATTGCTCCTTGTGCGGTTTCTTTGTTCATCACTGAAGCGCCTATAACAGGATTACCTTCTTCGTCATAAACAATACCGGTAATCGTCTGTTTCTTTTTCTCACCGGGCTTTTGCTGACTGGTATCTGACTTTTTACTGATAATGATACTATGCCCGTTGATGGCGTAGCTAACATTCTGTCCCACAAAAATCTGATCCAAAACGGCCTTAATAGGCGCATTAGTGGCATTGACTGACACTTTTTTACTCATGTTGATCTCTGCGGATTTGATCACAACAGAATAATTTTTGGTCTTATGTAAAGCTTCTATTGCTTCTTTTACAGTAACATTCTTTAATTGTAAGGTTATGTCTTGTGCTAGAATGGGTTGAGAGAAAAATATCATCACACAAGCAAACCAGATCGTTGATATATATTTTTTATAAATATTAGTTTGCTTCATATCAGGTTATACTACTGCTAATTTTATGGAGCTGCAGAAGTAATCAAGATTACTCCCTGACTCCGGGTTATGGACATTTGTCCGTCTGTATTGAGATTGGATAAAATCTCATCGAGAGTTTCCCCGTTAGTGAAGTAAGCAATGTAAGTGCTGTCACCTAGCTTTTGATCTAATATGATGATTCTGGTATCGAAATAATATTCCAGTTCCTTCACAATATCATTAAGGGGAAGATTACTGAAATAGAATCCTTCGTTTTTGGCCGGACACTTGTACAGATTGGCAAGGAATGTATCGCGGACAATCTTCTGTGAAGTTCGGTTATACTGAATCATTTCTCCTTTCTTCAAAATCTCATTAGGATGAGTTGGAGTTTTGAACAGTACCGAACCTTCTACGAGCGCGACTTCTACTGTCTCGATATTCTCGTAGGCACGGAGATTGAACTTTGTACCCAGCACCTGCACATGGACGTCACCAGCAGAAATGATAAAAGGCTTGTCTGGATCCTTTGCCACATCGGCAAAGAGTTCTCCACTGACAAAGATTTCTCTTTTATTTTCTGTGAAATCGGAAGGGTAAATTACTCGCGTGCCTGAATTGACATGGAGCGTCGTTCCATCCGAAAGAGTGAGTGTCTGATGCATACCGTGTGGTACGGTGATATCATTCCAGTGTGTATTTGCCTTCTTGTCAAGAAGTAAATATCCGGCTAAAA
>PPYE01483778.1_pt1 | contig 13187 bp, 10 predicted proteins | sample 1559881 | NCBI WGS metagenome assembly PPYE01 (sample SAMN08240022, study PRJNA423297) | Human gut metagenome, whole genome shotgun sequencing project.
CCAAATGGGGATTTTTCCATGAGAACGACAACAAGGAGTTTATCATGCTTGACAGCCTCGGTGTCGAGGTGTTCACTATCGAAATGCAGCTTGGCGGCGATATAGTCAAGGCCGACATCATGCGTGAGCCTGTGGCTTTCACTAAGATTGCGACCGACCGTATTCTACAGCCGTCGGAAGCGCTGGCAAGCAGCCTCAATTTCTACGGCAAGGTGGAAATGGACTACATCATGCGCTCTACCAGCCTGTCTGATGAAGATGTAATCGCAGCGTTGCAGGGCGAGATATTCTACAATCCTGTTACGGATGAATGGGAACACAAAGGCAAGTTCATTGCAGGCAACGTGATAGCTAAATGCACGGAATTTGTTTCCTGCATTCCCGACCTTTCGGAAAGGCAGCAGCAATGGACGGAAATATCCGTCAAGGCACTGGAGAACGCAACGCCCGAACCGATACCTTATGAAGAGTTGGATATCAATATGGGCGAGCGTTGGATTGACCCGCAACTTTACGCCGACTTTGCGGCAGAACTTTTCGGGGTGGAAGCCGAAGTGATGTACTTTGATGTCAACGATACCTATGTAGTGCGTCTGAAAGGTTACTCCCCGGCAGCATACAACACCTATTCCGTGCGCAATTTCAACGGTGAAGACCTGTTTGTTCATGCCTTGCATGACACAGTGCCGGAGATAACCAAAGAAGTGTATCGCAACGGCGACAAGGTACGTGTGCCCGACGAGGAAGCCATTCAGGAAGCGGCCACCAAGATACAGGAAATCCGCAGCAATTTCAACCAGTGGCTCGATGCCCGTCCTCTGGAAGTCAGGGATGAACTGGTACGCACATACAACGAGCGTTTCAACTGCTATGTCCGTCCGGCCTACGACGGCTCGGCACAGACCTTTCCGCAGCTTTCCTTTGAGCAGTTCCCGTACAACGAACTCTACCCGTCGCAGAAAGACGCAATCTGGATGATTAAGCAGAACGGCGGCGGCATCTGCTGGCACGAAGTAGGCACAGGCAAGACCATGATTATGTGCGTCTCGGCCTATGAAATGAAGCGTCTGGGATTAGTACAGAAGCCTCTGATTATCGGCCTGAAAGCGAATGTACACGAAATTGCCGACACGTTCCGCAAGGCATACCCGAACGCAAAAGTCCTGTACCCGGGCAAGGAAGATTTCACACCGGCCAACCGCAGAGAGGTATTTTCCAAAATCAAGAACAACAACTGGGATTGCATCATCCTGACGCACGACCAGTTCGCCAAGATACCGCAGTCCGAGGAAACCATGATAGAGATATTCACAGAAGAGCTTTACGATGTGGAGCGAAGCCTTGAAGTGTTGGAACAGTCCACCATGCGCTACCGTAGCCGCAAGATGCAGAAAGGGCTGGAAGTGAGACAGGAAAATTTGAAGGCGAAGCTGTCAGAGCTTCGTAAAAAGCTGGACGACCGCAAGGATGATACCGTGGACTTTCATTCAATGGGTATAGACCACATCTTTGTCGATGAATGCCACATGTTCAAGAACCTATTTGCGCCCACGTGAACTCAAGCGTCAGCAGATTAGCTGTTTCGATGCCTGGGCGGCCATATTTACCAAAAAGACAGCCGACTATGAGCTGAACGTGACAGGGGCAATCAAGCGCAAGGAGCGTTTCCGCACTTATATCAAAGTGCCCGAACTGGCGATGTTCCTGCGTGAAATCACCGACTACCGTACAGCCGACATGATACATCTTGATGTGCCGGAGAAAAATGTCCGCTTCCTCTCTCATGCGCCGACAATCGAGCAGGAAGAAATGATCGGACGCCTCGTTTCCTTTGCCGGTAGTGGAAACTGGGAAGACCTCGGGCTTGATACGATCGAGCCGGACAACCTCGACAAGGCAAAGATGCTCATTGCTACCAATGTGGCACGCAAGATGGCTCTCGACATGCGCCTTTTGGGTGAGAAGTTCAGCGATGATGCAGGTAACAAGGCTTCCATCTGCGCCCGAACCATCTATGACTATTATGTACGCTCGGCGGCCAATAAGGGTACGCAGTTTGTCTTCAGTGACCTTTCCACTTACAAGCCGAACGAGTGGAACATCTATACCGACATCAAGGAGAAGCTGGTACGCCTCGGCATCCCGGCTGATGAAATCCAGTTTATCCAGTGCGCCACCACGGAGAGGGCAAGGAAACGCCTCTTTGAAGACATGAACAGCGGCAGGGTACGTGTCCTCTTCGGCTCTACGTCGATGCTCGGTACTGGGGTCAACGCCCAGCAGCGGGCTGTGGCGGTGCATCATCTGGAGATACCGTGGAGACCTGCCGACATGGAGCAGCGCAACGGTCGTGCGGTACGCAAGGGCAACACCGTGAAACTCTGGGGCGGTAACGTGGTGGACATAATCATCTATGGAACAGAGAAGACTTTGGATGCCTACAAGTTCAACCTGCTCAAAAACAAGCAGATGTTTATCAACCAGATAAACAACGGCACTATTGCCGTGCGCCGCATCGACGAGGACTGCATGGACGAGGACAGCGGAATGAACTTTGCCGAGTTCGTGGCTATCCTTTCAGGAAATACTGACCTTTTGAACAAGGCCAAGCTCGACAACAAAATCATGCAGCTGGAGAAAGAACAGGCCATATTCAAGAAAGAGCGCATCCGTGCGGAGCGTAAGATTGCGGCCAACACGGAAGCTGTCGGCAAGGCAGAGCGATCTGCTTGTCCGCAGCGAGTACACCCTTTCCGGCTCGTTCGACCGTAACGCTTTCTTTGTAGAGGGCGTAAGCGGACTGAAATACCGCTGTGGCGTGTCGGGAGCCCTGCCGTTGGGATTTGCCGAATCGGCACGATACCCGCAGGCCGCACTTGAAAGGATGCCGTCTTTGATAGAGAAGCAGCAGAAGCAGATAGCCATGCTACAGCACGAAATACCGACCTTGCAGGAAATCACCGCCCGGAAGTGGAGCAAGGCGGAAGAACTGGAGCGGTTGAAACAGGGATGTAAGGAATTGCAGCAGCGGATTGACGAGGCACTCAAGGAAGCCGAGCGTCCGCAGTCCGAAGTTCCCGAAGAAGAAAATACTGTCAGGGCTGCCTGACCGTGATTCATTGATTTAACCTTTTGCCTGTCCGGTCGTGATGATCGGGCAGGTTTTCCTGTGTTTCGTCCTGCCGGGGCCGGCTGGCTTTTGTAGGCTGGCATCTGCCTTTTTTATCCTCCTTTTCCCTTTTTATCGCCTCCCTTTATATCTGTCTTTCAATCCTTTTATATCTTTGTCCTTGCAGTCCGTCCTGACCTTCCGGCTTATTGTTCCGCGAAAGTAACGGATAACAGCTGCACCTTGCAAATCCTCACGGCCTGCGGTGGCCGACGGAAATCTTCCTTCTCGGGGAGAAGCGTATTTCTGTCGCCAGATTTGTCCGGTTGCCGTTATCACATTCATTTAAGAAATATATTTATTATCAATAAGTCTTTAATATAATAGTCGTGAAATAACAAAGCAATCAATTATAATTATTACATTTCAATCAGGGTTACTCCAAAATTGAAGTATAGATTCAGAAGGTAAACAAAAATCATCTGGTACAATTATCCCAATTGTAATTTCAGCTCTTGTTACAGCAACATATAGTTTTGCGCGTGTTTCATCAGCCAATTGTTTAGTTGTATTATTTATCCATGTCAACATGTTTTCTGTTGGATAAACTATAACATTAGGAAAATCCAAGCCTTTTACTTCTCCCATGTTATATCTCTGCTTAATATTTGGATGGATATTTTTCAAGGCTTTATTATTCCAAATTAGAGCAACTGGATTAAATCTATCTACATAGTTCCCAACATCACAGTTCTTAATTAATAGACAATGTTCTTGTTGAGAATTTTCTTTTACTGATTTCATTTCGGGATATTGTGGCATAATCAAACTTGCAAAATCACATATACATCTCGGACATCTATGTGATTTTACAAGAGTTGTTTCGTCTATAGTAACATAGCGCTTATTTTTTTTATTTACACAATCTTGGATAAATGAAGCTATGTCGCCAGAGTACTTTTTGTATTTAGATGATGTATGTGTTGAATATGTATGCTGGCGCGGATCTCCTGCAAATACGCAAGTTATACCTGTTCTTGTTAGTATCAACTTTATAATTTCATAATCATAGCCGACAAAATCTTGGCACTCATCAAAATACAAATAATCAAAAATCGAATTTAACCTTTCAGTAAGTTCCGAGGGATTTTTAAGATACAATTCATTTGCAAGTTCAGATAACTTATCACTAAATACTTTATGCTCTTCTGTTGTTAAATATTTTTTACGATAATTGTCTTTTTTATAAGTGGCAAATATTTTCTCATTATAGGATTTGAGTCCTGATTTTCCATTAACAAATGACACTCCTAAGTGGGTGTCTATTAAATGTGGAAACAAAGTGGTTTTGAATGGTGTTATCCAGTGCTTTAACAAGAACTCAAACCATCCCATAACCACGACTTTATAACCTAAATTATGACTTGCAAGTTTATTTCGAATATGAGCTTGGTTATTTTGTGTATATGTTATGATTGCAATTTTTTTTGTAGAGTCATTATTTGAGTTATTTACAGCATCTTCTACAATTTTAGTGGTTTTCCCTGCACCAGCAGATGCAATATAGCAAATATTATTTCTCCCCATCAATCAACCAATTTATAGCGTCCATAATATATTGAGGAACATTGAAATTGTAAGATTCATCTTCTAATAATTTCAGAGCCCACTCTGTCTTATGCTTTTTCATATATTCCGAAAGGGATTCCGCAGATTCTTTATCAACATTTTCCCCTCTGATTAATTTAGATAGTCCTTTCAAGTTATCTACATTTGCGTTAACAAATGCAGGCTCTAATGTATGTAATGATGTATCTTTTTCCGTAAATAACCTAACAACTTCTTCTTGTGGTAGATTCCTTTTTGTCTCTAATTTTTCAATATTCAGATTGTCATTATCGGTAATGACTGCTATACGTTTTTTAAGTTTTGCTCCCAGCAATGCAAAATGTTTGAATACTGTACCACCGACAGAGATAAGTTCTATTCCTTTTGCAAAAGGATGACATTGGTACTCTTTCATAAAATGATACAATACTACCATTTCATCTGTTGGTCCTTCCACTAAAATAGCCTTATCACAAAGTGCCACACGTAATGTTGGATAATTCGGAACTTTTGCAAAAAAATCATAATCTTCCAAATCTGAAATCCTTTGACTCTGAATTATACCTGAACTTTTCCCTAATACAATTAAATTATTGAGTGATAATTTATTTGCAACAAAGCTACTATGAGTAGAAACGAACATTTGACCGTCAAAACCACTTAAATAGCTAAGTAATTCATACATTTTCGTATGTGATAAATGAGATTCCGGCTCCTCGATGATTAATATTTTCTTTTTCTTGTCATCATTGGAAGATGGGTCAATGGATAATAATGTATTTATAATACATTGATCTCCTAAACCAATCTGTGAAAATGGAATTTCTTTTAATACTGGGCATAAGATTGTATTCCATGCCATTTTTGTTGTTAAATCGACAGTCAGTTTGAAATCTGGGGATATGTCCTTGATTTTATCGTTCAAGGAACAATTGATGACATTGACTTTTGTATTACCCTCAAAGTGTTCTCTTAATGTTCTCAAACAACCTTTAACTTGTACTCGTTCTGATTCTGATAGCTTATATGATATTAAGCGAGTAGCCAATTGATTAGCTTTATTGTTAAATGTATTAGACGATGAATCTATAATCCACGGAACATAAGGTACTAATAATTGTTTGACATTATCCCCAGAAAACCAACATCTTTCAATGGTATAGAATTCACATGGGATATGTTTGTATTGTTCCTTTTGTTCTTGGAATAATGAAAGGTATGAATTGTCACATGCAATTCTAACTCTGATTCCTGAAGAAAATATCGACAGACTATTGTTTTTGCCTGAATATTCGGCAGGAAAATCTTTATTGAAATATAATTCAATAATAATTTCTGGTAAGACTTTATTCGATTCAAAATCCTTCCATGTAGATTCATGGAAAAGATACTGAGTAATTTCCAATTGGCCTATTCCATGTCCCAATGTCAATGAAATGGCTTCAATCAAAGTGGATTTTCCGACACCATTATTTCCTACAATAACATTAATTTTATCATGGAATGAGATATCAGCTTCTTTTATGCCCTTAAAATTCTTTATAATAATCCTTTCTATCATTTGCTGCGCTTATATTTCATTTATATCAAGTGCGTTACATTGATTTTTTTGTATTTTTTACCCATACCCAATGCAAAAGCCATCTGGTCTTTAATTATCAACTCGCCTTTCTGAAGTCCGGCTATTGCTGTCCGAACCTCCTGCAATTCCTGGCCACTCACTCCATACAAATCTTTGATTACCTTATCATCGATGGTCTGCTGTTTCATTATGAGTGGATATTGAGCGTTAGCATAGAAGTCAAACCCTTTGCTTTTGAAACTGCTCATATTTTGTGTGGCAAGGATAATACTTAGTCCCTTGTTACGCCCCACTGCAATCAGGTTTCGCAATGGCCGGTTATCAAAGTCAAGCATATAATGGGCTTCGTCAATGATAGAGAAGTGACGAATCTGGACAACATCCTCGTTAGTGGCTTGCTTTTCAAGCTGCTCGTATATGTTATTCAACTTGGATATGATGAAATACACGATAGCCTTAGCTATCGGACCATCTTTTGGATAACCGTCCATCTTTATGATGTAACAATCACCGATAAGATCAGCCTTGTCTTCTTCCTCGAAAATATTTGCGCGAACTAATTGCTTCAATACGGATGAAATGCTGTCGTCCTTTGCAGGATCGGTCATTTTTGCCTGATACTCTTCCAACATCATTGAGAACGTAATAGGTGCTCCGTCTGTCTTCTTGTATGCCTCTACTATGGCTTCGCTCAGACGGTTATTCATGTTGGCACTTGCAGAAACCCTGTCTATCGAACAGAGGGCTGAAGCCATTTCCGATGAATAGAGATTTATCTCATTGATAGGACGACCTGAGAAATCCTTGAACGGTGTGAATGGTAGGGGATGTTCGATGGGATCTAAAATACAACTTCGGTCCACATCGAAATGCGACAGCCAATGATTGTTCTGGATATCACTGAACTCGCCTTTATAGTCAAACAACAGGAAGTTTACAGGATATTGTGATTCCGAGGACAAGGCCCGGAACTGCTGCATCAGGACTGCCAAGAGGTTGGTTTTGCCTGAACCGGTTGCACCAGCTATGATAATTTGCGAGTTGGTAATATTACGACTGTTGATATCAAGCGTTGCTTCCATTTCAGCATCACCATAGTTACCGATAATTAGATTGAGCACCGGAATGTCTTTTGCCATTGCCACTTTGTTGTTTACTGCATATAGGAACGAATCCAGATTGTTCTCTTCCAACAAGTAATTTCTTCCGCGCAACATTTCTGCTGCAATGATACGTGAAACTGTGGCATTCTGTGACCAGTCGATATTCAGATTGGCATAGCGAAGTTTCAACAAGGCTGAATATAATGTGGACAAATCGTGCATTGTGAAGAAACTTGGCACAATGCGAGCTGAAGAGGTGGAAAGCTGGATGTCCTTGAAGTCATCTTCCTTGCGCTCTACGGTAACACTTAGTCCTACTATGAAACAGATGCGCATCACCTTGTTGAGTGTCAGGCTTACACGCTTTTCTCTGTCGGCTACACGAGACAAGTTGATTTTGGATTCGATAAGATCCTTCACCTGACTGATTTCGTCAAGCAGTCCCTCCATCTGGCGGGTATTTGAAAAGTTTATTATACTCATGGTCTTTACTGATTTAGGGATATCCCGAAATAACCTTCCGCTACTGTCGTATTCTGTTCCTCTACATTACGGTGCAGGGTGTAGGTCTTAGATATGAATGGTTCCAGTTTCACATAATCGCTATCCGTGCGGATTTCCGATGTCGTGCACAGCAGAATGGTCTGTTCAGCCAACTGCGGGAAATATTCTTCCATCAATGCGTCACGGCTCTCGTTATCAAGCACACCCATAACAGTATCTATCATTACAGGAGGATTGTAGTCTCCGAGATTGCGTAACACTTTCAGCAGCACTTGTATGAATATCTGTTTGGAAGCCGCATTAAGCTGATTCAAAGATATTTCATTACCTGCACTATGGTATAACCGGATGTTGAAGTTCTCCATGCTATCGGACAATTCCACCCGGGCGACATGGCCTTTATAAGACACCAGCAGTTTGTTAAGCTGCGACTGCATTTCCGTCTCAATCTGAGCCTTTTTCTTTTTCAGCAGGCTGTCAGCCACCTTATCGAAGAATGGACGGAGTTTTACCAGTGTGTCGAACTTCAAGTCCGGTTCTTGCTGAATCTGCACATCATACTGATGAATCCGTTTCTCCAGACGTAGTATTTCGCTTTTAAAGCTGTCTTCCTGAATCTTCAATTTCTCGACGGTTCGTTTTGCATCCTCATAATTGGCTATAAGAAGATTGTTGCCACCTGCCTGTGTCTGTTCAAGCGTCCGCTTTTCTGTCCGCAGATTGTCAAGGTTGGCAAGCTGTATTTCCATGTCCTGCCTTTTCCTGTCAAGTGTCACGAACTGGTTTCCTCCTCCTTTCTTCGGCAATTCATTCAGGGCTTCAACTTCTGCATCATCCAGATAGTCGTATGGGTCTTGTGCGTTGGTGGTATTCTGCAAGGCGACCATGTGAGCAACCACATTTTCCTCGTCAACGGCCTGACTGCACAAAGACAGTTCTTTCAGGTAATCTATAATCTTTGCCGTCACATCACGGAGTGTCTCTATCGGATAGGCACCTGTGCTCTGTTTCAACAATTGTTCTTTTACGCGTAGTATGTTGTTGATTTCCTGTGAAAGATTGGATGCCAGCTTAGGCAGGAAGACATTTATCTCGATATTCTCGATAAATGTTTTCAGATTCTCGGCATAATCGGCAGCTTCATCGGTTATTGCCCGGATTTTCCCGGTAACATCCTGAATACGCTTGTTCAGGTTCATGGCCTGTTGCGCTCCTTCTTTGGCACGCTGATATTCGTCCTCGACCGATGCCATATATTTATACAGCCTGTCCTGCTCGGCAAGACAAGCGTTCATTTCAGCCACAAGGCCTTCTTTCTGACTACACAGATTGTTGTATTCCTTGGCTTCCTGTTCGGCTTCCAATCGTTGCTGTGCCCATTCCTGCTGCAATTTCTCAGATGCTCGTTTCAGTTGTAAATACTTCTTGAATCCAAGTACATTCTCAAAATTGTCGCGGATGGTCTGCTGGAACACGTTTTTCTTCAGCAGTTCACTTGACTGCATGGCATCAAACAGAAAATACTGGCTCAATTCCTGTGGCAGATTGGCTTTGATGATTTTACTGATTTCTTGTTCTGCACGCACTCTTTCTTTCGGTGCAGTCATAGTGCCATACACATACATATTTCCGTTCATGTTCAGGGATACGCTTTCAAGCGGACGGCCTTGCGGATTTAACTGGTATATTCTCTTCAGGATATACTTCTGTTGCTGCCCTAACACTTTGCCTACAAATGTTATTTGCAGACTGATTTCCGGTTTCACCTTGTTTATTGCTCCCTGATTGAGCAACTCCATAAAATGTTCCTTACTCTCTATTTTAAGTCCATAAAGCGCACCGCTTATTGCTTCAAACAGAGTTGTCTTTCCACCGCCATTAGAACCGCCGATAAGTATAATCGGGCGGTCATCATCTACCGTCAGATCAAGATCAAGCGACAGGTAGGTCTTAAAATTACTTATCTTTATTTTTTGTATGAGCATGGCTTCAAATTCATTATTGACGTACTTTCTGTATGGCGGCGCGAATTATCTCTTCCGCATCGCTGTCACTCATTTCTATCACATCCACCTTTTTGGCGTGATATGCTTTTAGTATTTCTTCGCTAAGCCAATCGAAGTCAATATTGTCGGCTTCACAAATGGCTTCAATCGTAGCAAGGTCATCCTTGCGTATGCCGTAATGCACAAATTTAGGGTCGATTCCTTTTGCCATAACCGTTATGCTTTATATTCATCGGGATGGAAACTGTCCCAACTTGATATGTCTGTTGTGTTCTCTATTTTCATCGGGCAATATTTCCAATTTTCCCCGTTTTTAGTTTGTATTATCACGCCGCCTTTCAAGTGCTTGTCGGCATTTTCCTCGTTATGGATATAATCAATCAAAGCGTTGTGCTTGCATGGAGCATTCTTGTCACTGTCTTCACTCTTGGTATCAAACAGAAATACTTGGCCGTTTTTCATTCGTATCACAAAGTCAACATAAAACAATGCCTTATTACCATCTACATTAGTATAGCTAATGGCATAATGTTGTTTACCGGAGTCTCCGTTTTTGTACCACCAGTCTATATATTCCTTGTTTTCCTCTAAAAACGCAGTAAACTTCTGCTCGGGTGAAGATACCCTGTTTTCTTGAATATACGGCATCAACGCATGGTTTTCTATCTTTGGACACACTCTATTCGTGTCTTCCTTGTAGAATCTGTCTGCAGGAACTTCCCATGTGTATTTCACGTATCCTTTTGCACGATATGCGGCACGACGACGTTGAAGGATAATAGCATATTGTTTCAATGCTCTTTCTATAATATCTGCAAACTTAGGACGATTTCCATGATATAGTATGACTTTGATTGCTTCGCTCTCAAACAGCTCAAACAAATCTTCCATAACTTCCAGAAGAGCCACGGCTAAAGTCTTTATGCTGACTTTTTCATAGCCGCTGCCAAGCATCTTTGCACAAAAAGCCATATAAGCAGCATTAAGTTCCTGCATGGTACGCACGTATTTTGCTTTATTGCGAATCATGGTCTGACCTACTTCTCCTGTAATACTCAGGTCTTCCACAATCTCAATCCCAATGCTCTTTACATTAAAATTGATTTTATCTTCTACGGTTTTACGGTTTTTATAAGTTTGACTTACCCGGTCTTCCTCACTTATTTCTTCTTCCGGTATCCCATCCAGTTCTGCCGCAGTAAACAATGAAGGCATAAAATTCGTTACAAGCCAGTTTCTTTCAAAAGTCTCCATGAGAATCTTTTTGAAATCAGATCCCAAACGATTACGGTCAGCGGATGTGCGTTCATTGTATTCTGAAATAAGCGATACGTTATTCAGGTTCATCCTACGTACTGCATGGAGCGACGACAGATAGTCCATATCGTCTTTTACGATTTCAATAATATCTTTACTGAGGTTTGTATAGACGTAACCTCTGTTCAACATATCATTTTGATAAAAACGTTGTTCAGGCATACGGAGAATACGACCTACAGTCTGAGCTGAAAAAGTAAAGCTTTCTATCTTCCTGAATATCAATAATACGGCTGCTCGTGGACAATCCCAACCTAAAGCAATGGCCTGTTTGAACAACAAAACTTCTGTTATATCATCAGGATTGGCTATTGTTTGCAGATTGTCAGTCTTCTCGTTACTCAACCATATTGCGAGCTTTCCGTTTGCCACATTGATTCCTTTGATGCTGTCAAGATAGGTCAGAACTTCCTCTTTGACCGAATTATCATCCCCAGTCATTGCCTCCCCATCATTTGGCAATTGTATCAGGAGCAAAGGATTGATGTCCACACCTTCTTTCCGATAGGCATCCGCCAGTTCTTCGCGCTTTTTCAAAGCAAGATTGATAAGTTGCTGGTTCAATGTACCAAGCATCGGATTGAACTCCAGTGCCGGATTCAGAATGACACTTTCCTTGATCATCTGTTCTGCAATAACACGTTCTCGTGGAACCGTAACCTGTTCTTCCGCCTTTGCGGTTGATTCCGGTAGAGGTGTGGCTGAAATACGGATTTCCACTTTCGGACAGATGTTGCTCAGCACTTTTTCCGATTTTCTCGCATTGCGACTTCCGAACATGTGCTCCTCGTCTATGATTACTATTATCGGAATACCATTATCTTCCTGTGTACGGCGGGTAATATCGTATAGTGAAGCCGAAAGTTCTGTTTCACGTACTATCACAGCATTGTCTTTATTGATGCTTTCCCAGTTTACGAACAGAATTTCTCCGGGATGTATGTATCCTTCTATTGAATGATCCAGTTCATCATAAATCATGGGACGCAGAATTTTCGTTTCCGTAAAATAGTTTTTCATCTTGAAATAACTCTGCTCATGAAGTTTGTTTGGTGCAATCCAAATATATGCCACTTCAGTGAACGGTGCATCTGGACGTTCAGTCAATTCATCGTTCAATCGCATAAGCATATCAGAAGCCATAACTGTCTTTCCGCTGCCAGTTGGTGCTTTGAACACGAGCGTATGGCGATTTCCGCTAAGAGAAAGTAACCCGATGGTCTTTTCCACCAGTTCACTTACAGCCTTCTGTTGATATTGTATATTTTTCATTTTTCTTTCCTTTTTATCAATCCTTTCCTTATGCTTCTCTCATAAACAATCCGGTTTCAGAATCATTACTTTGCTCTGCTTCTTCCATTGCTTCCGGCAGGAATTTTGGGCGACGTTTAGGCAGGACTTTCTGATAAGCCTGGTAAATAGCGTCCGGCAATGCACAAAGCTGTACTTTGTCCGCGACCTCCTCAAATTCGTCATCGTAAGCATAACTACTCGGAGAAAATACATATACTTTGATTTTCTCTTTTCCGGATTCAACCATTTCAAGGATTTCTGCAATGGCGGATATAGCTCGTTCATCATAAATTATAAGCATACGGCTGTCGCCTTCTTCAAAATAGCGAGCAATCTTCGAATTGATGTTCCGTCCTGCAAGTTTGGCCTCCTTGTAAATATCATTCTTTATACAAAGCAAGTCGGTAGAGGCTGCAACCAATGCTCGCATGTTCCGAGGTGTTTGATCTCTCGATATAAAGTCTGTCTTATAATAACGCAACGTATTACCTGTAAGTCCAGGGATTTCTTCTCCCTTAGGAGTCGTATATCCTTGAATAACTCGTTTGTTACGAATATAAGTTACATTTTCACAGATATTGTTTTCATTCACTACTGTCCAAAGAAATTTTCTCAGACATGATTTAAATTAGTTTATATTAATGCATTACGCGAATAAAATTTTT
>PPYE01344894.1_pt1 | contig 13184 bp, 8 predicted proteins | sample 1559881 | NCBI WGS metagenome assembly PPYE01 (sample SAMN08240022, study PRJNA423297) | Human gut metagenome, whole genome shotgun sequencing project.
AAAGGACTTGTAAAGGACACAACAGGCGAACCAATTATCGGTGCCAATGTTGTGGTAAAAGGAACAACCAATGGTACTATCACTGATTTTGACGGTAACTTCCTGTTAAACGCCAATAAAGGTGATATAATTGTTATTTCGTTTATCGGATACCTGACCCAGGAACTTCCGGCTGCTACTTCACTAAATGTGATACTGAAAGATGATACGGAAACTTTGGAAGAAGTAGTCGTTATCGGTTATGGTGTGGCTAAAAAGAATGACCTGACCGGTTCGGTAACAGCCATGAAACCGGATGGAAAGAACAAAGGCTTAGTAATAAACGCACAGGATATGATTTCTGGGAAAATAGCCGGTGTCAATGTAACAAGTAATGATGGTGCCCCAGGCAGTGGCGCCCAGATTCGTATACGTGGCGGTTCTTCACTGAACGCATCTAATGACCCTCTAATTGTTATTGATGGTATGGCTATGGACAATGAGGGAGTAAAAGGCCTCTCTAACAAACTAGCCATGATTAATCCGCAGGATATCGAATCATTCAACGTATTAAAAGACGCTTCAGCCACTGCTATCTACGGTTCACGCGGCTCAAACGGTGTTATCATCATCACTACTAAAAAGGGACGCAAAGGGCAAAAGCCTTCAGTTTCCTATTCAGGTAGTGTCACATTGAGTCAGAAAAAAGGAACAGTTGATGTACTTGACAGCAACCAATACCGTCAACTTATCACCGATTTATACGGAGAAAACAGCGATGCTTATCGTGCCATGGGTACAGCCAACACCGACTGGCAAGATCTTATTTACCGTACCGCTCTCAGTCATGACCACAATATAACCGTATCGGGTGCAGTAAAAGACCTTCCTTATCGTGTATCTGTAGGTTTCACCAATCAAGAAGGTATCTTGAAAAATTCTGATTTCAAACGTGTCACAGCTGCATTGAATCTTAATCCGTCTTTTTTTGACGATCATTTGACTATGAACCTCAATGCGAAAGGAATGTACGCACGTTCTGCATATGCCGACGGTGGAGCCGTAGGTGCTGCTGTAAAAATGGACCCTACCCAAGATCCTTATAATTTCACATCCGAATATCACAAAGCCCAATTCGGCAATGCATTGGATCAGACATTACAAAATTATGGGGGATTTTTCCAATGGTCATCAGCCGCATCATTAGGCGACTCCACATGGCCGTTCATCTATAACAGCACGGCAGAATGTGCCAACCCATTAGCCATGCTTGCTTTTAACACAGAAGTTGCCCACAGCCGCGCCTTTGTGGGAAGTGCCGATATCGACTATAAAGTACATGGTCTTGAAGACCTTCGCCTTCATTTATCTCTAGGTGCCGATGTTTCCAAAGGACGCCAAGCACAGAATAAATCTACTGCTTCCCCTAGTGCCATGTATTATGGTTCTGTTGGAGGTGAAAGTATCCTAAAACGCAACCTTTCATTGAATGCATACGCCCAATATTATAAAGACTTTAATGATAACCACCATTTTGATATTATGGGAGGTTACGAATGGCAACATTTTTGGAAAAGCACAAACAGTGACTACGTAGGTCGTTATCCGATGACGAACGATGACCCCACATTAGCCGGCACAGAGCGTCCTCACACTCCGTATCAATACAAGACCGACAGTTATTTGGTTTCCTTCTTCGGACGTGCCAACTACATACTTATGAACCGTTACTATCTTACAGCTACCGTTCGCGATGATGGAACTTCACGCTTCAAAGACCATTGGGCGTGGTTCCCGTCTGTAGCCTTAGCTTGGAAAGCAAAAGAAGAAAACTTCCTAAAAGACATATCTTGGATATCTGACTTGAAACTTCGCTTAGGCTGGGGCATGACAGGTCAACAGGCAGGAGAAAAAATTAACAATTATAACTGGATTCCCACATACTCAGTAAGCACAGGTACTAACGGTTTTTATCCACTGATAGGTAACGGAACCCTATACCGCCCGGACAACTATACTCCTGATTTAAAATGGGAAACCACTACTACCTATAATATTGGGGTTGATTTTGGTATTATGAAAGTAGGTCAAGGTTCGGGTTTTTATCTGCAATACAATCAAGTAGGGTATCCAGCTAATTCATTCTATGTATACCAACAAGTATATGACCCACAAGGCAACCCGATAGAAAATGCAGTAGTAGACCGGGACGGTGACGGTAAGATTACCGAAAATGACAAATACCTTTATAAAAATGCTGCTCCCGACGTAACTATGGGGCTTTCCTCCCGCCTGGAATACAAAAATTGGGACTTCGGATTCTCACTGCGTGCCAGTCTAGGTAACTATGTTTATGATGGAATCAACGCCGGATGGAGCAACATGAATCCTGGTGAAGTATGGTCCAACTCTTTGAATTACCTGTCTAACCGTCCGGTAGACGCTGTAGCCAGAAATTGGCAAACTTACGAAATTACCGCCAAAGCTTCGGACTACTGGGTGCGTAACGCCTCATTCTTGAAGTGTGACAACATCACTTTAGGATACAGCTTTTCCAATCTCTTCAAGAACGGAAGCTATCGCGGTTTGAATGGACGCGTATATGGAACCGTATCGAATGTTTTCACCATTTCAAACTATGATGGCATCGACCCCGAAATCAATAACGGATTCGATAACAATCTCTATCCGCGTCCTATCTCATTTATTATTGGTCTTAACCTGAATTTCTAATTCGCAAAATTATGCAGTATATGAAAAAATACATAAAGAATATCGTTCCTGCCACATTCATGATGTTGGCTTTGGGGGCAACCTCATGTATCGGAGACTTAGATGTAGATCCTATCGATCCGAACATCGATACCAATGTTGATTTAAACGGATTGTTCAACAAGTGCTACGCCAATATGGCATTAGCCGGAAACGGTGGTGCTAACGGTGACTGTGATATTGACGGTTTGGATGGTGGTACGACAGGCTTTATCCGCCAATTGTTCAATTCCAACGAACTGACCACTGATGAAGCTATCTGCGGCTGGGGAGATGAAGGTGTAGCCAGTTTCTGCTACAATACTTACAATGCTTCCCATCCTATGTTAAACGGGTTCTATGCCCGTCTGACTACCGGCATCACCTATTGTAACCAATATCTGGCTATGGCTGGAGATACAGATGCCACCATGTCTGCCGAAATCCGCTTTGTACGTGCCCTACACTACTTCTTACTGATGGATGGTTGGGGAAACATACCCTTTACATTGGAACCAATGACCAAACCTGAACAAAGATCCAGAGCTCAAATGTATGAATGGCTTGAACAGGAACTGATCGGAATAGAACCGGCCCTTTCCGAAGCAAAAGCAAAAAAATCGACAGATGCCGGTTATGGTCGTGTAGACAAAGCTGCCTGCTGGCTGTTGCTCTCACGCCTGTACTTGAATTCGGAAATTTATACAGGAACGGCCCAATGGCAAAAAGCAAAAGAATATGCCGACAAAGTAATAAAATCCTCCTACCGGCTCAATACTGTGGGAAAAGGCGGATGGACTGCCTATCAAATGTTATTCATGGGTGACAACGGGGAAACTGATGCTGCTTACGAAGCTCTTCTACCCTTACTTCAAGACGGTCTGACAACCACCAGTTGGGGTACTTCCCTGTTCTTGATAGCTGGTTGCTTTGATGGTGAGATGCATGCAAACCCTAATGACCTGACAGCCACCAACGGTGTTTCTGCACAAAACTGGGGCGGTAACCGCGCACGTCCTGACCTCATCCGCAAATTCTTCCCTCAGAATGATGCCCCCGAACTGCCAAGCTACGACATGTATGTAGCAGCCAAAGACGACCGTGCTTTATTCGACGGTGTGGGACGTACCTTAAACAATGAAGATGTATCTACCTTTAAAAGCGGTTATGCTATTGCAAAATTCACCAACTTCAAAACAGACGGTTCAGCCGGACATGATGCCACCTTCGCCGATACCGACTACTTCTTGCTACGTGTTGCAGAAGCCTATCTGACTTTTGCAGAAGCCGATGCTCGCTTGAATGGAGGAAACACTACATCTGAAGGTACACAAGCAGTTAACTCCATCCGAAGTCGTGCACATGCTTCTACCCGTACAAATGCATATAGCCTGGATGATATTTGCGATGAATGGAGCCGAGAATTCTATTTTGAAGGCCGCCGCCGTATGGACTTAATTAGATTCAACCGCTATGGAGGCAACAACAATTACACTTGGCAATGGAAAGGCGGATCTTATGAAGGACGTAGTTTTGATGCACATCTTAATATTTTTGCCATCCCGACCAATGAGTTGACTGCCAACTCCAATTTGACTCAGAACCCGGGATACTGAAAACTTTTTGTTTTATAAATATTAAATGAAAATACAATGAATAAAATACTTAAATCATTTTTGATTATCGGATTGGGACTGGGTATATTCACCGCATGTGATGATGATCGCGACTCCAACCCAACGCTAATCTCACCCACCGAATTTGTCCTAAACACTCCAGCTATCAGCGGTACAGTAATCGATTTGGCCAATTCTTCCTCTATCGAAATATCCTGTTCACAACCCGACTACGGCTTCCCCGCCAACGTTGGATACTATGTGCAAGTGGCATTCGATGAATCCATGACCGATTTTACAGAAATAGGTAATGTCAATGCAGGAACAAAAATCAGTATAGACGCACCTCTTTTAGCTAGTACACTTACAGATATGAAAGTAAACAAAGGTGCAACCGATGTTGATTTTCCGATGGATATAGCGGTCTATATCCGCTTGAGAGCAGTTATGATGACCAGTGATAACAAAGCAATAGAAGGAACCGAAATACTTTCCAATGTAGTGTCATTGAATAAAGTACATTTACTTTTCTCGCTTCCTCCGGTCAATACCCCCGAAAACTTATATATCGTAGGCGGATTTAACGAATGGAACTGGGATTCGGCAACCAAGATGATTCCCGTAAACGGTGCAACTCATGTATTCTGGTCTATGGTATGGATAGACGATGCCGGCATCAAATTCAATCAGAGCAAAGCTTGGGATGGAAATGAAACAGGATTTTCTGGTATAAACAGTATAAACGGCGATTTGGCAGGCAATATCAAAGACAACGGAGACAATATCGCTACTGATACTCCGGGATGGTACTTAATGGTAATCACCTCTTCCGTTTCGGGACGCAACCTCGTCTATGATATACAGTTTAACAAACCTGAAATATGGTTGATGGGACCTGTTGTAGGCAACAGCGACTGGAAAGAGCAGGCTGAAGGCTGGTTATGTACCATTCCCGATACTTTTAACGCTTCTTTTGTCTCACCTGCTTTTGCTGCCAGTGTCCCGGGTGGCGATGGTGACGGTGTGCGTGCATACGTAAAAATTCCTACCTTTGAGTGGTGGAAGAGCGAGTTCATGGTCTTCGACGGCAAAATTGAATATCGTGCCAACGATGGAGACCAAGCACGAGTAGCAGGCAAAGCGGGACAGCAGCTCTACCTGAACTTCGCTACCGGCGAAGGCGAAATCAAATAATAATCTTTTTAATTGAATCAAGATGAAAAATATATCAATCCATTCATTAATCGGTCTGACTGTTCTGTGCATGTCTTCATGCACAGATGATTACACTGATTGGGCAACTCCTCAAGCCAACGAACAAGAAGCTGCAATAACCCTTCCCGATTTCTCGGCATCCAAGGTCGATGACATCAATTTATCCAATCCGGGGAGCAGCATCAAATTGTTCACTCTATCTAATGCCACACTTCCCGAAGGATATACCTTGGGCAATGTACGGGTAGAGCTCTCTACCGAGAAAGGTAAGGCAGGAGAACTGGAATCCAATACAGACGGAATGATTGACAGCCTGACCATTCAGAAGCTGGTAGTGGAAACTTACGGGAAACGTCCTATAGCGCGTCCCTTCATTGCCCAAGTATATGCCAATGCCATAAAAGACGGACAAGCCTTATTGGTAAATGCCGGTTCGTTTGACGTAAATTTCACTCCGGCCGCACCATTTATTGACACCGGTTACTATCTTGTAGGCGACATGTTCACAATAAAGAACGACAAGGATGAAACCTCGGTAAATGGTTGGAGCGCTGACGGCATGGTGGGATTCAGCCATTCGGGAACAGACGTTTATGAAGATTCCAAATTTTCCATCGTATTCACCACAACCGCTGATAATCAATGCTGGAAAATTATTCCGAAGACCAATACCGAGGGAGAATTCTGGGGAGCTGGTGTATTGGGAACCGTAACCGATGGAGATACCGCTACCGAAGGAACACTTACAACAAACAATCCACAAGCCGGCATGATAACTCAAGCCGGCATGTATAGAATGACATTGGATATGATGGAATACACCTACACACTGGAAGAGCTGGGGTTCGCTCCTTACATCTATGAAATAGGTAATAACACCTCATGGTCAGGTACTTGCCCGCTAGCCGGAATAAACTTTGATGGCAAATACAGAGGTTTCGCCTATTTGAACGGAGAATTCAAATACAAGCCGAACCCAGAAAAAGATAACTGGACAGGCGATTGGGAAAAAGTAAGTGGTGATGCTCTGGCAGGTACACTTGATGAAAACGGTGCAGGAAATATCGACGCTCCGGAAGCAGGGTTCTACATGATGGAAGTGGATTTGACTGCCATGACTTACAAGCATACCCTCATCTCAACTCTCGGAGTGATAGGTAGCGCCACCCCATCCGGATGGGATGCCGATACCGACATGACTTACAACGAAGAAGATGGAAGTTGGAATCTGACCACCAACCTAACGGATGGTGAAATCAAAATCCGCGCCAATAATGACTGGGACATCAACTGGGGTGGTTCGATAGCCGAACCGACTTTCAATGCCGGCAACATCGCTGTTACGGCCGGAAACTATACCATCAGGTTCATCCCTCAATGCGACGGCATGAACCTGTTGACCCTAACTAAGAACTAATCAATACAAGTATAGGTACGCTTCTTGTATCCTCCCCGTACCTATACCGACAAAAGGCGGTTTACGGCTTGCGGAATTTCCGTAATACTGTACTCCGCCTTATTCTTTTACCCCTTATAAACAAAGAAACCATGAAACGAATCCATCTCTTTCTAGTAGGTATACTATTCCTGCTTTGCTTGGTACCTCTGTCACAAGCCTGTTCTGACGATTCGCCGGAAATACCGGTTCCTCCGACTCCCGAAAACCCTGATCCTCCTACCGCCACTTGGAAAAATATCACTGCCGCCCCCGACAATTGGGATGGTACCAAGCGTGCCGACATCTCCTATCAATTATTAGTTTACTCCTTTGCAGACAAAGACGGTGACAAATACGGCGACCTCAACGGACTCATTGACAAGCTGGATTACATCAACAGCCTCGGAGTGACAGCCCTCTGGCTCTCCCCCATCCATCCTGCCATGTCCTATCACGGCTATGATGTGACAGACCATACCAAAGTCAATCCCAAACTAGGTACAGAGGCCGACTTCGACCGCCTCATCACCGAAGCCCACAAGCGCAACATAAAAATATACCTGGATTATGTAATGAACCATACGGGCAAAGCCCACCCTTGGTTCAAGGAAGCCACCTCATCTACTGATAATCTTTATCGTAGCTACTATCTCTTCTCCCAATCTCCTCAAACAGAGATAGCAGAAGGAAAAATAGCCATGATACCCAAAGAAGAATATGCCGCCAATGAATGGTTCGCAACCTCCTCCGAAGATACAGAAGTAAAAGGCATCTATACATTCAGCCTCGACTGGAGCAAAGCCTCGCAACCCACCGTCACAGTAACCCGGGCCGAAAAAGCCGATGCGGACAACCCTGACCCCGGCACAAACGGAGCCAAATACCTTTATTTCGGAGAAGGCATATGTAAAAAATTCTATGACAAAGGGAACAACCATTATGAACTGACCACAGACTTCGTGTCCTCTTGGGGATTTCTAATCCGCACTAGTAACGATCCTTCTTGGCCTGCAGGAACTAAATACGGTGCTACTTCTGCTTCCCACAAAGTCACTTTGGGAACTGCATTCACTCTTGATAACAAAACAGCGGCCGATATTCTGTTCGATTCCATGAACTTATGGTATTATCATTCCCAGTTTGCCACCGACTACTTTGCCGACCTCAACTATGGTGCGGTGGAACAAGCCACTTCTTCCCCTGCGTACATAGCCATGGCAAACAGTGCCAAAGGATGGATAGACCGAGGTGTGGACGGACTGCGGCTGGATGCTGTCAAGCACATCTACCACAGTGCTACCAGCAACGAAAATCCCCGTTTCCTGAATATGTTCTACGAAGACATGAACACTTATTACAAGCAAAAAGGACACACGGACAATTTCTACATGGTGGGTGAAGTACTGTCCGAATACAACGAAGTAGCCCCCTATTATGCCGGTCTGCCCGCTTTGTTCGAGTTCTCTTTCTGGTATCGTCTGGAATGGGCTCTCAATAATGCCACCGGATGTTATTTCACCAAAGACATCCTGAACTATAGGCAAGAATATGCCGCCTATCGTCCCGGGTACATCGCAGCAACCAAACTAAGCAACCATGATGAAGATCGTGCAGCCTCCAAGCTAGGTAAATCTACCGCCAAGGAGAAATTAGCAGCCGCTGTCCTGCTCACTACTCCCGGCTCACCTTATATTTATTATGGTGAAGAACTAGGATTATACGGCACCAAAGACAAAGGAGATGAATATGTACGCGGACCTATGTTGTGGGGAGACAGTTATACCACCCACTATACCGACAAAATAGATGCCACAGTAAGCACAAACATCCCCGATGTAACCAAACAGACGGCAGACCATCAGTCAGTATTGAATACCTACTTGATCTTTACCGCATTGCGTAACACCTATCCAGCGCTGGCCCAAGGAACCATGACCCGTCATGCTCTGTTCAACGAATCGGGAGAGGGAGAAAAAAAATACAAAAGTATTGCCGCCTGGTACATGACTAAAGATAGCGAGAAACTATTGGTTATTCATAATTTTGGCAATTCTGAAATAGAGATTCCCTTGACGGACAGGACGGAGAAAGCTATCGCCGTATCCGGAAATGTACAGGAGAAGGAAGACCATGGAAACTTTTATTTAAAACTAGACGGATATGCCTCCGTTGTCTATCTTCTAAAAAACTAATATACGAAAACACATGAAAGAAATATATCATAACCTCAAGAATTATATGCTAACCGCTTTGCTGGTATTATCCTCGTCAGCTTGCGGAAGCCACGGCAACGAACAGTCCGGAACAGATAATTCCGATACACCAGCACCTTCCAAAACCAGTTTTACTCAAGGAGCCGACATCAGTTGGGTGAGTGAAATGGAAAAAAAAGGGTTGAAGTTTTACAATCATGAAGGCATAGAAACCGACTGCTTCCAACTGATGAAAGAGCTGGGCATAAATGCCATCCGCCTGCGCGTATGGGTAAATCCCAAAGACAGATGGAACAGTAAACAAGACGTTGTGAACAAAGCCCGACGAGCCAAAGAACAAGGTCTGGATGTCATGGTAGACTTCCATTACAGCGACTCATGGGCTGATCCCGGACAACAGTTCAAGCCCAAGGCATGGATCGGCAAATCAGTAGCGGAACTAAAGACGGCCATTGCCGCCCATACCATCGACATCTTGCAAGCATTAAAGGCGGAAGACATATCCCCACGATGGGTACAAGTGGGTAACGAAATCCGTCCAGGAATGTTGTGGGATGAGAATGTCGCACTCAGCGGTGCATTCTATGATATCCGAGAATGTGATGTCAAAGGCTTAAACAGTACCAATGAGCGAGTGAAATATCCACAAAACACACAAAATCTGGCCGAGTTTGTCAATACCGGCTACGATGCCGTAAAAAAAATCTTCCCCCAAAGTATCGTTATTGTTCACATAGACAATGCCTGGGACGACTTAACTTGGTGGTTCAAGCAGTTCAAAGAAGCTGGAGGAAAATTGGATATGATTGGCCTGTCACACTATCCACAAACTCATTCCACAAAATTATGGCAAGAAATGAACTTGTTAGCATTAAAACACATCAGCCAACTAGCAAAGACTTTCCAAGTAAAAGTCATGATAACCGAAATAGGGGTAAAACAAAATGATTCCGCTTCCGCCCAAGTCCTTGCCGATTTTATAAACAAAGCCCGAGACATGGAATCTTGCGCTGGTGTATGGTACTGGGAACCGGAATGTTACGAATGGAACGGATATGATATGGGAGCCTTTGACAAAAACGGAAAACCCACAGCCATTATGAATGCATTCCAATCATCTACAAAAAGAAAGTAAAGATAACTCATAATCTTCCTGTTAATAACGCAACATGAGATGCTCCATCCATGCATATTCCGCCCCGGCACTTACATTTAACGCCTGTACATCATCGGGGGAAAGCCTGTAACCCAGATCAGCGGTCAAAGTCAACCTATGCATTGATGCAAAAGGCAAGTCAGCAGCACCTCCTACTTTGACCATTGCAGGAAGAGCCTCTTTAGAGGTTAGGTATTTTATTTTCGGTCCAAGATTACTCGCATGAATCCCGACCGACCAACCGGCACCTTCCCAATCCTTTATCTCACGCTTATATAATATCCCCAAATCAAAAGCCACAGAACTCGCACCGTTGCTATTTCCTATCTTACCCATATCCGAATACAGATATTTAAAAGTAGCGGAAACCGAAAGATTCTTTATGACCTCGTATGCATAACCTGCCGCCACAGCTATTTCTTTGGGATGTATTCCCGAAGCATCCTCCCCTATTCCATCCATCTCCGGATAGCCGAAATAACGGAAACCTAACAGAATGGCATTGCGCTTATTAATTTTATAAAAACCGCCTAAACTATGAAGAGAGTATCCAGACTCATAGTCACGCATCCACGGGGAATAAGTATACGTAACCCCACCTTTGTGCATGGCCTCCGATAAAGTTGCCGCACCATTATGGAAAACGGCATTATTTACCCTCGAAATCGCCACACCGGCACCTCCCATGGCTGCGCTGCGTGCATCAACCGGTATAGTCAGATAGTTTGCCGCTCCGGTATTGACAGGTCCGGAATCCTCTTGTCCATAAGCTTTAATAAAAGTTATGCCTATTATAAACAGATATAGTCCTATTCGTTTCATGTCCTATTTCATTTTATCAGGATTAGTACTTGATAAATTTCTCTCTGATCTCCATCCCGTTCGCTCGGTACACCAATGTATAATATCCGGCAGAAAGCTTGGTTATGTCCACAGAATGCAAGGAGGCGGCTTCAAGTTCCAAATGAAGACTCAGCACCTTATTGCCAATGCCATTATACAAAGTCAGTTCTCCATTACCAGCCATACTGCTGCTTACACTAAATATCAGAGTATTATCAGTTACCTGATTGGACTTCAATGTAAAAGGATGAAGATTAGAAACATCTATCTTTAAAGCAGCTGTGGCATCCACGCATCCGTGCCCCAACTGGCCGGTATACCTCGGATTATATTCATCCAAATCGTATGCGCTTTGATAGAGGATTTCCTTCAGAGTTTCCGGTGTAAAACCTTTCTTGCCTACCCCATACTTCTCTATCACCAGTGCTGCCACACCGCTGACCAGCGGACACGCCATAGATGTACCGGCCAGATATTCATAATTACCGGCCAGTTTTGTTAAAGTAATCAATGGCTTCCTTATGTACAGGATTAATATATGAAGAGGTATTCCTCCCCGTTCCGACAGCGTATCCCCAACTATTCTGACTGATAACAGCTCCATTATCAGCACCATATTTAATAGCGGCAGCAATAAACGGATCAGAAGCGACTTCTCCTCCAGTGGAAGTCAGACTTTTTAAAATTTGGCAACTCATGAGTTTCACCCCACTGCCGGGAGTTCCGTTCCCTCCTGCAATGCTGCTGATACCTGTTTCATTATTATTTGTCGCACCAATAGTACCCGCCACATGAGTTCCGTGACGATGAGGGACCAAAATTGCATTATCATCTACAAAATTATAACCATGTACATCATCTATATACCCATTGCCATCATCATCTATACCATTCTGCTGATGTGTCTTTGGAGAACCAAACATTGTACCATAAATGAAGCCCCTCCTTACGAGTACGTTCTTCAAATTTGCCGGCGTAGGGAAACGTACGTTCCATTCTCTCTATTTTCAAAGAAGAGGCAGCCCGGTCCAACACCTTAATTCCTGTCCTTACCGTGTTGCCAATACTCCTTATCTGCACCTCTTCTGTAGGTTCTTCTTTCAGTTTCACATAAATACAACCCTGAAGTGCATCTTCATCTGATAAATCAAAAATCAGCTGATTCCCTTCCGGTTTATCGGAAACAGAAGGAATTTCTTCTTGATGGCACGAGGCTATCAATATAATCATCAGAAAAAAAAGGACAGTCTTTTTCATTATAATATTCTGTGTTGTTAGTTGAAGTAATTAATTATTTCACAAATATAGCGTATTTCCCCGGTCTTGCAATGAAAAGGGGAAACAACCTCATTGAAATAAAAAGGTAAGCCTTTTTTCTTGTATTTTTGTCCGGCTGCGTTCATTGCTTCACCTTGGTGAAGAAGCGATTTCACTTAGGTAAACAGCCGTTGTCACATGGGTGAAGCAGTTGCTTCACCCATGTGAAATATCAAACGGAACGGAGTGAAGATATGATAAGGAACATCAAAAAACGGGAATAGAGTAAACCAACCCGATAGAAATACGTTGCGTGTCCGGACTCATACCTCCCAAAGCCTGCGCACGCCGGGTCAAATGATGCCCTTTATATAAAAAATGAGCAAAAATAAGCAGTTCACTATTACGCATCGGGAAATATTCCACACAAGCCTGCACATTCCATGTAGTACGATAAAGTCCTTTCTCAAAAGGTCCGTTTGTTTTATAGATACCCGCTGTTTCATAAGCACCTTTCAGGTAAAGATTCCAATTAGGATGGATACGATAGTCAAAATTCACCACCGTAGTAAAGTATTCTGCATTCTGCGCCGTAGATGGAGTCATTAAAACAGGACCTTGCAAATCACTGATAATACCTTTGCTATCCAGCCCTTCACGAGAATACATTAAATCAATATAAGCAATAACAGGGCCTTTCTCATAAATATTACCCG
>PPYE01433446.1_pt1 | contig 13184 bp, 9 predicted proteins | sample 1559881 | NCBI WGS metagenome assembly PPYE01 (sample SAMN08240022, study PRJNA423297) | Human gut metagenome, whole genome shotgun sequencing project.
GAGCTGCTCCAGCCGGCGGCAGGCGTCCTCCAATTTCTGGTAGTCGGCAGCGGATGCCGGGTCGGCAATCAGGGCTTCCAATTCCCGGATGGCGGTTTCCTGCTGCTCCATTTCCTGCTCCAGACGGCGGATTTCCGCCCGGCGCTTAGCGTCCTGGACCCGCTGCTCCTTCCCCCGGCCCTTCACCGGCTTGGGGGCGGCGGCAGGCTTGGGGACGGACTGCTCTTTGGCTTTCTGCCGGCGGTAGTCGTCGTAATTGCCGGGGTAGATCTTTAAGCCCTCATCGGTGAGCTCCAAAATCTTGGTGGGGATGGCGTTGAGGAAGTACCGGTCGTGGCTGACAAACAGCAGGGTGCCGGCAAACTCCTTCAGCGCCCCTTCCAGGGCCTCCTTGCTGTCCAGGTCCAGATGGTTGGTGGGTTCGTCAAACAGCAGGGTGTTGGCTTTGGCGTTGACCATAATGGCGAATCCTAATCGGGCCCGCTCCCCGCCGGAAACCACCCCCACCTTTTTGTACACGTTCTCCTCGGTAATGAGCATGCTGCCCAGCAGCCGCCGGGCCTGGCTTTCCAGCAGGTCGGGGTAGCGGCCCCAAAGCTCCTCCAGCACCGTGTTTTCAAAGTTCAGGTTCAGGTTTTCCTGCTCGTAGTAGGCGGTGGTCACATTCCGGCCCCACACCACCTCCCCGTCGCAGTAGGGGCTCATCCCCAGCACCGTTTTCAGCAGGGTGGACTTGCCGATGCCGTTGCGGCCGATGAGAGCCACCTTCTCCCCCCGCTTGATCTCAAAGCTCAAGGGGCCGCAGAGGGTTTTGGGGGGCTGGCCCACCTTCAGGTTCAGCCGGTGGACGCTAAGCAGGTCCTTCACCGGCTCCTTGGTGAAGGTAAAGTGGAAGTGGGGGGTCTTGTGGGTGAACACCGGCCGCTGGATGCGCTCCATGGCCTCCAGCTTCTTTTCCCGGCTTTTGGCGGAAGCGGCGGTGGAGGCCCGAACCATGTTTTTGCGAATGTAATCCTCCAGCTTGGCAATCTCCACCTGCTGCTTCTCGTATTCCTTCTGCTGAGCCTTTAACCGTTCGGCTTTCAGCTCTTTGTAGCGGGTGTAGTTGCCGGGGTAGTCGAAGACGGCGCCCCCGTCCACCTCCCAGATGCGGGTGACCATCCGGTCTAAGAAATACCGGTCGTGGCTCACCACCAGCACCGTCCCCCGGTAGGAGGAAAGGTAGTCCTCCAGCCAGGTCAGGGTGGCGAAGTCCAGGTGGTTGGTGGGTTCGTCCAGCATCAGCAGGGTGGGGCGCTCCAACAGCAGCTTGGCCAGGGCCAGCCGGGTTTTTTCCCCGCCGGACATGGTGGCGATGATGGTGTTGCGATCGTACCCCGCAAAGCCCATGCCGGTCAGCACCGTGTCAATCTTCACCTGCACCTGGTACCCGTCCAAGGCTTCAAACTGGGCGGTGGCTTGCTGGTACTCCTGGGTCATAGCCTGGCCCGCCAGCTCCATCCGCCGCAGGGAAGCCGCCAGTTCCAAAGCCTGGGTAAAGGGTTTTTCCATCTCCTGCTGGATGGTGCTGTCCCGGTCCAAGCCAGTGTTCTGCCTAAGATACCCCGCCACCGTGTCTTTCCCATAGGACACCGTGCCCTCGTCGGCAAAGGAAGGGTCGGCGATAAGGTTGAGCAGGGTGGACTTCCCCGCCCCGTTGGGGCCGATGAGGCCGATTCGCTCCCCTTCCTGAATGGACAGGCTGACCCCTTCCAGAATCCGGCGTTCCCCGAAATTTTTCCCAACCTGTTCCAGCTGTACTACCATGTTGATGCTCCTTGTGTGTTACTCATTTCTAAAGTAGTATTGTAGCGAATTTCCGGAAAGTTTGCAAGACTGTCTTCTTTTTTCGGAAAAACCACTGTTTTTGCGTTGACAACCCCGCCGGATTTTGATATAGTATAGGCAAATTCCATACTGTATTCGGTCTGCCGCCGGGTAGGCCGAATTTCACCGGTTTGTGCGTCGGTAGGCCATGAAGACGCGCAAGGCGGTGTTTTTTGCTGTTAGGAGGAAAAAACATGAAAGTGAGCCGCAGCTTTGCTCAATACGCCCGGTACGCTTCCTTTAATGTGCTGGGGATGGTGGGGCTGTCCTGCTATATTCTGGCGGACACCTTTTTTGTGGCCCAGGGCTTAGGCGCTAACGGCCTGACCGCCCTGAACCTGGCCATCCCGGTGTACAACCTCATCCACGGCACCGGCCTGATGCTGGGCATGGGGGGAGCCACCCAATATTCCATCGCCGTAGGCCGGAAAGAGACGGATCGGCTCCACCAGATTTTCACCCACACCCTGCTGCTGGGGGCGGTGCTGGCGGTACTGTTTGTGCTGGTGGGGCTGCTGTTTTCCCGGCCCATCGCCCAGCTGCTGGGGGCGGATAACACCGTCCTGCCCATGACCGAGACCTATCTTCACACCCTGCTGCTCTTTGCCCCCGCCTTTTTGCTCAACGACATTGTCATCTGCTTTGTGCGAAACGACGGCAACCCCCAGCTTTCCATGGCCGCTATGATTACCGGCAGCCTATCCAATGTGGTGCTGGACTACCTGTTCATCTTCCCCCTGGGCATGGGGATGTTCGGGGCGGTGTTCGCCACCGGCCTGGCCCCCATCATCAGCCTGTGCGTCCTCTCCCTCCACTTTTTCCGGCACAAAAACGGCTTCCGTCCCGCTCGGCCCAAACTGTCCGGGAAGATGGCCGGGAAGGTGTTTTCTCTGGGCTTTCCCTCCCTGGTCACCGAGTTTTCCAGCGGTATTGTGATCATCCTGTTCAACGCTTTGCTGTTGAGCTTGGCAGGGAATACGGCGGTGGCGGCCTACGGGGTGGTGGCCAACCTGTCGCTGGTGATTCTGGCGGTGTTCACCGGGGTGGCCCAGGGCACCCAGCCTTTGCTCAGCACCGCCTTTGGGTTAAAGCACTTCACCCAGCTGAAACTTCTCATGCGCTACGCCGTCCTCACCGTGCTGGTGCTCAGCGCCCTCTTCTATCTCTTTATCCTCTGGCAGCCGGATTTGATTGTTTCCTGGTTTAACAGCGAGCAGAACGCCCAGCTTCAGGAAACCGCCCGGCAGGGGCTGCTGCTCTACTTTACCGGCATCTTCTTTGCCGGAATCAACATCCTGCTCTCCATCTTCTTCACCTCCACCGAACAATCCCTTCCGGGACAGGTGGTTTCCCTGCTGCGGGGGCTGTTTTTGATTGTCCCGGCGGCGCTGCTGCTCTCCGCCTGGCTGGGGGTACCGGGAATCTGGCTGTCCTTCCCGGCAGCGGAACTGCTGACCCTGGTCATCGGCGGATGGATTTATCTGGGGCGGCGCAGGAAGCTGGGGAAGTAGCTTTCCTTCTTCTCAACCACCGGTTGACCCGCCTATCTTTATAAACTCAACCATGGGTGCATGGCTTTTCAGCCCGCCAGGGTCGCCACTGCCACGCTCGGTACGTCCCCACCTTGAAAGCGGTGGTACTTGCCCCTCACCGGGGACGAAGCCGAAAGATGAAGTGCCCCTATTGCGGAGAGAAGGGGTATCATAAGAAGAGGTTGGAACCCTAATCAAAACAATTCAGACAAAAAAGCCCCCGAGGAATTCCCTCGGGGTTTGCTTTTGGATTTACTTCATCAACAGTGCCATAACCGCTTTCTGGGCATGGAGCCGGTTTTCCGCTTCGTCAAAGATTTCCTTGGCGTGGGCTTCAAACACCTTCTCGGTGATTTCTTCCCCACGGTGAGCGGGCAGGCAGTGCTGCACCATGCACTCCGGATTGGCGGCTTCCAGTACGGTGTCGTTGATCTGCCAGCCGGCGAAGTCCTTGCGCCGCTGTTCCGCCTGGTCCTCTTCGCCCATGGAGGCCCACACGTCGGTGAACAGCACGTCCGCCCCGGCGGCGGCTTCCAGAATGTCCTGAGTCAGCAGGAAGTTGGGGTTGTCCTTGGCAAAGTCCAACACCTGCTGGTCGGGCAGATAGCCTTGGGGGCAGGCAGCAGCTACCTTCATGCCCACCTTCAAGCCCCCTACAATCAGGGAGTTGGCCATGTTGTTGCCGTCCCCGATGTAGCACATCTTCAGGCCATCGAAGCTCTTTTTGTATTCCCGGATGGTCATCAAGTCCGCCAGCACCTGGCAGGGGTGGCAGAAGTCGGTGAGGCCGTTAATTACCGGGATGGAACCGAACTTGGCCAGATCCTCCACTTCTTTCTGGGCAAAGGTGCGGATCATAATGCCGTTGAGGTAGCGGCTCAGCACCCGGGCGGTGTCCTGGATGGGCTCGCCCCGGCCCAGCTGCAAATCCCGGCTGCTCAAAAACAGGGCTTCGCCTCCCAGCTGGTACATCCCCACTTCAAAGGACACACGGGTCCGGGTGGAGGACTTCTGGAAGATCATCCCCAGGGTCTTGCCCTGCAAGACATGGTGCTGGATTCCATAGAGGTTTTCGTACTTCAGCTGGTCGGCCAGATTCAGGATCTCCAAAATCTCCTCTTTGTCCAGATCCAGCATCTTCAGCAGATGGGTGTTGTTCATGGGTCTCATCCTTTCCTTACAATGTGTTTATCCATTGAGAACACCCAGCAGCTTGTCCAGTGCCTGGGTGAGTTCTTCCTGGGTGATGGTGAGAGGGGGCAGCAGGCGTACCTTTTCCTTGGCGGTGAGCACCAGCACCCCCGCTTCCAAAGCGGCGTTGGCCACTTCCTTGGCGGTTTTGGTTTTCAGCCGGATGCCCAGCATCATACCCAGCCCGGCAATGTCTTCCACCTCCGGGGATTGGCTCAGGGCAACGCGAATCCGCTCCCCCTTCTGCTGCACCTGCTGCAAAAAGGCAGGGTCGGCAATGCGGCCCAAGCACACCAGCGCCCCGGCGCAGACCACCGGGTTGCCCCCGAAGGTGGTGCCGTGGTGGGAGGGGCCCAGCACATTCTGGGTCTTTTCGTTGCAGAGCACCGCCCCGATGGGAAGCCCGCCCCCCAATCCTTTGGCCAGGCTCACCACGTCCGGGCGTACATCAAACCACTCCGCTGCCAGCAGCTTACCGGTGCGTCCGATGCCGGTCTGGACCTCGTCGCAGAGCAGGAGAATGTCCTTTTCCTCACAGAATTTGGCCAGCTTTTGCACAAACTCCTTGTCCAGGGGGCAGACCCCGCCCTCGCCCTGGATGGGCTCGATGAGAATGCCGCAGACGGAGTCGTCCAGCTGCTCCTGCACCCCTTCCCAGGTGGGCTTGGCGTATCGAAATCCCTCCGCAAAGGGGAAGAAGAAGTTGTGGAACACCTCCTGGCCGGTAGCGGTGAGGGTATTCATGGTGCGGCCGTGGAAGGAGTTCACCAGGGTGATGATGGTGTGCCGCCCCTTGCCGTATTTGTCAAAGCTGTACTTCCGGGCAATCTTTAAAAGAGCCTCGTTGGCCTCCGCCCCGGAGTTGCAGAAAAAGGCTTTCTGATAGCCGGTCTCGGTGCAGAGCTTTTGAGCCAGGGCAATGTCCGGGGTGGTGTAGTACAGGTTGGAGGTGTGCTGCAATCTGGCCGCCTGGCCGGAAACCGCTTCCACCCATTCCGGGTCGCAGTAGCCCAGGGAGTTCACCCCGATGCCGCTGCCCAGATCCAGGTATTCCTTGCCCGTTTCGTCCCAGACCTTGGCTCCCTGGCCCTTCACCAGCACTGCCGGGAAGCGGCCGTAGCAGCCCACAATGTATTCTTGGTCCAGATTCATCCAATCGCTCATTGTCTAATCCTCTCCTTTGACCGGTCCGTTTACAGGAACATGGTGCCCACACCCTCATCGGTAAACATCTCGATGAGCAGGGAGTGGGGAATCCGCCCGTCCAGAATCAGGGACTTTTTCACGCCCCGGCGGATGGACTCCACGCAGCATTCGATTTTGGGGATCATGCCCCCGCTGATGATGCCCTGGCGAATCAGGTTGGGGACTTCGCTGACCTGCACCTGAGGAATCAGGGTGGACTCATCCTCCTTGTCCCGGAGCAGTCCCCGAATGTCGGTCATCAAAATCAGGTTCTTGGCTTTCAGCTCCGCAGCGATCTTGGCGGCGGCGGTGTCGGCGTTGATGTTGTACACCTGCCCCTTTTCATCCGCCGCTACGGTGGAAATCACCGGAATGTAGCCGTTGTCCAAAGCGTCTAAAATCACCTGGGTATTCACCTTGGTGATGCTGCCCACAAAGCCCAGATCCACTTCGCTGCGCTTCTTTTCCACCTCGATCATCCGGCCGTCCATGCCGCAGAGCCCCAGTGCCTTGCCGCCGTGGCGGGCCAGCAGGGCCACCAAATCCTTGTTCACCTTGCCGGCCAGCACCATCTGCACCACTTCGGCGGTTTCGGCGTCGGTGTACCGCAGCCCGCCTACGAATTTACTTTCCTTACCGATTTTCTTCAGCTGCTGGTTGATTTCCGGGCCGCCGCCGTGGACCAGCACCAGCCGGACTCCCACCAAACTCAGCAGGACGATGTCCTTCATCACAGCATCTTTGAGTTCCGGGCTGACCATGGCGTTTCCGCCGTACTTCACCACCACGATCTGGCCGTTGTAATCCTTGATATAGGGCAGGGCGTTGACCAGCACCTGAGCCCGCATCAAATTGTCCATCTTTGTTCCCTCAGCCAAAGTTGCTTCCTCTTTTCTGCTCCAAATTCCCTGACAAATAAAACTTCTCAGGTCCGGTAGTCCCCGTTGATCTTCACATAATCATAGCTCAAATCGCAGCCCCAGGCCACGGCGCTTCCCACGCCGTCCCCCAGTTCCACCAGGATGCGGACTTCATCCTCCGCCAGCACCTTGGCGGCTTCCTCTTCGGAAAAGTCCACCCCGGCGCCGTTCCGGCAGACCTGCACCGACCCGGCGGCGCTTTGCAGGGTCACATCCACTTCATGGATATCCAAATCCGCTTCGCTGTAGCCGATGGCGCAGAGCACCCGGCCCCAGTTGGCGTCCTCCCCGAAGATGGCGCACTTAAACAAGGTGGAGGTAATGACGCTCTTGGCGATGATCTTGGCGTTTTTAGTGTCCACCGCTCCGGTGACGGCGCATTCCATCAGCTTGGTGGCCCCTTCCCCGTCTGCCGCCAGCATCCGAGAGAGGTTCATCAGCACCACATACAACCCGTCCACAAAGGCGCGGTATTCCGGGGAGGAAGCGTCCACAATCTGGGGGTTTTCCGCCATCCCATTGCACATCAAGGCGCAGGTGTCGTTGGTGGAGGTGTCCCCGTCCACGCTGACCATATTAAAGGTGTCCGCCACCACCCCTTGCAGGGCCCGCTCCAGCAAAAGCTGGTCGATGGCCACGTCGCTGGTCAAAAAGCAGAGCATGGTGGCCATGTTGGGGTGGATCATGCCGCTGCCCTTGGCCATACCGGCGATGGTGCACTCCTTGCCGCCGATGGTAAACCGCACCGCCACCTCTTTGGTTACAGTATCGGTGGTCATAATGGCCTGGGCGGCGTCGTTGCCCCCGGTTTCGGAAAGGCTGTCCGCCAATTCCTGAACGTGCTCCTGAATAGGCTCAATAGGCAGCACCTGGCCGATGACCCCGGTGGAGGCCACGATCACGTCTTCCGGAGCAATGCCCAAAGCCTTGCCTGCCAGCTCACACATGGTTCGGGCTTTTTCCTCCCCGTCGGCGTTGCAGGTGTTGGCGTTGCCGCTGTTGCAGATCACTGCCTGAGCCACCCCGTTGACCAGATTTTCCTTGCAGATCTGGATGGGGGCGCCCTTTACTTTATTTTGAGTGTACATGGCGGCGGCCTTGCAGGGAACCTTGGAGTAAATCATGGCCAAATCCTTTTTGGTCTGATTTTTCCGAATCCCGCAGTGCAGTCCCCCGGCCACAAAGCCTTTGGAGGCGCAGACCCCGCCGGGTACAAATTCATATCCGTCAAATGGAATTAAATTGATCATGCCGTATTCCTCTTTTTCTGAATTGGTGCCGCCAAGGACTTTCCCAAACCCTCAGCGTCTGGAGCACTTTTCGGCGTCCACAGCCAGCACAAACATCAGGACTGCCAGTCCATCCTGGGGACGGACCACGTCAATCACATAGGTGTCGGTGAGATGGAACAGCTCTTTGGAAATCGCCGCCACCGGTCTGCCGGTGCAATCGGTGATCTGGTAGTCCCATTCCATCAGGTTGCCCTGGACCTGCCAGCCGTTGCAGTCAATGTGGTACCTGGGCTGAAAAAACGCAAATTCTTTTTGAATGCAGCCCAAATACTGCCCGCCCAGATACATTTCAAACTTGGGAAGGAAGGTGAACACCCGCTCTTTCACGGCGCCCACTTCCTGCCCATAGGCATCCAAAATCTTTAAGCAATGCCCCCAGGACAGCTGTCCCTTCACGGTAAACACCGTATTTCCCTGCTGGTCGTAAATATCGTAGCTGTCAAACCAGGAAAACATCCTTTGCTTGAATAAAAGTTTCATCCTTGGTCCTCCGGGGCCGGGTATTCTCTGTGGGGGATTTAAAAGGAGGGAGGGATCATGCCCAGTCCCGTGTCCTCCGGCAGGCCGAACAGCAGGTTCATGTTCTGCACCGCCTGTCCCGCCGCCCCCTTCACCATGTTGTCGATGGTGGAGACAATGATGGCCCGGTTGGTTCGGCTGTCCAGATGGAGAGAGATGTCGCAGTAGTTGGAATATTTCACATTCCGCAGGTTGGCCACCTCTCCCAAAGGCAGCACCCGGACGAACTTTTCCTTTTGATAGAAGTCCCGGTACATCTCATGCAGCACTTGAGCGGTGAGGGGTTGTTTCAGCCCCGCATAGATGGTGGATACAATGCCCCGGTTTACCGGCAGCAGGTGGGGCACAAAGGTGACCCGCAGCTCTTCCCCTGCCAGCTGGGACAAAGTCTGCTCAATTTCCGGGGTGTGCCGGTGGGCCGCCACCTTATAGGGGGAGAAGGCCTCGTTGCACTCCGGGTAGTGGCTGGTCTGGCTCAGGCCCCGGCCGGAACCGGTGACCCCGGACTTGGAGTCGATGATAATGCTCTGGGCCTCCGCCTTGCCGCTTTTCAGCAGGGGGGCCAGCCCCAGAGCAATGCTGGTGGGATAGCAGCCGGGATTGCCGATGATCTCTTTCCCCGGCACCCGGTCCCGGTGGAGTTCCGGGATGCAGTAGGCCGACTTCTGGTGGAGCTGAGGATAACGGTAGGGTAGGCCGTACCACTGCTGGAAGTCCTCTTCCTTGTCCAGCCGGAAGTCCGCCCCCAGGTCGATGACCTTTTTGCCCTTGGCCAGAGCTTTGGCGGCAAAGGCTTCGCAGACCCCGTGGGGGACGCCAGTGAAGATCACGTCGCTGACGTCGATAACTTCATCCTCGTTGACTAAGGTTTTTTCAATGATTTCATGAAAGGCGGGATACACCTGGTCGATGGTCTTTCCCTCAAAGCTCACCGAGCACAACCCCGCCAGCTCTACGCCGGGATGGTTTAACAGGATGCGGATCAGCTCCACCCCTGCATACCCGGTGGCCCCAACAATGCCCACCTGAATGGGTTTCATTCCAATACTCCCTTTCTATCCTTTGCTTCACTCTGTGATCTTGGCCAGAGCATCCTCCGCCCGGCGAATCTGTTCCTCCACCGCTTCCGGCGCAGGGCCCCCAAAGACCTTCCGGCCCCGGACGCAGGCTTCCAGATTGATGGCCCCATACACCCCCTCTTCAAACAGAGGGCTGGCCTGCTGGTATTCCTCCAAGGTGAGGGTTTCCAAGGTTTTGTCGTGGTCGATGCAGTAGGCCACCAGCTGTCCGGTGATCTTATAAGCGTCCCGGAAGGGCAGGCCCCGGCGCACCAGATAGTCGGCGCAGTCGGTGGCGTTGATAAAGCCCTTGGCGGCGGCGTGGCGCATAGTTTCCTTCTTCACCCGCATGGTTTGGAGCATGGGGGTGATGGTGGTTAGGCACAGCAGGGCGGTGCGGCAGCTGTCGAAGATGGCTTCCTTGTCCTCCTGCATATCTTTGTTATAGGCCAAAGGCAGGCCCTTCATCATGGTGAGCAGGGTGGTCAAATCCCCGATGGCCCGTCCGGTTTTGCCCCGAATCAGCTCGGTGATGTCCGGGTTTTTCTTCTGGGGCATAATAGAGCTGCCGGTGGAATAGGCATCGTCCAGCTCCACAAACCGGAACTCCCAGCTGCACCATAAAATGATCTCCTCGCTGAGCCGGGAGAGATGCACCATCAAAATGGCGATGTCGCTGGCCAGCTCCATGCAGAAATCCCGGTCGGACACCCCGTCCAGGGAATTTTCCGTGGGGGCGGTAAAGCCCAAAAGTTCACTGGTGCGAAACCGGTCGATGGGGTAGGTGGTGGAGGCCAAAGCCCCGCTGCCCAGAGGGCAGTAGTTCATCCGCTCAAAGCAGTCCTGCATCCGGCCCAGATCCCGAAGCAGCATCTGAACGTAGGCCATGAGGTGATGGGCAAAGGTGATGGGCTGGGCCCGCTGCAGGTGGGTGTACCCCGGCAGCACCGTCTCGGTGTGCTCCTTGGCGATGGCGCAGATGGCTTTGGCCAATTCTGCGGTGGCACCCATGATTTCATCCAGCTGGGTGCGCAGGTACATCCGCACATCCAGCGCCACCTGGTCGTTTCGGCTGCGGGCAGTGTGGAGCCGCTTGCCGGCGTCCCCGATCCGGGCGGTGAGCTCCGCCTCTATATACATATGGATGTCCTCGGCGTTGGGGTCAAACTCCAGCTTGCCGCTGTCGATGTCCTCCAGAATCTCCCCCAAGCCCTTGCAGATGGCCTGCTGGTCTTCTTTCGAGATAATGCCCTGTTCCCCCAGCATGGTGGCGTGGGCAATGCTGCCCTGGATGTCCTGGCGGTACATCACCGCATCAAAGGAGATGGAGCTGTTAAAGTCGTTGACCCGACTGTCGATTTCTTTTTTGAACCGTCCTGCCCACATGGCCATGGCGTTTTTCCTCCGATTCTTACTTCCCTCAGGAATGCGGATAGACAATACCGCCGCAACAAGGGCAGTATTGTCTAAAATTCCGCTTGCTTTGGGTTTTTCTTACTGGTTGTTGTTCCGCTGCTGGTCCAGCAGAGCCTTCACCTTGATGGGCAGGCCGAAGAGGTTGATGAACCCTTCGCTGTCCTTCTGGTTGTACACGTCGTCCTCGCCGAAGGAGGCAAAATCTTCGCTGTACAGGGTGTAGGGACTGGTGACCCCGGCGTTGATCATGTTGCCCTTATACAGCTTCAGCTTCACATCGCCGGTGACGGTTTCCTGGGTCTTGTCCACAAAAGCGGAGAGAGCTTCCCGCAGTGGGGTGTACCACAAGCCGTCGTACACCAGCTCGCCGAACTTCTGGGCCACCAGGTATTTGTAGTGCTGGGTGGCCTTGTCCAGGCAGATGGTTTCCAGCACTTCGTGGGCTTTGTACAGGATGGTGCCGCCGGGGGTTTCGTACACGCCCCGGCTCTTCATGCCAACCAGCCGGTTTTCCACAATGTCCAGCAGGCCGATGCCGTTTTCCCCGCCGATCTTGTTCAGGGTTTTAATCAAGGTCACGCCGTCCATCTCCTGGCCGTTGAGGGCGGTGGGGATACCCTTTTCAAAGTGCAGGGTGATGTAGGTGGGTTCATCGGGAGCCTGTTCCGGGGAAACGCCCATTTCCAAAAAGCCCGGCTTGTTGTACTGGGGTTCGTTGGCGGGGTCTTCCAGGTCCAGACCTTCGTGGCTCAGATGCCACAGGTTCATGTCCTTGGAGTAGTTGGTTTCCCGGTTGATCTTGATGGGCACATTGTGTGCTTCGGCGTAGTCGATTTCCTGGTCCCGGGACTTGATATCCCAGATCCGCCAGGGGGCGATGATGGGCATCTCCGGAGCCAGCGCCTTGATGGTCAGCTCAAACCGCACCTGGTCGTTGCCCTTGCCGGTGCAGCCGTGGCAGATGGCATCCGCCCCTTCCTTCTTGGCGATCTCCACCAGCCGCTTGGCAATGGGGGGACGGGCAAAGGAGGTGCCCAGCAGGTAATCTTCGTATTTGGCCCCCGCCTTCAAGGTGGGGAAGACGAAATCGTTGACGAATTCGTCCTGGATGTCTTCGATGTACAGCTTGGAAGCGCCGGTTTTTTTGGCCCGTTCTTCCAGTCCGTCCAGTTCTGCGTCCTGGCCCACGTTGCCCGCCACGCAGATGACTTCGCAGCCGTAGGTTTCCTTCAGCCACGGAATGATGATGGATGTATCCAATCCGCCGGAATAAGCCAGCACTACTTTGTTATATTTTTCCATAACAGCCTTCCTCCCAATTCTGTTCGGTGTCAAAAATTTTACAAGGCTTATTATACACCTTCTCATTGAAAATGCAAGCAATTTTGGAATTTTATGCAATCTTTTTCAGCTTTGTCCCAATCCGCCGGATTTTCTTGGTCTTTTCCTTTTGATTTTTTGAAAATATTCTGAAAATGTTCCGCTATTTTTGAATATTTACCAGCTTTATAATGAATATATTCTGTGAATATTCATTTTATACTTCCCGATCTCTTCCTGCCGGAAAGGTTTGGTTTACTGTGATCAGCCGGGATGATGTTAGTATAATCAGACGAAAAGGGGAAACTGATTCAAATTCTTTTCCTTTTCACCACTCTGACAGCCTGGCTTGCCGGGATCAGCCGCCTTATTTGGAAACCGTCAAGCCAAACTTCATCGGATTGGGTTTCAGAAAATGCAGAGTATCAGAGGGAAATCCGGCTGCACGCTAAACGCCAAAATTCAAATGCCGGTTTCTGCGATATCAGGCCGGAAAAAGTTCCTTCTCTGAACCGACAAAAAAGGGATGCGTTACAAAGCCAATATCTGCAACGCACCCTATAGCGGTTTTTTACCTGTGATAATTTTGCTTTTTTCCCTTCTCTTTCAGAACATACTGCTGCGGTTTTTTATGGTGATGCCATGCCATCATCGCAAACGCAACGAGAAAAGTAACGGTTTCCGCCGCAGGAAACGCAAGCCAAATTCCATTTAACTGGAACAATTTGTCCAGACACCATAAGGATGGAACAAGGAAAAGCAGTTGCCTGCATAATTGAATTGCCATGCTGAAACACACTTTCTCCGTGGCCTGAAAATAGGTGGAAATCATAGTAGAAAGACCGCAAAACAGATAGCTTGTCGCCATAATCCGCATAGCGGATA
>PPYE01000921.1_pt1 | contig 13183 bp, 10 predicted proteins | sample 1559881 | NCBI WGS metagenome assembly PPYE01 (sample SAMN08240022, study PRJNA423297) | Human gut metagenome, whole genome shotgun sequencing project.
GTATAGCAATGAAGTAAAATTGGAAAATAGTATAAATTATACTCGACAAGTGTTTGAAAAATTGATATAATATGAATGAAATATCTGCGGTGCGGAGGCAGTGGATTTTCTCGATTACCTCCTTATTGTAAGCGGCTCTTTATATCGGTAAAACTGTACAGTCGGCTCCGAGTTTGCGGCGCAAGATATTGTAGCCTAAACTTATGCTGAAGCTCCTGTATACCGACTGCCACATGATGCTTTTACAGTTTCTCATCGTGAATGATGTAATTCCGGCATGAATACGGGCTGATTCTTTATATTTTCACTAATAAAATTTAGTAAAAGCTTAATTTTGTAGGAATAAAAGAAAAAATTGTTTGTTTTCAATATTCTTCAGACATGATATTCTATAATCACTTCCATAAAGGAAAAACCATTATTTTAAGGAGGAGTAAAAGTGGCTGTGCGTTACAATCCCAATCCTGCAAGAATTACGGAGCCGTTGTATAAAGTTGAGGAACTGGAAAAATCTCCTTTGTACACTGTGCTTTGCGGCGGAAAGGAGTTGACGGTTTACCACACGGATAGTTTTGATTACGTAATCCCGGTTGTGGACGACGATTCTCCGCTAAGTTTTCAGGTAAAAGTATCCAAAGATTTCCAAAAGGCGGTTTTCCGTCCGGCCAAGACCAATGTTCAGGCTCAGATTTCCGGCCGAGAGTTGAGCTTCCAGCTGGAAAAGCCCAGTAAGGTCACCTTGGAGTTAGATGGCAATTTGAAGACACCGCTCTTCATCTTGTGCACAAAGCGTGTCCCGAAGCCCGAAAAAGTGGATCATCTTTTTGAGAGTGGGAAAATCTACAATGTTGGTACGTTAGAGGTCAAAGCGGAAGAAACGGTTTTCTTGGAAGAGGGCAGCGTTGTCTGTGGTTGCGTGAATGCTCTTTTCGCCCACGGCATGAAAATTTTAGGAAACGGCATTCTGAATGGCTGTGTATGGCATCCGAAAGAGGAAAATGGTGGCGGCAGACCAATGATTCGAATGGTGTTTTGCGATGATGTGAAGATTCAAGGCATCACCATGGTGGACGGTGGTTCGTGGCACCTGGTTCCTGGCGCTTGCCGGAATGTGGAGATTGAGGATGTAAACATCATGTCTCGAGTTTGCACGGGTGACGGCATCGATATTGTAGGCTGCGAAGACGTAACCATGCGTAATTCCTTTATTCGCGCTTCGGATGACTGCGTGTGCATCAAAGCTGCAAGTTATCCCGACCCTGCTGCCAATAGGGATGTGAAAAATATTCTGGTAGAACACTGCGTTTTGTGGAATGCAGAACCCGGTAACGCCGTGGAAATCGGATATGAAGTGCGCTGCGATGAGATTAGCGACATCACATTCCGAGATCTGGACATCGTTCATTGCGAGTATGAGGGTAATCAGTCTGGCGGCGTGCTGACCATCCACAATGCAGATCGCGCTCACATTCATGACATTGTGTATGAAGATATCCGCGTTGAAGATGCTCAGGAAAAGTTTGTCGACATCAAGGTATTGGATTCCAAGTACTCATTGGATCGAAAACGCGGAAGTGTCGAAAATATATATTTCCGTAACGTGGAAATTCTGAATGGTAATTTCCCTGTTTCTATTATTCGCGGTTTTGAGATGCATACGGAAATGAGTCGCCCCCGAAATATCTATTTTGACAATGTAGTGGTTTTAGGCAAACAAGTCGAATCCCCCAGCGACTTGCATATGGTGGTGGAACTCTCTGATGATATTTTGTTTAATGGTACGGCACACGCAAAAAGGAATCCATTCTAATTGATATGCAGGAGTCCCGATAATTAGGAAAGAAAGACAGAGCATCAGGAGTGGCTTCTGATGCTCTGCTTTTTTATAGGTCATTTTTAGAATGTCAGGAAAGGATGAACACTTATGTATACTGTTGTAATCGTTGATGATGAGCCGTGGGCATTGCAAGGGCTGGCAGAAATCATTGATTGGAACAACGAAGGTTTCTCTATTATAGGCCAGTTTACGGATCCGGACGAGGCTTTTGAATTCCTGTGCAAAAAAGAACCTGATGTAGTGTTTACGGACATTCGAATGCCTGGACTTTCCGGATTGGATCTCATTGAGATGTCTCGCGTAAAGGGGCTTAACTGTGAGTTTGTACTTATAAGCTCATATGAAGATTTTGAGGCAGCACAAAAAGGAATTCGCCTGCATGTGTGGGAATACATTTTAAAGCCCTATAACGCGGAAGATATCCATAGTGTTACTAAAGTTTTGTCACTTCATTTGGAGAAGAGAAATGATCTCGTCAGTGTGGAATGGAACGATTGTGCAGAAGAAATTTTGCGTAAGGCGGGATCGCTTCAAGACCAGTTGAAAAACTACCAAACAATGGTGTTGTACCTTTGCTCTCATCTATGCGAAGTGCCGGAGGTGTTGAAAGAAGAAAAGTGGATTCCTTTATTTGTCAAAGACACCGGGGGTGCATATCTGAGAGTATCTGCAGAATCCCATATAACTAGACTCAACATGCCTCAAGAGGGTAATCAAAAGTGGGGGGCCAGTCGGGTGCACAAAAGTAGAGTAAATTCTTTACCTCAAATGCTTCAAGAAGCTTGGTACGCATTGTGGGCGGGATTTTCATATTCCGGCAGTGAAAAGGTAGGAGAGATTCAGTTTTATCTTTGTAAAAATATGAATGAAGAGTTTTCTCTTAAATCAGTGGCGGAGAAGTATCATTTTTCCGAACCATATTTTTGTACACTGTTTAAAAAGGGGACCGGTATGTCGGTTATCCATTTTGTTCAACATGTGCGCGTTCATTATGGAACTTATCTCATTCGAAACAGTGAAAAAAAGCTTCAAGAAATCGCGGAAGAGGTAGGATTTGAGAATTACAGCTATTTTGGGAAACTATTTAAGCGATATGTTGGGCAAACTCCGGAAGCCTATCGGGAGGGTTCAGAAGGAAAATTAGGAATATAAAGAGTAATGACGGTGTAATGATTTTCTTGAGAGCGTAAAGAAAACCGAAAATCTTTTCCATAGAATAAATGCAAACGGCGGAGTACATTATCAAGACCGATGTGGTCGTTATGGAGAGCTTCTCCTTCCTGAGAGTAACGTTGTTCTATTTCTTGGATTTTTTCCAAAGGAATTCCTATTCCGTTATCTGCAATTTTAAGAAGAAGAATACCGCTTTCCTCGTTTACTTGGCCCTGTATGAAAAGAATACAGGGCTTTCTTTTTCTTTGAAAACCGTGAGTGATGGAGTTTTCAACTATAGGTTGCAAAATCATAGAAAGAAGTGAATGGGATAGTGCTTTCGAAGAAATATCTACTCGTAGTTCATAGCGCAGTGGGGAACGCATGTCCATTACATTGAAATAGTGTTGCACATGATTCAGCTCTTCTTTTAAGGATACGACCAGATTGCTCCGAAGGCTGTATCGGAAAAGACTGGATAAAGAGGTGAGCATATTTTCAAGTATAGGAACCTGATAATGGTGAGCCATACTCCGCATACTCTCTAAAGTGTTGAAAAGGAAATGGGGATTAATCTGATTTTTATATGCGTTTAGCTGCGCTTGCTTTTGAGCCAGTGTGGTTTGATACAACGTATGGGACATTTCCAGTTGCCGACGATTGGCAATATCCAGTACGTTCAGTGTTTGATTGATGCTTTCTGCCAAATACCTAAGGTCACTGAGGTTGGGCAGAGTTAGTGATTTTCTTATTCCAGCTTGAATATCCTGCATATCTGCAATTATCTGGTTTATTGGTTTAGAGATATAATGTTGAATAAGCCATGTGGAGAAGATCAGACAGGCGCAGGTACCTAAAAGAACCGTTGTAGCGATAATTCGAATTTGAGCACTGCTTTGCAAAAGATTAGCAGTAGGAACCATGTCAATCATAGACATGTCTATATTTTCCAACATCACTGTGTGGCAGGTATATTCAACGTTACCTATCCGAAACTTGCCTGGGGTTCTTTTATGTAAAGCTGACATTTCTAATTGAGATACTTCTCTGCTGATATAAACAATATTATTATGATAAAGGATGGCTTTGATTTCTCCAACATATTTTTCCGAAGAGGACAGACCTACCAATGTATTGACATCAATTAATGCCATTCCTAATGCGTACTCATCGGAAATGTAACCTGAAAGCAGAGTATTATATACCGGAAAGCAATAGACCAATTGAGGTAGTTGATTGGAATCATCTTCGGGAGGAATGGTGAGGAAGAACGGTTCACGGGACATATTCTTATTTTCTTGGATGATTTTTTCCGCAAATTTCTGATAGCGGTATTTTCCGGTAGTACCTGAATAAAAGGTGTGACCGTAGGGGCTGGTGATAATAACATCAGTGATTATGGGCAGAGATGTTTTCAAATAACCCCAAAGTTGGTTGCAACCGGAGATGTTGTTGAGATATACAAGAGGTTTTTTGCTGAAAAGAATCTCTTGCATGTTGGAAAAATAGGAGAGTTGTGTAATACTCTGCTCAACGTTGCGGAACTGAGAGTCAAGTTGTGCTTCTACACTTTCGGAAAAGTCTGAAAAGAGCTTTCAAATTGATCCTTGGAAAAGGTGTAAATGAACAGAGAATATAATGCTGAAATAATAAACAAAAAAAGGAGCATTACTGCGAGACGGATTCGCAGAAAATGTTTGATAGAAATGCTTTTTTTACCAGTCATAAAATATCTCCTTTGCACGAAAGAACAGTATTTAGCCAAGTATACCTTATCTATAGAAAAATGTAAAGTAACAGAATTGCGATTTATTGATAGAATAAAGACGAAAGGCGTTGACAAAAGTCACAATTTCAATCGTCGTAGAAGAAAAAAATTAGGAAAATCTTAATTTTGTAAGAGAAGTGCAAAAGATTGTCCCTGTGCAAACGAAAAATTCTTCGATATAATTTAAGCATAGATTTTGGAGATTTCCATAAAAACTTTTGACAAATATTCCAAAACAGAAAGGCGGATGAATGTGGAAAAAAAAGAAAAAACAATAAAGCAAAAGTCTCTTTGGCAAGAGATTTGGAAAAACAAAGCAATCTATCTGATTATGCTACCGGGTATCATATGGTTCATTGTTTTTTCTTACGGACCTATGTCTGGTTTGCAGTTGGCATTTAAAACATACAGTATGAAGCAGGGGATTTGGGGAAGTCCTTGGTGCGGATTGGAGAATTTTCAATACGTGTTTCGGGATCCAGCTTTTTTAAAATCCGTTGGGACGACTTTATGGATAAATGCTGGACGCTTAATCTTTCAATTTCCTATTCCTATCATATTGGCACTGCTGATGAACGAGTTGAGAATGAAGCGATACAAAAAAGTTGTGCAGACAGTGCTGACATTCCCGCAATTCTTGTCTTGGGTTATTGTGGCAAGCATTGCAATCAATGTCCTTTCTTATGACGGTTTGTTGAACAGTTTAATCCTGTCTTTTGGGGGAGAGACAGTGAACTTTACAGGAAACGCCAAACTGTTCCAGCCGTTGCTGTATATTACGGAGAACTGGAAATCTGCTGGGTGGAGTGCCATCATCTATATGGCAGCGATTTCGGGAATTGATATGGACCAGTATGAAGCAGCGGATCTGGACGGAGCTTCCCGGATACAGAAAATCTTCCGTATCACCCTTCCGAATATTCTCCCAACTATTTCGGTGATGTTTGTATTACAGATGGGCAACATGATGTCTGGAGGATTCGATCAGATTTTTAACCTTTCTAACCCCGCAGTAAAAGATGTGTCTGAAATCTTAGATATGTACATTTACAATATTTCATTCGGCTCCACACCCGATTTCGGTTTCTCAACAGCTGTCAGCTTTTTCCGTTCTGTGGTAAACTGCATATTTTTAGTAGCTGCTGACAGGGGTGCAAAAGCACTGGGCGGAAGCGGTTTGTTTGGTTGAAGGAGGCAATGTTAATGAAAAAAAAGAATCAGATTCACAAAAAGCGGTTCGATGCAGTGGATGTTGTGGTGGTTATTCTGTTGACTTTATGGATGCTTTTGGTCATCGTTCCGTTCGTCAATGCCATCTCTATTTCCTTTGCCACACAAAAGGAATACGTAGACAATCCTTTGATGCTCTTTCCTTCGCAGCCTACGCTGAAAAGCTACAAATTGCTTCTCAATGATTACCGCATTTGGGTAGGTTTTCGCACTTCCTTTTTATTGGTAGTGGTGGGCGTTCCGGTAAGCATGCTTTTAACTACGATGTTGGCTTATGGCACTAGCCGAGGAAATTATCCAGGAAAAAAGATTATTATCGGCGGAATTCTCTTCACAATGCTTTTTAATGGGGGTATCATTCCTCTGTACTTGCAGATGAAGGAAATGGGACTGACTAACACTATTTGGTCAGTGGTTCTGGCTGGAACAGTGAATGTATTTTATTTTGTGATTATGAGGAATTACTTTCAGTCTTTGCCGGAATCTTTGATGGAGTCAGCTCGTCTGGATGGTGCAGGAGAATGGAGAATCCTATTTGAAATTATTCTTCCTTTGTCCAAACCGATTATTGCCACTTTGACATTATTCTATTTGGTGGATCGATGGAACGAATGGTACAATGCCTTGATTTTTATTCGTAATACGGATCTGCAACCCTTACAGTTAGTTTTGCGATCCATTGTGATGGAGTCCAGTATTGTCAATAACGTAACCAGTGCTGCCGCTATGGAGCAAATGCAGAATTTTAACATGGGCGTGAAAATGGCAGCAGTTATCGTAACAATCTTGCCAGTTATGTGCGTGTACCCGTTCCTACAAAAACACTTCGCTCAAGGCGTGATGGTGGGGGCGGTGAAAGCTTAATAGAACTGTTCCAGATAGATATAGAAAAAGGAGGAGGATAGTTAATAGTTATTTAAAAATGACGGATCGACATACATCAAGAATCAAAATGAAAGGATGAAAGAAGTGCAAAAAAGCAAAAAGTTTATAACAGCGTTTTTAGCAACTATCATGGTAATGTCTACAGCGGCTTGTGGTGGGAATGCAAGTCAGAATAGCTCATCTCAGCAGAGTGCAGGGGTATCGTCTGCTACAGGAGAAGAAAAGACCGGATATGATACGCATGTGGAGCTGTCTTGGTTTAAAGAGGGCATCACGGGTCATGAGATTAACTACGACGGAGATGCGTATGGTCAGTTTTGGCAGGATAAATTCAACACTACTTTCGACTTGACCGCTGCTACCATGGATGATTCAGACTGGAGTCAACGCTTGCGTATCTGGATTAATTCCGGAGACATGCCCGATGTGGCTCACTGGGGATTCAACTACGGTGAGTTGGTTGACTACGCCGCCCAAGATGCAGTTTACCGTTTCCCCGACGATTGGAAAGAGCGCTGGCCTAACGTAGCTGCAAGTCAGGAATGCGTTCCAGGTGCAGCTATAGCAGAAGAAAAACTGGGTGGTACATACACACTGTTCAGAACTATCTTCGCTAATCACCGTCCTTCTGAGAGATTAAGTTATCATGCCCTTTTGTATATGCGCAAAGACTGGATGCAAGCTTGTGGAGTCGAAATCAAAGAAACATATAGCCCATCAGAGCTGGAAGAGATCGCCACAAAGTTCAAGGAAGAGGATCCGGGTAATGTAGGAAGCCAGCTGGTACCAATCAGTATTCGTACATATGATGTTCCTAAGATTTATCCCGGCACATATTTCCCTCAATCCATCAATCTCGGCGATGGCTACTACAAAGATGAAAGTGGACAGTTCCAGTGGGCGCCGGCGGACGAGCGCACTCTGGAAGGATTAAAGAAATATCAGAACCTTTATACCAGCGGACTGTTGGATCCTGAATTCTACACCTTGACTCGATGGGAAGGTACAGAAAAGTTCCACATCGGAGGCACCGCAGGCATCGTTTTAGATGACGGTATGTGCTCTATGATTCAAAACCGAATGGAAGACGGACTTCGGAAGAATCTTGGACTGGACCCTGATGAAGCGCTGCATATCGCTCAGTTAGTAGGTGAGGATGGAAAGTATTATTATCGTGAGGACATGAACTTCTACGGATCCATCATTTTCTCTCCCACCATTACCGATGAAGAGTTTGAGAGAGCCATGGATATTCTTGATTTTTGCTGCACGGAGGAAGGTCAGGAAATTATCAATATGGGTTTTGAAGGGGAAGATTGGAAGCGGGATGAAAACGGTGAATATGTCAGCCTTCTTCCGAATGAGGTTACTGGTAATGCCGGTTCTATTTTGGCAAGCAAATATCCTACTGCCGATGTATTTTTCGGTGGCGTTATTCTGGGTGATGATTTCCAGTTTGTGACTCCCAACTATACTAAAGAGACCCGAGATACCGTTTCTCATTTCTATCAGTTGCGAGATGAAATTTCCGATGAAACCACTTTGTTGCCGCGCGAATATGATTATGAGTTTTATAGTTCTCGTACTAAGACTCAGGCCAACATGGATTTGTCTGAAGAGTATGCTCAGCTGATTTTGAAAGAAGGAGATTTGGAGACAAATTGGCGCAACTGGGTGGATGAGAAAATGCAGTTGGTACAGCCTCTGTTAGATGAATTGAATGAGCAATAAACGCGTTCTTTTCTGAAAAACAGGATAGTGAGTTAGCGAGAATTCAGGAGCCTGCCCTATACGCATGAGCAGGCTCCTGTCTTCTTTAAGGACCAAAGGTAGGGATGGACGAATTTATGGAGTATGAACTTTATACCGGAAGATACACGGGAGAACCCTCCGAGGATGGGGTGTGCTCTTGGAATTTCGATGGGGCGGTTCTTCGACGAAAGAAACAGTTTGGAAAGTTAATAAACCCTTCTTATGTACTGCCACATGGAGATCGCTTGTATGTTGTGGAAGAAATCCTCGATAGAGCAAGTGTGGCTTGCTTTTCTGTGGATAATAAAGAAGAATCAAGCGTTTTATGGCATAAGGAAGTACCTGGAGCTGGATTGTGCCACTGTGCGATTATCGGGAACAGTTTGTATGTTTCCGGATATACTGGAGGAACACTCACGGGGTTGAATGATAGTTCGGGACAAGTTATGTTTTATAAGGAGTTTTCGGGGCATGGTTCCAATACTCTTAGGCAGGAAAAGTCCCATATTCATTCCGCGCAGCCTACGCCGGATGGTTCCCGACTTTTGGTAGCAGATCTAGGCACTGACCGTCTATACAAGTTTGTGATGGATGCCAAAATCGGCTTGATGCTTGATGAGGAACAGCCGTACTTTCAGGTAAGAGCGGGACAGGGACCGAGGCATTTCGCGTTTCATCCAAACGGAAAATGGCTGTATCTGGTAACAGAATTGGATTGTTCACTTTTGGTGTTCCGGTATCAGAATAACAGATTGAACCAAGTGGGAGAATATTCCCTGAGGGAGAAGGGCGATCCGGACAGTTCATTAGCAGCAGATATTCATGTTTCTCCGGATGGAAAGTTCTTGTATGTTTCTGTCCGTGGTCCGGGATGTTTGCAAGGATTCGAGATTCAAAAGGAGAATGGTTTGTTAAATCCTTTGGGGAGATTTTCCACTGGTGGCTGGTGTCCCCGAAGCTTCCATATTAGTCCGGATGGACGCTACGTAGCAGTAGCCAATCAGGAGTTGGGGACGTTGGAAGTGTTTTCTAGAGAAAATACGAACGGACAATTGGGAAAGTTGCTGTGCTGCGTGGAAGTTCCTCATGTGTCCTGCGTAAAATGGAGGAACGAATTCTTGCGGTAACATATACAGATAGGAGGTATTGCAATGGAACGAAAAAAGGCAGTGGTAACAGGAGCTAGCCGAGGTATTGGGAACGGGATTGCCCGTTGCTTGGCCAGAGAAGGGTATGACTTAGCCATTTCCTACGCTACTAAGCAGGAGGAAGCTCAAAAGTTGGCTAACGAACTTCAGGAAACGTATGGTGGAAAGTGCTTCTGTTTTCAGGCTTCCTTAGAAAAGGAAGGTGTTGGTGTAGAGTTATTGAAGAAAAGTGTTGAAGCTTTGGGTGGGTTGGATTTGCTCGTAAATAACGCTGGAGTGACCCGATTTGAGAATATCCTTGACTTGACGCCAGAAGTTTTCGATTTGCTGTTTCATCTCGATTTCAAAAATTACATACTAATGATGCAAGAAGCAGCGCGTTATATGGTAAAAAATAAGGTGAGAGGTAGCCTAATCAACATCACATCATCCCGAGGTGAACGTGCCTATGCAGGGGATTTTCTTTACGGAGGGTTAAAAGCGGGACTTAATCGGGCGATCCAGTCTATCGCTTTGGATTTGGCACCTTACGGAATCAGAGTTAATAACGTAGCGCCTGGAGCTGTTCGAGTCCGGGATAAGCAGGAATTGGTAAATCAGGGAAAAATAGATTTTTGGGACGATTTGGGAAAGAAGATTCCATTGGAACGCTGTGGCATGCCTGAGGATATCGGAGAAGCTGTGGCTTTTTTAGCTTCGGAAAAAGCTTCTTATATTACTGGCACTACTCTGAGAATTGATGGTGGTCTGATTCTTCCCGGTATGCCGGAACATGTTTTACCTGAGGAAGATTTCAATGGGTGGAGCAAAGCTCATTCCTTGTTCGCAGAAGAAGTATTTAAGAGAATTGTTTAAAAAAGGAGCTTATTTGATATGGTCACAATTCGGAATATTAAAACAATCCTTACAGCGCCCCGAGGCATTGACTTAGTAGTAGTAAAAGTGGAGACCAGTGAGCCGGGACTTTATGGATTAGGCTGTGCCACATTTACCCAACGTTGGGCGGCTGTAGCCACGGCAGTGGAGGAATATATGAAACCTTTGCTGGTGGGACGTTGCGTGAATGATATTGAAGATATCTGGCAGACAGCTATGGGAAGTTCCTATTGGCGTAACGGTCCTGTACTCAACAACGCTATCTCTGGTGTAGATGAAGCGCTTTGGGATATTAAAGGCAAAATGGCGGGCATGCCGGTATATGATCTGCTAGGAGGAAAGTGCCGGGAAGCAGTGTCGGTCTATCGTCACACTGACGGTGCCACTCCTGAAGAGGTGGAAGAAAATGTTCGCAGGTATATGGAAGATGGATATCGTTACCTGCGATGCCAGATGGGAACCTATGGCGGTCAGATGGGAAAGGGAAAACAACGAGTCATTTCTCCGGAAAACAGCAAGCCTGGTGCTTACTATGACCCGAATCAGTACTGTGCGGGGGTAGTTAAGCTATTTAGCCATCTTCGCGACAAGTTAGGATATGAAGTGGAGTTGCTTCACGATATACACGAGCGGTTAACACCAGCACAAGCGATAGGGTTGGCCAAGAAACTTGAACCATACCAACTGTTCTTTCTGGAAGATGCTCTTTCGCCGGAGCAAATGGGGTGGTTTAGCCATTTCCGCAATCAGACAGCAGTACCTCTTGCCATGGGTGAGTTATTCAATAATCCGATTGAATGGAACGAGCTAATCTCCAAGCGGTTAATCGACTATATCAGGGTTCACGTCAGTCAGATAGGTGGCCTAACGCCTGCCCGAAAGTTGGCGGCGTTGTGCGAGAATTTCGGCGTACGCACTGCTTGGCATGGACCTGGAGATCTTTCTCCGGTGGGAGTGGTTGCCCAACTTCATCTGGATCTTGCCATTCCGAATTTCGGAATTCAGGAGTTTTCCGGGTTTTCCCCAGAGGAAGAAGAGGTATTCCCTGGTTGTCCTCAAGTGCGGAATGGTTATCTGTATGCCAATGATAAGCCCGGTTTTGGTATAGATATTGATGAGAAAAAGGCGGCTATGTATCCTTGCAGTTACCGTGAGCCCGGATGGCTTTTGGCTCGTACTACTGACGGCACAGCTGTAAGACCGTGATTGCAAATTATAAGTGTAGAAAGGAGAATTAAGTTTGAAAATCCTAAGTATTCCGAATGAAAACGGAAAAATGACTTGCTTTTGGGAAGAAGGGGCAAGTTCTGGAAAAAAGCCATTGATTATTTGCCTGGCGGATAAGGAAGAAGATGCGCAAAGGGATCTTAATTTGCTGTTTTCTCAAGCAAATGGAGCAAGCGTTGCAGCTTTAGTGGTCTATCCGCAAACCGAAGAGCAGATTGTAGGAGATTGGCTCTACTCATTGCGCCAGAGAGAGGACGTGGACGAAAATAGAATTACTCTGACAGGAACCCTTTCCGCAGCGGACTGGGTCTGGCGTCTTGGAAGCCATTTTCCACAGTGGTTCGCGGGAATTTGCGCGGTTGGAGGTTATGGAGATCCCTATGAAGTTAGAGCCATGAAGAATGTTCCTGTTCGTGCTTATTTGGTAGAAGAAGAACCACAGATTATACGGAAGGGAAAAGTAGCAGTGAACGTGGACCAACTGGTCATGAGCCTATTAACTGCAGGTTCGGAATGTGTGGAAATGAGATCCATGTATGAGAAGAATCCATGGAATAAGGCAATCCAGGGAGATGGGGTGGTTTCATGGCTTTTGGAACAGAACCGGAAACATCAATTTCAGGTGATATGGCTGAAACCCGGAGTATGGCGTATTGACGATTGGTTTTCTTCCTCTTGCTATTTGATTGAAGGTCAGGATAAGGCGTTACTTATCGACACTGGTTTAGGAGAAGGAAACTTAGCGGAACTTGTGACGTCTCTCACCAATCTTCCGGTAGAGGTGGCTATCACTCATCCCCACGGTGATCACATGCACTGGGTGGATTCTTTTGATCGTGTGTACCTGCATAAAGATGATATTGCCTTGATGAGGGGAAAATCAGATGTATTTCCTGCAACGTTCCGTTATCCGAACAATTCTCATACAGAGTTTATTCCTATTGAGGAAGGGACGAAGATTCATTTAGGAAACATAGACGTAGAAGTGTGGGAATTATCCGGTCATACTGCGCATTCGGTAGTGTTTGTGGATCGTAGTCATAAATGTATTTTCACTGGGGACGCTATTGGATCTGGTTATATTGTACTTTTGATTTGCTCTGAAGAACATGCAATGGAGACGGTGGAGCAGTACCGGGAAAGCCTGATGAAAATAACCCCTCGCATGTCTGAGCTGAAGAATTTTGCTTGGTTAGGCGGTCATGGAATTCAAGAAAACGGCTGTGATCCGCGTCATCAGCAGGATTATTTAGCAGGGGAGTCTCAGTATTTTAACCCAATTCGCCAGCAGGTTATGCTGGATATGAT
>PPYE01644045.1_pt1 | contig 13183 bp, 12 predicted proteins | sample 1559881 | NCBI WGS metagenome assembly PPYE01 (sample SAMN08240022, study PRJNA423297) | Human gut metagenome, whole genome shotgun sequencing project.
GCCGGCAAAACATATCAAATTAACTATAAAGTCATCACTGAACGGTCAAAGTCAGCAGCCTAGTTCAGTACTGACTAAGTATCATGATCCAGGAACAAAATACGCTTATGATGTTATGTTCACCAATAAATACATGACTGGTAGAGACGTTCAGCTTGCATGTATTCGGCACTTAAACGATTTGCTTAGAATTGGCAACGATGATTTCCCCTACCAATATAACTCGGACATGGTGAACGCAATTGAATACTTTTCACGGTTGCTGCCCAATCCAGACGATACCTCAAAGAAAATTCAGCCATTCAAATGGCAATCATTTATCCTTGATAGCTTGATTGGTTGGCGAACCGTTGACAACGGTACTCGATTCACGACCTCTAATATTTCTATTGCTCGGCAGCAAGGCAAAACTTGGCTAGCATCAATTCTAATCAACTTTTATTACTTTGTAGTCTGCTGGAATGCGACATCACAGGACTTGCTGGTGGCCAGTTACGATAGCGAACATGCAACCAAGCTGTTCAATGACGTGTCTTTGCAGGCGAAGACAATTTTATCCCTGCCGGACTTTGCAGATGATGCTAGAGACCGTGGCGTGGAAGCTCAAACCACGCAAGTTATCGCAAAAAACACCAAGAACACAATCCGGAAAGGCACCTCACAAGGCGGTGGCTTCGATAGTTTCCATAATGCAATCGCTGTTTATGATGAAATTGGCAACTTAAGGCCGGCCTTGAATGAGACCCTGAAGCAGATTACATCCGGCCAAAATGGCATTAAGAACCGAATGTTTGTCAAGATTTCCACAGCTTATCCTGATATCAAGGTTAAGTTTAAGAATGATGAAGACGTAACTAGGGCTGCCATTGAGCATGACGCCGTTCGAGACGCTGACAACGTATTCCAAGTGATTTATGCTCAGGACTCAGAGGATGAGGTGTTTGAACCCGAAACATGGGCTAAATCTAATCCTAATCTGCTTGAGCTGCCTAAAAGCAAACGGGACAACCTTCAAAAGGCTCTTAATCAAGACCGCAACGACAACGAACGAGAAGGAACACTTGAAACCTTCGTCAATAAGTCCCTTAATCTGTGGAGCCGGCGATTTCAGAACAGCTATTTGTCCCTAGACAACATTCAACGCAGTATTATTGACCATTTCGATGTGAATGGACGCGATGTGTTTATTGGATTTGACGGATCACAGACCAATGACAATACGTCTTTTGGCTTCATTTATCCGTACACCGATCATGACAAACACATGTTTCATGTTCAGCAACACAGTTTTATTCCCTTCGCACAGGCAAAAACCATTGAAGCCAAGTCGAAGCAGGACGGATTAGATTACCTTAAACTGCAAGATGAAGGATTCGTTGACATCACCAATCTTGCATCAGGCGTAATCAACACCGATCAGGTTTACCAGTGGTTGGTTGATTATATTAATCAACATCGGCTCAAAGTAAAATTCATTATTGCAGATCCAAACCACGGTGAATGGCTCGAAAAGAAACTGGAGCATTATCAGCCGCAGTGGCAATGGTTTCCTTTGCCTCCTACCTCGTTCAAGTTGAATGAACCTACCAAGGATTTTCAAAATCTGTTTATCAATGGGAATATTTCGATGTTGAACGATCCATTGCTAATCGATGGGCTGAACAACGCTGTGTTGGTAGAAGATCGCGGCGGTTCGGTCAAGATTGACCGTCAAAACCGCACAAGTGATCATATTGATACGACTGATGCGCTTATTAATGCTCATGCGCAGGCAAAATTCTACTTCGAAAACTATCATGATGAGGGATATAACCCGTTGAATGATTTGGACGCACAGGGAAAACGTGACTTTTTCAAGGCAATGTTTGGAGGTGGTAAATAATGGCAAAGATTATTAGCAATTTTTTCAGCAGTTGGGGCACGGTAATGATCTTTATCACTGGCTTGGCACTGATTGCGGTAGCAGCATTCACTTTTAACGTTGTTATTGGTTATCTAGTTGCAGGCTTTGAGCTGTGTTTAGTTGCTTACATTCTGGACAAAGAAAGGGGGTGAAGTTAAATGGGACTTCTAACCCCTAGAAATTTCAACAAACGTAAGGCCAAAAATATGGTATATCCGAGCAATTCTGCTTTTTTCACGACCACGGTTGGCGGTATGCAACTTTCTTATGTTTCAGCGCTGTCCGCTTTGCAAAACACTAATGTTTATAGTGTGATCAACCGTATCGCGAGCGATGTTGCCTCGGCACACTTCAAAACTGAAAATACTGCAACACTGAACCGACTTGAAAGCCCTAGCAGCTTGATAGGCCGGTTTTCTTTTTGGCAAGGTGCGTTGATGCAGCTGTGTTTGTCAGGCAACGACTATATCCCGTTAGTTGGGCAGAATCTGGAGCATATCCCTAACTCTGACGTCCAAATTAACTATTTACCAGGCAATATAGGCATTGTTTATACGGTTTTGGAGAGCAATGATCGTCCCCAAATGGTGCTTAGGCAGGACCAAATGCTACATTTTAGGCTCATGCCAGACCCACAATATCGGTATTTGATTGGTCGATCGCCTTTAGAAAGCTTACAAAACGCCCTTAATTTGGACGATAAAGCCTCGAAAAGTAACATGAGTGCCATGGAAAATCAGATTAATCCTGCCGGAAAGCTTACAATCAGCAACTATTTAAGCGATGGCAAAGACTTAGAATCGGCTCGTGAAGAGTTCGAGAAGGCAAATACCGGTGATAACTCCGGTCGCTTGATGGTTTTACCGGACGGATTCGATTATACCCAGCTTGAAATGAAGACTGACGTATTTAAGGCCTTGGCTGACAATTCAGCATACTCTGCTGACCAAATCTCCAAGGCCTTTGGTGTACCCAGCGACATTTTGGGTGGTGGCACGTCGACTGAAAGCCAGCACTCCAATATTGACCAAATCAAGGCAACATATCTGGCGAACTTAAACTCATATGTTAATCCAATCGTGGATGAGTTGCGCTTGAAGATGAACGCGCCTGACCTTGAATTGGATATCAAAGATATGCTAGACGTTGACGACTCGACGCTTATCAATCAGGTATCAAATCTCGCTAAGGCCGGTGTGTTGGGCGCAGAACAAGCACAATTTGTGCTCACACGATCTGGCTTTTTGCCGGATAACTTGCCTGAGTTCGAGCCACTTACCAGCCCAACGAAGGGAGGTGATGACAAATGATTATTCCTGTTAAGGGATATATTACCAGCGATGATTATGCTCCTATTTATCGTGATTGGTTTGGAATGACTGCAACATCTCCATCCGATATTGTTCAATCACTTCCAAATGACGGTTCTGATGTTGTATTGGAAATCGCGTCAGATGGCGGGGAAGTTGACCCAGCTACAGAAGTATGCAACGCACTTCGTGATTATAAAGGCAATGTAACGGCAAAAATCGTATCAAACGCATACTCTGCTGCAACAATTGTTGCTATGGGTGCCAATAAGGTTCAGATGGCGCCCGGTGCCAAGATGATGATTCATCGAGCATCAAGTGATGCTAGTGGTAATTCGCACGAGATGGATGCTGCTTCTGGTATGCTGCAAACTACAGACAGTGCAATCGCAAGTCTGTACTCTGCAAAGACTGGGAAACCTGCCGATGACTTTTTAGCATTAATGGATAAAGAAACATGGCTAGACGCTGATCAAGCTGTTGAACTAGGATTGGCAGATGAAAAGCTAGACTTCGATACGCCAATTGTAAACGCTGTGGGTCCGATTATTCCACATCAAGCAGTTCAACGAATTAAGAACCTGAAAGATGAAAACAACAAGCTACGTAGTCAACTTCCAAAGCAGAACAATCTGCTAAACAAGAAGCTGGCTATTTTTTATGACAAAAAGGAGGTCCAATAATGGACAAATTACAAACGCTCTTTAATGAAGTCAGTGCCAAGTGTGCCGACCTCAATGCTCAACTCAACGCCAAGTTGCAAGATGAAAATTCATCTGTGGACGATTTTCAAAAGATCAAGGACGACTTAACCGCTGCGAAGGCACGCCGGGACGCTATTAACGATCAGATTAAAGCCCTTGAAGCGGAAAAGAAGGATGATTCTAACTCTGAAAAACCAAACGACAAGGCTAATCCGAATGGTACCGACTTAAAGAAAAAGCCAATTGAAGCCAAGAAGAAAGCTATCAACGACTTCATCCATAGCCATGGCAAGGTGATTGATGCAGCCAGTCAAGTTACTTCGACCGAAGCAGGCGTGCTGATTCCGGAAGAAATTATTTATGACCCTACCGCAGAAGTAAATTCGGTTGTGGATCTTTCCACTCTGGTAACCAAGACACCGGTTACCACTCCTAAGGGCACGTACCCGATCCTGAAACGAGCAACTGATCGTTTTTCTAGCGTGGCAGAATTGGCCGAAAATCCCAAACTTGCTGAGCCTGAGTTCAATAAAGTTGATTGGTCAGTCGCTACGTATCGCGGTGCAATTCCACTGTCCGAAGAAGCTATCGCTGATTCAGCAGTGGACTTGACCTCACTTGTTGGCCAGTCCATTAACGAGAAGGCTGTCAATACTTACAACGCGATGATTGCGCCTGTATTGCAGTCATTCACGGCTAAGAAAACAACCACTGATACTCTTGTAGATAGCCTTAAGCACATCCTGAACGTTGATCTTGATCCAGCATATAGCCGTGCTCTTGTGGTTACTCAGTCTTTGTTCAACACACTTGACACTTTAAAGGATAAGAACGGCCGCTACTTGCTTCATGCCGCCTCCGATTCTATTACTGACGGAACTGCAAAGGGTACGATTCTTGGTGTTCCCGTATATGTTGTTGGTGATACTCTTCTCGGCTCTCTTGCAGGTGATCAAAAAGCATTCGTTGGTGATCTGAAGCGTGGTGTCCTGTTTGCAGACCGCCAGCAAGTCACTCTGGCATGGGAGGACAGCAAGATTTATGGGCGTTATCTTGGTGCCGCATTCCGATTTGGCGTCCAAAAAGCTGATGCCAATGCCGGCTATTTTGTAACCAACACAGATGCTGCATCTGGTCTTGGTAAGTAATGCGATTATTAGTCGCCTAGGAAATAAACAATTCGCCGATAATGACGGGCGGCTATTAAGGGAGGGCTGAATATGACAGATGGTCAAGGGGTTACCCCGGAAGATATGCAGCAATACCTTAATCTTGATACCAATGGGGATGCTTCGGTTCTTGCCGATATGATCAGTACCGCAGAAGAAGCAATAATTGGGGCCATCGATGACACGATTGCGATTGAAGTTTATCGAACGTACCCTCTGTTCAATCAGGCGGTTCGGGTGCTGGTGGACTTCATGTACTACAGTCGTGGCACATTGTCTGACCAAAGCAAGGCCTATCCACCCAGCTATGCTTACATGATCAACAGCATTCGTTGGAAGATTCAGCGTGATCAAGCAGCAAAGGCTGGTGGGTCTGATGGCTAAATTTAAAGTAGCCGATTTCAGCCGCAAGGTTGATCTCGGCTCTCCAAAATCACACAAGACTGGCGCCGGCATTAATATCACTAGCTTTGTTCCGAATTATAGTCTGCATTTCAAGCAGCAGAATCGGACACTCACCCAGCAATACACGCTTGTAGGAACGCGTTTGGATAATTCAATCACAGTTATTGTCAGGCACGATGTACGTAACGCAAGCCAACATCAGGCAAGAATAGATGGCATCGTGTATGACATTTCAGACATTAGCCCGGACGACAGTAATGATGCTATTCGTTATGACTATCTGACCCTAGTAAAAACAACTAAGGGGGCATAACCGTGGAAATGGATGAGGCACTTGGCCAATGGCTTAAGCAAGTATCAAAGGCTGCCGAATTGTCTATTAGCGACCAAGAGAAGATTACCAAGGCTGGTGCTGATGTTTACGCCAAGGAACTAGCAGAGACCACCAAAGAAAAACACCCAAATACTAAGGGTGATGGTGGCAAGTATGGCCATCTGAGCGAGGACATCAACAGTAAAACGGGTGATGTCGATGGTGATCATAATGGCAGCTCAACGGTTGGCTTTGGCAATAAAGCATTCATTGCTCGCTTCTTAAATGATGGCACCAAGTATATTCGCGGTGACCATTTTGTTGATAATGCCCGTGACGATGCCAAAGATGCTGTATTTGCAGCCGAAGCGGCGAAATACCAAGAAATTATTGCCAAATCGAATGGTGGTGGAGACAAATGAGTACCGTAGATGATGCGGTAACACTGCTTAGTCAAGCCAGCATTGCCGGTATTGATGCTGTTGAGGGCAACAACCTGCCGCAAGAGTTAGTTGACAGCCTGAACAAAACTGTTGTGTTGATTACTGACGCTGCTAATGATCCGGCTGCATATGGTGACAATGATTTCTGGGCATTAAATCAGGAAGTAGAAGTCCAGATTTGGTACTCGCAATTGCTTGATTCTGATCCCGAAACCATTGAGATAGCCATGATGAAGGCTTTTACTCATCAGTATTGGCAGGTAGCCGCGGTTAGACAACGTACACTAGACCCAGACACACAGCAACTTTTTAACACATTTTATTTTAGTAGAACAAAGAATATTTAGGAGGTATTCAAATGGCAACAGTAGGTTTATATCAAATCCAGCTAGCTTTGGTTGATGCACAGCAAAAGTTAATTTCTGGCGCTGATACAGGACTAAGCACAGACGGTGTCTATACTGTCGATCACAAAGATTTAGGTACTAAAACGGCCAACATTACAGGCTTAGCAGGCACAATTGCTAAGATTTATGGCAACAACAACGTCCAAGACGTTACCGTTGGGACTTCAGAACCAACAGTGGCTTTGGATATTAACAATTTGGATCATACAATCAAGCAGCAAATCAAAGGATTTGTAAGTGACAAAAAGGGCGGCTGGACCGATGAAAATTTGAAGGCTCATGTGGCCTTGCTTATTACCACCCAAACCATTGATCGGTTGCACTTCGTCTATTATGGATTTGGCGATGGCATCATGACCGAAACCGCAGCTAACATTCAGACTGATGCGGCAGCAGAACAACGTGTAGATGACACTTTAACTTACACGGCACTTTCTACTGTGGCTTTCAATAACCAGCCGTACAAGATTTACAGTGATCTTGATAGCAAGTTCGATAAAGCCAACATGTACAAAGAAGTGTTCGGCGGATACGTATTGTCACCCTCATTAGGCAAATAATCCGGTGCTGACAGACGCAATCTGACACAATTTCATAGCAACAACTGATAAATGCGCTCACGAACGTGCGCTATTTTTTATGCTCAAAAGTCGCTTTCTGGTGAACTTGGTGGTGTCCGATTCACCACAGCGACCTTATCAAATACAAAGGATGGTATTACCAATGAAAATCAAAGTTAGTCAGCTTAGCAACCGTGTACATGAAGTCAAGACAACCAATCGGAATATGGAAAAGATGTACGACTTACAGTTACTGATGGCCAAGGCAGACGATGTTGCCGATATGGAACCGGTAGAAATTATTAAAATGCAACGCGATATGTTGCATGACTCAATTGACTTCTTGACAACAGTTTTAAATCTGAACAAGCAAGAAATTGAAAAGCTTGGAGACCTAGAATTTGCCGACACTATTCAGGCAGTTAATTACACTTTTGAACGCATGATGGGCATGAGTGATGAGGATATTGACTTAGCTGCTAAGAAGCAGGATGCCAGCAAAAGCAAAGATTAATCCAGCCGTAAAAGTTTATGAGCTTGAAAATCAGCTACAGGACTTTAGATGGATGAAAAAGCAAGCAGTCATGTATTTCCACTGGTCAATACAGGATTTTGATGATGCCGACTATTTTGAAATGTTGGAAATGATGTCCGCCAAGGATAAGAAAGACCGGCCAATTGATCCGGCAATTATGTGGCAGCAATACCAAGAGAAAGGGTGATTAAAGTGGCACAACAAATTAATGCAACAATGAGCACCAAGATTGCCCTTGATCTATTGTCGGCAAGCGAATCCGTAAAATCATTAACAGCGGTTGTTCGTTCTAGCCAAAATGCTTGGAAAGCACAAGAAGCTGAGATGAAATCAGCTGGCGATATGGCTGGTGCTGCTCAGGCTAAATATGACGGCTTGGGTAAATCTATTGAAGCACAGCAGTCTAAGATTGACGCCCTAAAAGCCAAACAAGCTGAGTTGAAGGGCAATACTGCCGATGTTGCTCAACAGTTTTTAAAGTATCAGCAACAAATTGATGGTGCTACTAAACAACTTGCTAGTATGCAAGCTCAGCAAGACCGTGCCAAGCAAGCAATGGACTATCAAAAGTCTGGGTTGGCAGGATTACAGCAAGAATACACAGCTGCTGCACGGGCAAATCAAGCCTATGTGACTCGCCTAGAGGCTGAAGGCAAACAGCAAGAAGCTAACAAGGCCAAGATGGATGGCTATAAGTCCTCCATTACCAATCTGAATGAGCAACTGTCTAAACAGTCTGCTGAGTTGGATAAGATTGCGAGTGCTAGTGGTAAAGACTCTGAGGCATGGCGCACACAGAAGACGCGTGTTGATGAAACGGCTACCAGCCTAGCAAAAGCCAAGTCTTCTATGACCGGCTTGCAAACTGAAATGGACAAGGCTAACCCATCTGTTTTCAACAGAGTTAAGGAAGCTATATCGGGAACAAACAAGCAAGCCGAAAAGACACCGGGTCTGCTTCACAAAATTGTTGAGGGTGGCTTAATCACTAATGCCATCACAAGCGGATGGCAACGTCTAAGCTCAAGCATTACTGACACGGTAAAGTCTGGGCTAGAGCTTAACGAGGCCGGAGAAAAGCTGAAAATGACATGGGAAAACATGGGCAAATCGGCCAATGATATCCAGATTCTTTCCGACCAAATGTCATATTTGCGCAGTGAAACTGGTGCAACCGGTGGCGAAGTTAACAAAATGCAAACCACCGTTGATACCATGACACATGGTGTCACAGAAAAAACTGTCGCCATTAGTGCTGGTATTGCCAGCATTGCCACGGCTTCGCACAAAGGCGGAGACGGCATGGATTCCTTGTCTAAAGCGATGACACGTGTCGTTGCTTCAGGTAATTTAACAACAACCAACCTTGCCAAGCTTGAAAAGCAGGCTCCTACCTTAGGCGCACAATTAGCCAAGGCTGCCGGAGTCAGTCAAGCTTCATTTGCCAAAATGGTTGCTGACGGAAAAATCAATTCTGACGAATTCATGAACTTGGTAGACAAAGTTGGAACAACAAGCAAGAGTACATTTGACCAATTTGGAAAAACTAGCGAAGGTGCCCTTGCACAGCTGTCCGGAAGTTGGACATCAATCAAGGCTAAAATGGCAGCACCATTGCTTAATGTTAAGAATAGTGGCATGCAATCACTTGCTAGTATTTTGACATCATCTGTTGTTCAAAGTGCCGCTACTACACTAGGCAAAGGGCTGGCAACTATTGCCAATTGGGCTAAGAACGTTCTGGACTACGTTTCCGCACATAAAAAAGATGTTACTGGTATTGCCGAAGATATGTGGGACATTGCCAAAATTGCTGGCGAAGAAGTCTGGTCCCTGTTCAAGACTGCAATCAAAGATATTGCTGGTTGGCTAAACGTTGGTGGTTCCAATGCAAAGACGATGAAAGACCCGCTAAAAGCTATCCATGATGTGCTAGATGATATTGTCAAAAACAAATCTGGTATTCAAACTACCGTCAAAGTGATTGCAGGGCTTTGGATGACTAAAAAAGCACTGGACTTTGCTGTGGGGCTATCACATGTCTACACCGGCTTAAATAACTTGCCGGGGCTTGCTTCTGGAATTGAAAAATTGGGTGGTAGCATTAAGGCCATGTTTAAAGCTGGAGCCGGTGTTTCTGGTCTGGGTAACAGATTAAAAGCGATGAGTGGCACAGCCCTTGGAAAAACCACAGCGGTTGTTACGATTGCGTACGATGCTGTTAGCGACATTAAAAACTTAGTCACTGCTTTTGGTAAACACGGTACTGTTGGTCAAAAGTTCTCTGCTGTCGGCGAATCAGCTGGCACCTTGATCGGCGGTGGTATTGGTGCTTTCTTTGGTGGTCCCTTAGGAGCAGCGGTTGGCGCAACGATTGGAAAAACAGCCGGAAAATGGGCTGGTGATGCAGCCAAGAAGTTCACTGATGGTTGGAATGCTAAAAAAAAGCCAGCTGATAGTTGGCTAGGTGGCCTTGGCTGGGATGCCCGTCAAATGACTAACAATGTGGTCAAATGGTGGGACGGCATTAACAAATCAACTGATGCTGCACAAAAAAAGCAGCAGAAGCAGCAAGAAGCAGCTAACAAACAGGCGCAAAAAGAATGGAACGATTTTTGGAAAGGTGTCGGTAAAGGCTGGGATGGCTTTCTAAAAACCATGAGCAACTGGGGAAAATCGATTGCTTCCACTTGGAATAAGATCTGGACACCAATTACAAAGGGTATGTCAAAAGTTTGGGATACCACCGTTAAAGTTACAAAGGCAGGATTAAATGTTCTGAAGCTCGCAATTGTGCTACCCATTGCCCTGATTGCGGGGCTTTTCATAAAAGCATGGCAAAAAGTAGAAAAACCGTTTAAAGATGTATGGAATGGCCTAGTAAAATTTGTCAAGCCTCCTCTAAACACAATTAGCAAAACGATTGGTAACACAACAAAAGGAATTCAAAACACATGGGATAAAGCTTGGGGAGCCATAAGTAAATTCTTTATTGGAATTTGGAACGGTATTACCAAATTTCTATCAAGCACACTTAAAGCGGTTGAGAAAATATGGACGAGTTCATGGAATGCCATAAGTAAATTCTTTACTGGAATTTGGAACGGAATGGTCAAGTTTTTCAGCGGCATTGCAAACTGGTTTACAAAGAACGTCACTGCATTGCTAAATGGCATTCAAAAAGTCTGGGATAGTATTTGGAAAGCAATCTCTAATTTCTTCGGAGATATTTGGAATGGCATTGTTAAGATCTATAACAATGCATCAAACACCATTTCGAAGGGCATTAGCGCAACTTTAAATTTCATTCAAAATGTCTGGAATAGAACATGGGGTGCCATCTCTGATTTCTTTGGAAATATTTGGAACGGCATGGTTAAATTCTTCACGCCAATCATTCATGGAATGTCAGACACAATTGGCAGTGTCATCAAGAGTATTAAGAATGTTTGGACAGATGTATGGGGTAGCGTTGGTAGCTTCTTTAGCGGTATCTGGGATGGTATTAAAAAAGCAGCTCAATCAGGCATCAACTTTGTCATTGATGTTATTCGAACCGGTCTTAGTGCCGTTAATGGTGTTCTAGGATTCTTCGGTGTTAAAAAAGTTGGTCTGCCATCATACGTACACTTTGCCAAAGGCGGCGAAGTTGGTAAAGATGGTACGCAATTGGCTATGGTTAACGATGATGGCAGCGAGCATTACAAAGAATTGATCCACAAGAAGCGCACAAATCAGTGGATATATGCTGAAAAGCGCAACGCTATTCTTCCACTTGAGACTGGCGACCGTGTTTATAACGGGCGGGAAAGCAAGGCCATCGCTAACATGTATGGCATTCCCGGCTTTGCACAAGGTGGCATCATCGGCAGTGTGTGGGACAGCGTTAAAGACGCTAGTTCGTGGGTAGTCGATAAGGCTGAAGATGTTGGCAAATGGATCGGTGATAAGTTCGAAGCAATTGTAGATTGGATCGCTCACCCGGTTAAGCATGTAACTGATCTAATCAGTAGCAGTATAAAAGGGATTGTTAGCTCATCTCCAGTAAAAGCATTTGGAGACTTAGGAGTTGGCATTTTTAAACATGCATATAACGGAATTGGCGATTGGATCAAAAAAGAGCTTAAAAAAATAGAAGATTCCATGGCCAATCCCGGTGGCTCAGGCGTGCAACGTTGGAAGCCATATGTTATTCAAGCTTTAAAGGCTAATGGATTTGATGCCTCGGCATACCAAGTTGCTGCATGGATGCGAGTTATCCAGCGTGAATCAAATGGTAATCCTAGGGCAATAAACCTGTGGGATAGTAACGCTCGGGCTGGCATACCTTCAATGGGGCTTGTACAAACCATTGGGCCAACGTTCAATGCGTTTAAGTTCCCCGGACACAACGATGTTTATAACGGCTATGACGATCTGCTTGCTGGTATTCACTACATGAAGGCCATCTACGGCTCTGGAAGTTCTGCTTTTGCTCGTGTCAGTGGCCCTGAAGGTTACGCCAATGGTGGCTTGATCACAAAGCCAATCCATGCGCTTGTTGGCGAAGATGGCCCAGAAACAATCTTGCCGTTAACTAAAACAAGCCGCGCTTGGCAACTACTAGGTCAGGCTGTTACCAACATCAATCACAACTTGGGTAATGGTGCGGTTGCTGAAAGCGAAAACAGCGGTACAGATGATTTAGGAAAGAAGCTGGACAATATTGCCGATCTTCTCACAAAACTTAGCTTTGTTCTGCAAGTTGGTGACGACCAGTTTTATCCAAAGGTTGCGCCAAAAGTTAAGCAATACAACGACAGAACAGACAGGTTCAATGCTTATTGGAAAGGAGGAACCGTTTAATTGAAACAAGCAGGCGTGACCATCACATATGCCGGAGTAGATATTACCCAATGGATGTATGTACAGATGGTCAAACGTGATGTAGGGACTAATCACGTCAACACAATGAAAAAGGTCGGGATCAGCGATGGTCAGATGCTGCAATACATGTCACGGGACGTCAAGACGATTGTGGTAACTGGGATCGTTATGAATGACGATTTGGTTCCACTAAGGCGTTCCTTGGCCGCTGCTATTGATGCGGACGAACCCCAGCAGCTAATCTTTGGGGATGAGCCTGATAAATATTATCTTGCCATCGTAGACAGTCAGCCTACCTTCACCGAAGGCTTTCGATCAGGGACAATCTCAATCAGCTTCGTCTGTCCCGATGGTGGCATTGCGCACTCGGTAGCCACGCAGACGTTTGACAACATGCCATACAAGGACGTGCCAGTGAACCTGCTTAAAGGGACATCATCGAACAACACTGGCGTTGTTAAGGCGAATGCTCACGGAATTGATGGTATTACTCTGAAGAAAGCACCAGTCGATGGTGGCCAGACATATGTTTACACCATTACTTTTGGCGATATGGGACACACTGGTC
>PPYE01681658.1_pt1 | contig 13182 bp, 28 predicted proteins | sample 1559881 | NCBI WGS metagenome assembly PPYE01 (sample SAMN08240022, study PRJNA423297) | Human gut metagenome, whole genome shotgun sequencing project.
TTTTTTCATAGCAACACCCCTTTTATGTTGTCTGCTTTGGATTTAGGCTTGATTCCATTTTTTTCGGTGCTCAACAAGTAAGCCGACAGGTTTTACATTGAGCTCTTTTTGTTGCTCGGGTGTAAATATTTTTGTTTCGTGCTCGGGGTTGAATGGCTGGAGACTGAGGATGCCGTTTGGTTCAATTCTAACTTTTTTCAGTGTGGCTTCATGGTCGCCAACATATACAGCCATGACCGTGTTGTTGTGCCATTCGTAACATATTTTGATAATTGCGATAGAACCATCGTATATTATTGGCTCCATGCTGTCACCGTTTACACGCAGAGCGATGTAACGACCATCAAGTGCCTGTTTTGCCGAAACCTCTACCCATTCATCAGAGCTCATGTCCTGGAGGGCCTGTATTGGTGTACCTCCGGCAATTGACCCGATAACAGGCAGCTTATAGCATTGTGTTAAGCTGCCAAACGGATTGCGCTCTTCGAGCAAATCGCTACGATCTACATTTAATATTTCGCATATCTTGTCAATTTTATTTACCCTTGGAACTACAACGCCGTTGCACCACTGACTGACAGCTGCGGCACTGACATTCATTAGTTTCGCTAATTCTACTTGGCTGATGTCTCTGGCGCTGAGATAATGGGTCAGATTCCTGCTGAAGTTAGCGCTGATTCGATCTCTGTCATTCATGATTTCACCTCCTGTTGTTCTTATTGTAAGCGAAAAAACTTAATATTACAAGGGAAATGATTAAGTTTATTAAGAAATGCACTTGACATTAAGTTAAACTTAAGTTAGAATGATAACAGATTAAGAGAAGGGAGTGGTGATATGGAAGATAAATTTCAGATCTCGCTACGAGCGGCTCGTGTTAATGCTGGATATACTGTTGAAGAAGTGGCGAAAATCCTTCATCGAGGGCAACAAACAGTTAGGAACTGGGAAACAGGAAAAACCGCTATCCCTGGAATTGAACTTCAGCAGTTGTGCGAGTTATATGGGTGTCCGGCGAAATATATTTTTTTACAGCGAGAATTAAGTTAAACTTAATAAACGCAGGGCTGTATGAAAAACGACCAGCGAAGCTGGCCGCGATAGGAGGTGATCGCATGAACGAAAAATTGAAAGGCTTTCTCACGAAGGATGATCCCAGCGATGAAGAAGTTAGAGGCGCAGCTGAGCAACTTATCTATATTAGCATTGGTTTGCGATTTGGCGCTATGGATTTGATTAATTCGGCTAGGGATCAGCTTCTTTTGGCGTATATATCCATAGCTGAAAGAAGTGGTGATTTGCTGTCAGAGTCGAGTGAATCTCTGCAAGATATTCAAGACGAGGTTATCAAACAGATTGGCCTGCTGGAGTATCTCTGTAAGCAAGAAGGCGAAAATGTTGCTGAATCATTCAAGAGGCAAAGGAATCATCTGTATCGCACAAAAAAATATGCCCGCCAGCTGAAAGAAGCGAGCGAGCAAAAAAATTAGAAGATTAGAGGTTTAACCGCCTCAATGCTCAATGCTTCAGCTGCACTCCATAATCCACTTTTAACTTTCTTCTTCAGACGATTAAGGATTGTGTCATCGCGAAGCATAGCGAGATATTGATGTCCATCCAGCGTTAATCCAGACGCATTGTTTAGCCCTGGTCTGACAGTGTAGTTTGTAGCTGGAATACCTACGGCATGAAATGGATAGGCTTCTAATAGACCGCTGTTAACGAGCAGTTCCATATGGTAAGACACGCGGATGAACTCGTTGTCATAAGGGGTATAGCGTTCTCCTTCGTCAGGAAATTTCTCTTCGTCGATGAAGTCGTTAACAGAGATGGAACCACTTGGCGGGAGATCTTCGATAGTGGTGAGAATTCGATATGTTAGGTCAAAATCGAATCGCATGGTAATCACCTCCTTTCTGAGGTAATTATACCATGACAAATAGCAACAACTGACCAAAAGATGGAGGTGATCCAATGACAAACGAAAAGCGACCAGCCGAAGCTGATCGCGATAAAGGAGGTGATTGTGGTTGGTGCGGTGATGTATTGTGTTCTTTCTGGGCTGATCATCATGATTGGCATAGTAAGTGCATTTGGTGCTTTTATTATGTATATGCTTTCTAGGAGTTGCGAAGATGTGATAGCAATGATTTTCTTCGGTTTGCTTGCAGCTTGTGCGGCGGTGGCGGGTATCATGTCCGTATGGTGTGGTGTGTATCTTCTCACAACAGCCTTTCTTCCAGGCGCTTGAGCGTATGGTCGATTGATACTTCAGGAGACAGGGGATGCTTTTTAGGGAATACGTCTTCATGACGATCGTGGTTAAGATTGGTGGCTGAGGCGAGATTGAGAAGATGCCGTTCAGAATAGTGATGACCAGCGTCAGATAGATAGTCGATGGTGACAGCGATGAAGCTTTGATCATATCCGCGTTCGAATACGTTTGCGGCGGTCCCTTCGACGGCGAATAAAGCGAGTGTAGTATAAAGCTTATATCCTGGCGGAAATTCTGTGCCGACAATGTTTTCGAATGGATCGTATGTACGATGCATGGAGAGCTGCTGAAGGATTGGCATATCGTTGTCAATATCATCAAATCCTCGTAATTCTGTTTTAAAGCCTGTTATTCGTGCTGAGCTTGCGCCGAAGTTTTTGATGATGAAATAGTAGGCGCCGGGATCAGAATTCACAAGTTCAATGTAGGGGGTTATGACTGGTCTTGTAGCTGATTCAATGTTTTTGCTTGCCTGATATACGCTATAGGCAGTAAAGCCTAAACCAAGTATGGCAGCGATGGCCATTAGTGCATTTGCAATGGCTGAGATGATTTCAGGGATCATAATGAGGTCTCCTTTCGGGATTATATGTTTCTATCATATCGCATCGAAGGGAGCTGGTAAAGGAGGTGATCGAATGGAACGTTACGAGGTTCGACAGATCAGTCCGCTGACGTGGGGCATCTACGACCACGAAGAGGAAGAGATGATTCTGGAAACGACGCGCAAGGGCGTGGAAGTGTATGCAGAGATGATGGGATTGGAGATGTGAGGCTTGAAAATATTAGTCGATAAAATGCCGGAAAGTCCTTCGTTTTGTCTGTTCGGAATGATAGAGACTTATGGTGATTATTCAGGGCTAAATGATTCTGAACCATTTGTGGTTAAAGTTGTGAAGTGTAGATTTAATAATCGGAAATGCAAGGGCGTCAAATACTGCCACTTCCTGCAGAAAGGGGAATAACGATGATGGATATGAAGAAATCGTCTGAGACACGTTTGGAAATGTTACTGGCCGTGAAGAAGAAGCTCTGCAAGGAGCAGGCTTTTGATGAGATCGTGCCGTTCGAGCACAGAGAAAAGCTGTCGGCGCTCTTCACGGCGTTGGATGATGCGATCGGGGCTGAGGTTCATATGCTGGACGGAGGTGACTGAGATGGGACCTACGGATGCTCTAGTTGCTGCGATCAGTGATGGCGTGATCGAGTATATCAAGCCGTTCATTGAGCGACGCAAGGTCATAAGTGAAGAAGAGGTTATGAAGATGTTGGGCGTTGAAAACAAGCGCAACATGTCAGAATACCGCAAGGCTGGGCTGAAGGGCTACAAGCTGGATTACCGGCATTGGGTGTATTTCGCGGAGGATGTTGAAGACTTCGTGCGAAGTCGCGATCAATGGTAGGAGGTGCGATATGCGAAAGCTTTACAAGAAGATCTACAAGGCGCTGGAGAAGATGGCATCGTTCATGGTTGGCTCGATCTTCGCTGTGCTGACATGGGATGCGGCAATGCTGTCGGCTGTGACGAACGGCGGTGTGCGTGTGATCGCGTGGATGGCGTTCATCTTCGGGCTGGCGCTGACTGGATATTGGGCGTTGGTGCCGCGCGAAGTGGATCGTCAGCTCTCACTGCGCAAAAGAAAAGCCGCCCGTCGAGCTGGCACTCGATGAAGCGGCATAGGTAAATGAACAAGGTAAGTATAACACAACGAGAAAGAGGTATGCAAGAGATGACATCAGTAGAACAGAAGTTGGCGACGGAGCTCGCAGAGGGAACGTTGCGTTATAGTTGGCGTGACAGTGAACTTTTGGAAATGGGAGATAAGGGCGGAGTTTTATCCTGGTACGATGAATTCAATTTTCGGGACTGCATCATGGTTCTGTATTCCTCGGCACTTTTGGATTTTATAGCCAAAATGACGGATATCGGCTTGATTCTCGACGATATCATCAAGGTGATTGCAGTTACTGCGTGGAAGCATCGTCAAGAGCTCAAGGGAGAAAGCGAGGGGGCCGAAGAATGAGTATCGCGGATATCTACGAACAGGAGCTGGAACAGGCGCTGGAGGTCTACGAGGCTGTGGGCGACGAGCACGACAAGTGGCGCATCCGGGATGAAGAGGGCGCTAATAAGTACATGAGGATCGTGCGCAGTATTGATGCTCAGGCGCAGGAAGCGCAGGAGGTCAAGCGCAAGGAAGTGGCGCGCATTGAGGGGTTCTACGATGCGCAGATCGACGAGATGAACAGCAAGGCGGAGTTCTTCCGCCAGCTGTTGGTCGATTGGTACAATCGTCAGCGTGCTGCCAATCCGAAGTATCAGCTGAAGACGCCATGGGGCAAGGTGACGAGCCGGCGCACGAAGTCGCCGCAATGGTTGGATGAGCCGCAGACGCTGGCCTGGCTAAAGGCGTCCGGCCACACCGATCTGGTGAAGGTCGAGGAGAGCATCCGCAAGGCCGACCTGAAGAAGGCGATGAACGAAGCAGATGGCCACTACATCGATCCGGCTACGGGCGAGATCGTGCCAGGCGTGGAGATCGTTGAGAAGGTTAGCGTGACGGTGAAGACGGAATGAGAGTGGTATTTCGCTACGCCAACGATGCTGAAGTGGTGTGCTATAAGAACGGTACACCACGCTCGGTGATCGTTGCTGACTATAAGAAATGGCTCAAGGCGAGAGCAGTAGCAGAGTGGTATGTATTGGAAGGATGGTATGAGGATGACGGAGACGAACTACTTTCGGACGCTCAATGCGATAGACGTGAACGACCACACGGAGCAGAAAGCGAACCTGACTTACCTGTCGTGGGCTTGGGCGTGGACAGAGATCAAGAGCCTGTACCCGGATACGACGTACACGATATATGAGAACAAGGATGGCCTGAACTACCACACGGATGGGAAAACATGCTGGGTGAAGACGGGTGTGACCTGTAACGGCATCGAGCACATCGAGTACCTGCCGGTGATGGACCATCGCAACAAGTCGATTCCGCTGGCGAACGTGACGAGCTTCGATGTCAACAAGGCTATTCAACGTTCGTTGACTAAGGCAGTCGCTCGTCATGGTCTCGGTTTATACATTTACGCAGGCGAGGACCTGCCGGAGCCGGAAGACGGTGTCAAGCGGCTGGGAGACGAGTGCAATGTGATCTACAAGCAGTTTGTTTCGGCGGGTAACGACAAGACGCACGTCAACGAGTGCATGCGTGAGGCGGCTAAAGCCTACGAGGTCGACAGCCCGCGTGATGTGCCTGCCAGTGACAAGCAGAGCTTTATCGAGTTGACCAAGCAGCTGTTGATGGGGAGGGGTGCATGATGACGAAGGATTTGCGAGCGAAACGCGCAGATCAGGTGCGCGAGACGATGCGGCACATCAGAATGCCGGTCGAAGTTCTCGAGATGGCCGCTGGCCCTGATGAACTGTCAGAGTATGCCACTACGGTGGCGTCTCTGGCTGCCGGCTGTATGGTTGGTGATAAGGCCGTGAGTTCGACGGAGCTGGCCGTGATCGCCTATCAGTACGGCTGGACACGCCGACAGACGGAATTCGCAGCGCAGGTGCTGCGGATGAATGATGTGTGGAAGGAGATCGGGGCATGACGAACAAAGAATTTTACGGCGACAAGCTGCTGGCTATTGCATTGGATATTGGTTGCAAGGCATTACACGAATTAGCATTTGGAGAACCGTGTGTGCCGAAACCTTGCAGCTATTGCGAATTGGGAGATGTGGACAAAATTATGGCGTGGCTGAACGCTGAACATGTGGATAAAGAGCCGCCACTTTTGGAAAATGGCGATGACTTGAAGCCAGGTGATTGGATTATGGTTAGAAATTCAGACGAAGACAAATGGAGTAAGGAGCAGTTTCTTTTCTACTATCCCTACAGTTCAAGTGATAGAAATTTCGCCTGCGCATATCACGATGGAGTGATTGGAGACGGGGATTATTTCACATGGAAACAGGCCCGGCTGCCGGAGGAAGGAGAATAATTATGCCTAATTGGTGCCAAGGAACACTTAAAGTGCGCGGAGAATACGATAACCTAAAAGTTTTTTTGGAAAACGCGCTCAAAGAATGCGCCTATGGCGGCGAACCGCCCAAAGAGCCACTTATCGAAATCACGGAATACGAGAATGAAACAAGCGTGATCATACGCCGTATGTCCTATCTCGAAGGCACATATAGAGGATTTGTCGAAGGAGATACAGAAGTTTTCATTGATCGAAAACCCGGATCGCAAATCGTTCTCTTAGAGGCTATGTTCGCATGGAGCATAAAAACAGAAGAATTGCAGCACCTATCCCAGAAATATGGCGTTGATTTGAAAATAACCGCATTTGAGCGGGGCATGCAATTTGAGCGTGACATTGAGATCGCACAAGGGCACACTCTGATCGATGTCGAAAGGAGATATAAAGACTATGTATGGATGTGTCCATGCCCAATGAAGGGAGGATGACCAACAATGCAAATAACCTATGTGCGCAAGTGGGCGAAGGAGGTGAGACGATGAAGAAACCAATGGCAATTATCACGAGCTGTGTGCTGATCATAGGCTTGCTGGCAGGATGCACACAGGCCGAACGCGCGTCATACAACCTGTCGAAGGAGGCCGACAACTTCAACGACATTCGGCGCCTGACGGTGATCAACTGCCTACAGGGAGACGTGCTCTTCCAGATGCAGGGGCGTATGTCGATCACCGCTGACGTTGAAGACAACCAGCTCGAAGTGATCGTTGAGAACGGCGAAGACGACTACAGCAAGCATTTTGTTGGCCTGAGCGACAACGTGACCTATGTCATCGAAGATGTCGAAGGTGCCGATGTAGAAAACACGAAGTACACGTTGAACTTCAATCCTGATATGTGGATCCCGGTCAACGTGAAGACAATCGATTAACCACAGGAGGTGGACGTAATGGCAGCGAATGAACAGAAGGGATTTATCGTGTATCTGGATTCTTATGACATGATCAGCATGCTTTCACAGGAACAAAAAGGAGCGTTACTTGATGCGATGTTTTCTGTCTACGATTGCTGCGAACGTCCTGAGATGGATCAGGCGACTGCCATTACGTTTGTCACCATCGAGCGCTATCTCAAGGACAATCGCGAAAAATGGCTGAAAACACAGGAACAGTGGGCCGAAGGAAAGAGCGAGCGCTCAGAGCAGGCGTCAAAAGCGGCCAATGCACGTTGGCAGAAGCACAGGGAGCAATGCTCACCTATGCAGAATGATGCTCATGCATGCTCAAGTGATGCTGATTTATGCTCAAGCAATGCTGATGCATGCTCATCTATGCTCGAGCAATGCTCAGCTATGCTCAGCGATGCCATAGTTACTAGTAACCAGTTATCTGTTAATAGTAAAGATAATATAAATACTATTGTCCAAAGCGAGTCTGCTGAACCGGTAAAAGAGTGTTCAGCTGACGCTGAACCGTCGTGTGCGAGCTCGCCTGAATCGAAAAAGCAAAAGCAGCCAAGTATGCGCGAAGTAAATGCGCATTTCGAAGAGCTATGGGCTTTGGTACCGCGAAAAGAAGGCAAAGCCAAGGTCAAAGATGCAGCCAGACGGAGGCTTCTAGGCGTGAGCGTGGAAGAAATGAAACGCTGTGTGGAGCGCTATAAGGCGCAAGTCACGGAAGATCGTCAGGGTGGTTTCGAGCGCAAGTGGATGCCGGGAGCGACGTGGTTCAACGAGGATCGCTGGAAGGACTACACGGACGAGGCTTATAGCGCGCCAGAGCCATTGCCAGCAGTAGGTGGTAGCTCGCCCAGGCGCTATGTATCGGGCGAAGGGCCGAGGGACTTCTCGGACCGCGAGGAGTAGATACCAGAGCGCGGAGGGATTCCGTGACTTTAGCGACATGGAGGAGTAACTATGGCAGAGACAATGCTGTTTATCGGCTGCACTGCCGTGATCGGCGGCGCTGTGTTCTACGTCGTGGCGATGCTGCTGTTGACCAGGCGAGAGCGACGCGCGCTGCGCCAGATCCTGCGTGCGCTGGGAGAGGAGGATGACAATGGCGAAAAATAAAGCGCGTGTCAAGATTGATGCGCATGAAGCACGGCTGGCAGCTCAGCGCGAAGTGTATGCGCAGCTGGACAAGATCCAGGCGGACATGAGCCGCCAGATGACGCGTGATTACATGGCGTGTCTGCTGCTCGTGCTACATGATGAGTACGGCTTCGGGAACAAGCGCCTGCTGAATGTGTTCGCTCGCGTGGCGGATATGGCGGAGGCGTTGAACATGGGTTTATTGTCGTTCAAGGATATTCGTGAAACATTGATCGAGGAGGTGGGAATTGATGTCGAGAAGCAGCAAGTACAACGCCGCAAAGGTGACGCTCGATGGACACCGGTTCGACAGCCGGCGCGAGGCGCGCAGGTACGAAGAGCTGAAGCAGATGGAGGCAGCCGGCAAGATCGCGCAGCTGGAGCTGCAGCCGAGGTTTGAGCTGGTGCCGGCGTTCAAGTGTCAGGGCGAGGCTGTGCGCAAGATGGAGTATGTGGCCGATTTCAAATACCTGGACTTTGAACGCGGCGGCCTGGTCGTGGAAGACGTGAAGGGCTTCAAAACGCCGGAGTACAAGGTCAAGATCAAGATCTTCAAGTACCAGTATGTGCGCGATGGTCAGATGATTTTCGAGGAGGTTTGAAAACATGAATCATGTGGTATTGATTGGGCGGCTCACAAAAGAGCCAGAGTTGAGGTTTACACAGAACGGTTCTCCGCATTGTACGTTTACGCTGGCGGTGGATCGCATCAGCGGCAAGGATACGGAGAAGACGGCAGACTTTATCAACTGCCAGGTCTGGGGATCGCAAGCTGAAAACTTCGCAAAGTACATGGACAAGGGTCGACAGGTTGCTGTCGAGGGCCGTATCCAGGTAGACAGCATGGAGCGCGATGGCCAGAGGTCATGGTACACAAAGGTGGTGTGTCAGCGTATCGAGTACCTGGGAGGTGCCAAAGATGGCAGCGACAAGCAGGAAAAGCAGCCGAAGCTGACAGACACCGACTTCGGCGAAGAGGTGAGCTTCAGCGACGAAGATCTGCCATTCTAGGGGGTGGAAGTCATGGAAATTGAACTTGGGCCATGCCCGTTCTGTGGGGGAACCGCGAGACTGTCAAGCCGGCAGCTCAAGTTTATCGGATACAGAGACAACCGCCATCAAGGCGGTGGATCGAGAGAACACATTGTAGACATGGGCTACCAAGTGATCTGCAATAGCTGCCGCGCCAGAGGTCCGCTCGAGGTAGTGCATGGATGGACGAAGGAAGAAATGGAACGAATCACGCCAGGTCAAGCATACCTGGCGATGCACAAGTGGAATATCCGCAAGGATGGAGACAGAATCATTCGTGTTGGAACACAATTCATAGGGTCGGATTGCCTATGAAGAAACCACCGTGCAAGGGCTGCGAGCGCCGGCGGCCGAAGTGTCACTGCGAGTGCGAAGCATACCGCAGCTGGAAGAAGGAGCATGATGCTGTGTTGAATCGGCGCCGGACGGAGTCGATGCTGGATGGTCACAGCGATTGGTGCAGCTATGACCGGCTGTATTGGGATCGGCCTGTGAACCAGGAGCGGCAGCGTGAGATCTGGCGTGACAGAAAGCGCGCCGAAGCGAAGAGAGAACGAAGGAGGCAGGAGAAGAGAGATGACAAACTTAGAGCGACTTGCGAAGAAAGTGGGAGAGCGACATCCGAAGGCGGAGATGGTGCCAGTGGCGGCGGCAAGCGGGCTGGTGCGTGAGGCGGCGGAGTATTTCCACCTGGCCGACAGCTGGGCGCATGATGGCCATATCTACCACGAGGGCGCAGCGATCGTGGAACTGGGCGATGTGCTGCACTATCTTGTGCTGGCGTGCTTGGAGCATCAGATCACGTTAGAGGAGCTGGCGCGTGTGAACCTGATCAAGATAGACGCCAGAGCGAAGGGCGAGGAGCGTGCATACAACCAGGCCATGGACAACGTGGCTGATGGGCAGATCGATCTTGAGGATGCGCTGGACGAGCTCGAAGCAGCGCTTGCAGTGGTGTCGCGATGAAGGGCGAAAACTGTGGGAACTGCATCTGGTTCGTGAAGCGCAGCTGGACATGTGGTATCACGGGTAATGATGTGGTGCCAAACGAGCACCGCTGCTATTGGTTCGAGCACAAACGGAAGGAGGATGCGGATGACGGCGAAGGAGTTTCTGCGGAACTTGCGGAAGACGGAGATTGAGATTCGGGCGCTTCGCATGCAGATCGAGAAGCTGCGCAGTGAAGCGGAGGGTGTCAAGGCGATGACGCTCAGCGACATGCCGAAGGGCGGGAAAAGCAGAGGCACGGAGGATGCCATAGCCGATATCGTTGATCTCCAGGCGTTGTGTGCGGGAAAGCTGGAGACGCTGGTACAGGATCGGCACGATGCGATGACGGTCATCATGCGCATCGAACGGACGGAGCTGCGCACGGTGCTGACGCTCTACTACTGTGATGGTCAGTCATGGGACGAGGTTGCGGAAGAGACAGGCTACTCTGTGCGCCAGGTGCTGCGTCTCCATGGTGAGGCGTTGATTGAATTTGCTGCAAAAGCGAAAGATGTCACTAAATGTCACTTGGATCTGTGATATGATGTATGTGTGAAGTTTAGGGGAAATGGTGGACAATCCCCTTCCAAGCATACCTCAACCGCGTACCGTGATGGGCGCGGTATTTTTATGCCCGGGAGCGTGAGCGCATGGCAAGGCCAGACAGAACGACGGCGCATCGCAGCGTCTTCGAGAAGAACAAGAAGAGGATCCTGAAGACGCAGGATGTGTGCGGCATCTGCGGCAAGCCTGTGGACAAATCCTTACGTTTTCCGCATCCGCTGTCGCCATGCATCGATCATATCATTCCAGTTGATAAAGGTGGTCATCCTTCGGACATGGCTAACCTCCAGCTTGCGCATCTGTGCTGCAACCGTGCCAAGAGCAACAAGCTTGTGCAGCAGGCTGGCGCGGTAGAGGAAGCGGCGATCATCAGCAACCGGGTGCTGCCTCAGACGCGGGATTGGAAAACATATCGCGGATGATGCGGCAAGCGACGTTAGTTTATTTCAAAACGGGGGCGTGGGACCCCGATATACCTACTGGACAGGCATTCCCGCCGACTGTACAAATTCACGCGAGTTATAGCCCCCGCGGGGTGGAAAGGAGGACGTTCGTGGATAAAAAGCAAGTCAAAGAAACGCGAAAAGCGGATCTGGACCTTCTGGAGGAGATCCTGCACGACGAGAAGACGACGCCAGCGGTGAAGATCCAGGCGATCCAGACGAGAGAGAAGATCCTGACAACACTCGAGGATCAGCTGGAGCCGACGGAGGAACGACCGATCGACAGGATCCTGGCGGCATTGGAGGATTGATAGCATGGCACAATTACAGGGCATCGAGTATCTCAGAAGACGGCTGGGCGTGAAGCAGCACCGTGTGCGCCTGCGCTACTCGTATTACGAGATGAAGCATCAGGCGTTCGACTTCGGCATTTCTTCGCCACCTGATCTGCGTCGCTGGATGAGCACGCTGGGCTGGTGCGGCAAGGCGGTCGATAGCCTGGCAGACCGGCTGCAGTTTGACGGCTTCCGGGACGACAACTTCGATCTCGCCACCATCTACCAGATGAACAACCCGGACACCATCTTCGACAGCGCCATCCTGAGCGCGCTGGTTGCCAGCTGCTGCTTTATCTATATCACGCAGGATGACGACGACTACCCACGCCTGCAGGTGCTGGACGGCAGCCGCGCCACGGGCATCATCGACCCGTTCACAGGCCTGCTCACCGAAGGCTATGCCATCATCGAGGAAGACGTGAACCACAACCCAACGGCAGAAGCCTATCTCGCGGCCAGCAAGACGGAGATCTACCGTGGCGGCAAAAAGACGGACGTGGTCACCTACGACATGGACTGGCCGCTCCTCGTGCCGATCATCTACCGGCCGGATGCAGTGCGGCCGTTTGGCCATTCGCGCATCAGCCGCGCCTGCATGAGCATCGTCGGCAGCGCCATGCGTACGGTGAAGCGGTCGGAGATCGCGGCAGAGTTCTACAGCTACCCGCAGAAGTACGTGGTCGGGCTCAGCGAGAATGCAGAGCGCATGGACAAGTGGAAGGCCACCATGTCAGCGATGATGAGCTTCACGAAGGACGAAGACGGCGACAGTCCGACGCTGGGGCAGTTCAGCCAGCCCTAAAGGACTAGCTTCGCGTCGCAAGCATGACGCCGCATACCGAGCAGCTGCGCATGTTCGCGGCACTCTTTGCCGGCGAGACAGGGCTCACGCTGGACGACCTGGGCTTTGTCACCGACAATCCATCCTCGGCCGAAGCCATCAAGGCCAGCCATGAGACGCTTCGCCTGATGGCGCGCAAGGCGCAGCGCAACTTCGGCAGCGGTTTCCTGAACGCCGGTTACCTGGCAGCGTGTCTGCGTGACGGCCAGCGCTACCGCCGCCAGCAGCTCTATCTCACCAAGCCACAGTGGCTGCCAATCTTTGAGCCAGATGCGTCGACGCTCTCGCTTATCGGCGACGGCGCCATCAAGCTCAACCAGGCGGCGCCAGGCTACATGGATGAAGAGCGGCTGCATCGATTGACGGGGCTTGAGTAAGATGGCTGTGGATATTGGCGCCGATCTCCTGCTGGCGATCACCGAGGCATTCCAGAAAGCGTATGATCAGGACATCACCATCCGCGTGCTGGAGAAGCGCCTGAACGGCGGCAAAGCGCATCTGGAAGACGCCGCACGCTACAGTGAACGTGTGGGCGAGCTCCTGGCGAATGTGTATGGCGAGCTCCTGTCGTCTGACGTGCTGCCGAATGGCCGCATGTACTGGAACATCGCGCAGAAAGTCATCCAG
>PPYE01344128.1_pt1 | contig 13179 bp, 6 predicted proteins | sample 1559881 | NCBI WGS metagenome assembly PPYE01 (sample SAMN08240022, study PRJNA423297) | Human gut metagenome, whole genome shotgun sequencing project.
TATCCGGACAGACTGTTAGTTTTATCAAGTTCTACAATATCCCGTCTTATTAAAACAGAAAGAAGCATAATTGCCATCCCATTAATAATTAGGATTCTGATACATTCCGTCTTTATTCGTCGAGATCTGTATCTCGCTCAACGGAATGGGGAACAAATAATTCTTATCACTGTCGAAGCTGGTTTTCGTCGTACTAAAACCATTGCGGTTTTCCAGGAAGTGCTCAAGCATACCGGTACGTGCCAGGTCATACCAACGCCAGCGTTCGAAGCAAAGTTCACGGGCGCGCTCCAACAATACATCTTCGAGTGTATACGTATCGTAATTCCCAAATCCGGGGGTATCGTCTTCAGTGACAGCAACTCCCTGATTTAATCCGCGGGCACGTTGCACGATGCGATTCATTGCTTCCACACCCTCATCGGACGGTGAACCGTTGTTCAGCATCAAATCGGCTTCGGCGTACATCAGCAGTACATCGGCAAAACGCAGTACGAGGATATTGTTTGGACAGTTAGAGTACACAAAGTTGGTATGTTCATCTTTCCAGGTAGCTCCCCAACGATATTTGGTGACACCACTGTTCGTTACAGACTTCGCATTGTCTCCGGGTTGCGGTTTACCGCTTAGCTCCGTCATGGGTTTCTGTGCTATCGGGCTATTATTGGTCTTATCAAAGTCAATCACATAATCGGCCAGATTCCACTCCCGACGCTTGTCGTAACCATTGGCATCATAATAGTTCCAGAATGAGGGAACATATTTAAGGTTACATTGTCCGGCAATGGCATTCGTACGCCAGCCACCGTAAAGTTTCTGTCCGTCGGTGTTGATTGCACGGGCACCGTATTCTTTCGGCCATTGTGAGCCATAAGGATTCTGTGCGCTGAACTGTATTTCCCAAATCGTCTCTATATTGATGTTCTTATTTTCAATTTTAAAAACATCTCCGTAGACCGGTTCCAGATCACGTCCGCTATTGGTGATTACATCTTGCAGCAGTGCCAATGCATCACCGTAAAGTTTTTCATCCGTTTGTTCTATCTGCTCGTAACCGGCTACACGATCAGCGGCACGTGCCGAAGCCATCGTTATATATACTTTTGCCAACAATGTTTTGGCAGCCCAGTAATTCGCCCAACCACCGTCTATTTCTTTAGGCAGAACATCTTCGCCCAAACAGAACAATAAATCATCTTCAATGAGTTGATAAACTTCTGCTACCGGTGTACGTCCCATGTCGTAAGTCAGTTCCGTCACATGATCGGTCATCAGAGGCACCGCTCCGAAAGTCTGCACCAGATTAAAATATCCCCATGCACGTAAAAAGCGTACATTAGCCACATAGCGGTTGATAAGTTTAGCGTCTCCTTCGATTCCCTGTGCTTTGTAGATAACAGTGTTGCAGGCGGTAATCAACCGGTAGTAGCGAAACCAGAATTGCTTGATACAGCCATCGGTAGGCGTATATGTGTAGCGGTCGATAAAACCACGCAGGTTCGTTTCATTGGGATACATACACTCGTCCGTACCCACCATACCGACAAATAACGGGGTATTGGTGCCGACGTTATACATATAGCGCAACGTAGAAAACGCACCGACTGCTCCTACTTTCAGAGATTCGACAGTCTTATAGAAAGTTCCTTCATCGAATTCAGACTCCGGCTTCTCTTCCAAGAAATTGGTACAAGACGAAACGGAAGTTCCAAGTAGGAACGTAGTAGCCAATAATAGTATAATATATTTTTTCATGGAATTCAATATTCAGGGTGTTAAACAAATCAGAAAATAAAATTAAAACCGACAGAATAAGAACGATTGCGCGGATAAGCACTGTAGTCGAGACTCGGCATCAAGTCGCCTGTCTGCCCCTGACGAGTGTTTACTTCCGGGTCAAATCCCGTATATTTGGTAAATACGCAAAGGTTCTTGACCGAAGCAAACAGTTTGATGTTCTGCATACCGACTTTCTTGGCTACTTTCTTTCCAAGTGCATAGGCTAGCGTGATGTCTCCAATACGGAGGAACGAACCGTCTTCAAGCATCTTGGACGTACAGTAGTTGAGTGCCACCCCACCCGGCATACGATATTTGGCTTCGTTGTTACCAGCAAAGAATACGTTACCATCTGCATCATAAAGTGTCGGCGACCAGGACTTGGTATTCATTTCAGCAATCTGATTATGACCGTCACGTCCACTTGTCAATGAATGGAGGTTGGCGTTGAAAACAGTTGCTCCGTAACTGAACTGCATAGCTACGCTCAATGACAGGTTCTTATAAGAAACTGTGTTCGTCAAACCGCCTGTGAAATCCGGTTCGCCACTTCCCAGTAATACGAGGTCGGCAGAAGTGATTTTACCGTCACCGTTCTGGTCGCGGAAGCGATAATCTCCCGGACGTATGCTGGCAATCTTCTGTCCGAGCACTTCGGTAAGCCCTTGTTCATTGATTTCGTGCTGTGAAGCATACACACCGTCAATCTTATAACCATACCACTGTCCGAGGCTCTTGTTCTTACGGATCATGACAAAGTTTCCTGAACCGGGAATAACTCCCGGGTCGAATCCCATTTCATCACCAGGGCCGATATCAAGCACTTTCGAACGGTTGAAGCCGATGTTGGCATTCAAGGTCCAGTTCCATTTCTTAGTCAGAATAGGGGTAGCATCCAAGGTTATTTCAATACCCTGATTGCGGACTGCTCCGATATTGGCCCATCCCTTTTCGTATCCTGTAGCCAATGCTGCATTCTTTTCGATCAGCAGGTCGGTGGTCTTTTTGCGATAAACATCCACCGTCATTGCCAGTCGGTTTTTAAAGAAAGACATATCCAGTCCGAGATTGACCATATCTGTTGTTTCCCAACGTAATGACGGGTTTGCCGGCCTGTCAATGCTAGCACCGTAGGAAAGATCGGAACCATACATCGGATAGAATGAAGAAGCGATTGTTGAAAGGCTGCGATAAGAAGGAATGGCTGTGTTACCACTGCGACCATAGCCGAAACGCAACTTTAGGTTATAGAAAACTCCTAAGTCTTTCACAAACGACTCTTCGTTGATACGCCATGCCAGACCAACTGACGGGAATCCCGCCCATTTATTACCGGCACCGAAACGTGAAGAACCATCGGCACGATAGCTGGCTGTCAGCAGATAGCGTTCCTTATAATTGTATTCGGCACGTGCCAGGAACGATACCATATTCCACTCAACGATTGAAGAGGTAGGGATCTGTGGAGTAACACCCATTCCCAGTCCATTTACCCCCAGGTTGAGTGAAGGAAAATTCTGTGTTTCAGTGCGCACCGTATTATTGTTGTAGGTTTCAAGCGTGCTACCAGCCAATACTTTAAGGCGATGTCCGCCTTTCCACGAATTGGTATAAGTCAGGAATGCTTCTCCGGAAAGTTTTTTAATTCCGGCATTAGTGACAATGGCACGTCCGTTTGCTTTAAATCCCTGTTCGGTGTTGGCGGGATAAAATACATCTGTTTTCTGGTGATTGTCTTCATACGTACCTGCTATATTCAGAGAAAGCTCGGTTAGTATCTTCCATTCCAGTTGCATACGTGCTGTCAGATTGTCTTTATAACGATTGTTGGTAATATCGCGCACTTGTATGTATGGGTTAGAAACAACCTGCCCCTCTTCACTGCCTGTACCTTCAGTAATACCGGATGAGGTAGCAGAATTCAAAGGCGACTGACGTAACAATTTCACCATCAAACCATCGGAACTGCCGGTTGCTAAACCGGAATTTTTAGTTCTTGAGCCTGATATATTGGCAGTCATAGTCACATTAGTACTCAATTTCTGAACAAGGTTAATTCTTCCTGTGAAACGTTCGAAACCGGAGTTTACCACTACTCCTTCCTGATTAAGATAACCGCCGGATACCGAATAACGCGTGTTCTTATTACCACCCGAAACGTTGATACGATATTCCTGATACAGGGCATCGCGGAACATCAGGTCCTGCCATTGAGTATTCGTACTACCCGGAGCGCCATACGACTCCCAGTCTGCATAAGTTGAACTTTCGGGAAGTACCCAATAGTTACCGTCACCGTTCGGATTGTCACGATAGACAATGCCATCGCTTATGGTCGACGGATCGGTTCCGTAGGGGTAGTATTTCCATCCGGTCTTATAACGCATCAACGCATATTCCGAAGAATTGAGCATATCAAATTGGCGTACTGCCTGCTGCATACCTAAATTAGCATACAACTCCACCCGTGTTTTTCCATCATTGGTTCCCTGGCGTGTGGTAATCATGATGACACCGTTCGCACCACGCGAACCATAAATAGCGGTTGAGGACGCATCTTTTAGAATTTCAATGGATGCCACATCGCCCGGATTCAGAGAAGAAGCATCTTCGCAAATCACACCGTCGATAACAAAAATCGGGGCACTTGAAGCATTAACGGACGATGCACCACGAATACGGATGGTGTAATCGGAACCGGGAGCACCGTCATTCTGCACAATCTGCATACCGGCTGCCTTACCTCTCATGGCATCTTCGAGTGACGTGATGGCACGTTCGCTCAATGCATCCTTACTAATAGATGATATGGAACCTGTCAAGTCCGAGCGACGCATAGAGCCGTAACCGATGGCTACCACCTCTACGTCTCCCAAACCAATCACGTCCTCTTCCATAATAATATTGATCTGTGTACTATTGCCCACGCGATGATCGACAGTTTTCATACTAATCATCGAGAAAACAAGCACCGACTGTTTCGACGGTACATTTATAGAGTATGCTCCGTCGATATTGGTAATCGTGCCGCGCGTTGTTCCCTGCACAACGACCGAGACTCCCGACAGTGGGTCTCCCTCCAGATCCGTTACTTTACCGGTAACAGTCAGAGTCGTTTTTTGTCCCATAACATCTATTGCCAGAACAGATGCCAGGAGCATAATCATACATAATGAATAGAATTGTTTCATTGGGTATTAATTTTTTAGGTTACTAAAAGAATACTGTTTTTTTTCTCAAATATATGGGTGAAATGATTAGAACTAGGGTTAATCCGTGGATTAACACCCTCAAAAAAGCATTAACCGCTATGTTAAAAGAGGGATTAACCTCTATTGCCTTTCACATTCTTCCTGATAAGTTCAAGGAACTGTTCCGTATTCACCAATACTACATTTTCGTTTAATAAGTTTTTAAATGCAAGCATATCTTCCACCGTGTAACTGGACGGAGCATTGACGTGTACCACGATTGCCGAATAGGCATCTATACTGTTAATGTCACGCGGAGCCGAGTTCAAAGCCGCAGCGATGGTTTCGGGAGTATGAGGTTCCGTAAACTTATCATCATTCTTCATGAAATAGCGGAACGAAACGACCGGAACATCTCCTGCAAAGAAATAAGCACCCTGCCATTTGGCATATCCTAGATAGTTCATATACAAGAATCCTTTCATATCGGGCAAGTTGCCGGTGTGCCGCTTCATAAACGTTTCATACGAACCGGTATACGAACCGGTGAATAGTTCCGCATCGTCCATCAGTACCATATACTGCATTCCGCAATCTTTCAACATTCCATTCGTCATACGGAAATAGTCGGCTACAAACTCATGATGAGACGGGAATGTATAACCCGCACCGGACAATGCTCCGACATAACAATTGGTTGCCGGCAGATTTTTCTGATACCAGTTGTGCACCGGAACCATATTGGTGCGCAGAGTCGGAGGATACATCCAGGTAAGCGGAATCTCATGTGCACGCGGATGCGAGATATAGGTATTCCGGGAAAACAAATCGAGCATATAGGACGTATTGTCTCCGTCACTGAATACGATCGTGGCATAATGCACGCCTGTTCGTGCCGGGACTTCCACAGGCGAAGCCGGTCGGTCATACGGTTTCAACTGTTTGGACGACAGGATGGAAAGGCTCATGGTGTTAATACCCGGCACGGTATATACTCCATTATGTTCGCATCCGAACCGCACATCCATGCGTTCAAGATTATAGGGTACTCCCCAACCGTAATGAGGCGAATTGGGTTTCAACATATAATAAAGCTTTTGCAACACAGCACCGTCACTTTTGGCATTGCTACACCAGGGATATCGGTTCGCTATGGCAAAATCGACCATTGTCCATGGGAAAGAAGCATTGTTCACAATCGCATTCAGGTTGAATTGTGAAGAATGTTGTTTTATATAGTCGGCCAGCCAAGCCTCATCCTTATCCCTCACGTCGGCCAGTTTCTGCAGACTGTTATAAGGAGCTTTAGAGGCCAGATCCGTTGTCAATATCACAGCATCAAGCACTCCTGCAAGACTTGCAGCAATGTATGTTTTCTCCAATTTATCATCCACCAATACATACCCTTTTGCTCTGTTCAGGAACAAAGAAGTTATCTCCGACAGGCTTTTCTTCGTAAAGGTATAACCGGAGGCTTTCATTTCAGTCATCCATTTGACGTATGCTTGGCCGGAGTGAAGAAAGATTTCGGGACTGCTGCGATTCACAAGTCCGGCAAGTGAAGCCAGATAGAGCAGTTCTTCATAATTGCTGTTCCCCACTTCGGCACGCGTGATTTCAATCAAATCCCAGTTTTCAACCAAAGGAGGTTCTTCGGGTGATTCCGGTTCCGGCTTCTCTCCCTGCCCTTGTTCTGTTCCCTGTGTTCCCTGCTCCTGCTCTCCCTGTTTTTCGCAAGAGCAGAAAACTAGCAATAGGGCAACTCCCATGATATAAATAAAACTTTTCATTTTCATAGTATTTTATCAATGCCGATATATTCTTTAACCTGTTCGTCTATATGTGTTTTCAACTGATGAATCACTTCTTTGCACTGTCACGTCCCAATATCGCATCCCACAACATCGGTACAAGGATTTCCTGTGCCGCTTTGCGGGTAGGCAGAATACCGTCGCGCTGATATGGCTTTAATGCTTCTTCTCCTCCGGTGTCGTAGATTTTATTAAACTCTACCGAGTAATCGACCAGAATGATACCTTTCTTTTTGGCTGCTTCGCGGCATGAAGCATTGAATGCTGCCAGTTCGGGACGGGTCTCCGCCGATTGTCCCAACGGACGTTCGGAAAGAATATACAATACGATGGTGGCATCGGGATTCTGTGCCCGCAGATTGTCAACCATGTATTCCGCACACTTTCCCGAATACCAGGGAGCGTTGTTGAAACGGGTCACAGCATCGTTTTCCGAAAAGCCGAATATCAATAAATCAGGTTTGCGGCTCAATACGGAGTCTTTGAAGTTTTCCGTTGCCCAGAAAGAGCCAATTCCCGACTTCGAGCAGTTGTAGAACGTTATTTTTTCGGGGAATCTGCGTTCAAGTCTGGTACGAAGCTGGTCCACCCAAACCCGGTTGGAGGTATTGATAGCTGCACTGGCACCGTAAAACACAACAGTCTGCTTTTCGCCTTTCTTGAGTTTCTTCAGGAAAGTGGTTTGAGCACTGGCTATGGAGACTGTGAAAATTGATATTAATATTAAAAGAAATATACGGTTCATACTTATCTTATTTTTTCCATGGTTTATTATTCACATTCATATTCACATGACGATACCAGTCGAACAGACCTTTCTCGTCCAAGCGGTTCTGCAAGCGGCGTACATCGAGATTGCGCACACTCGTCTTCTGCAAAGCTGCCATCGCTGCTGCCGTACCGGCTGCTTCGCCAATGGTTGCGCATATCGGTTGCACCCGGTAAGAACTCATTGCCAGACGGGTTCCGCTGATAATGCGTCCGGCTGTCAGCAATCCTTCCGTATTGACGGGAATCAAGCTGCGGTATGGGATGCCGTAAGGTCCTACGCTGTTCTTTATTTTGGGGTCTACATTCATTCCCCACGGGTCTAACGAGTACCAGGCATCGGCAATCTTATCATCGTGCATCACTCCTTTCAGTACATCATCCACCGTCAACACATATTCTCCTTTGATACGACGGCACTCTCTGATTCCGATTTTCGGGGCTACATGAGTGACGTATCCGGCCCGGTTGAGGGCTTCGAATTGCGGTTCCAGTTTTTTCATGGCACGGCGATGCGCGTCGGCTACCAATACCGGGTCGGTGGTGTCGGTACATTCTACCGTTGCTCCCCAGTGGAGGTATATGCCGGAGTCTATCTTCCGGAACTCCTCTTCCGTCTGTTGGGTCACCCACTTCTCCTGGTCGTGATCGAGTACACCGGTCTTGAATATGTGGCGGGGAAATTCCGCGTCGCTGCGGGTGCGTTGGCTGATGTACATCATGGTACATGGCTGCACTCTACCGTCGCTCTTTTCGAGTCCGATGCTTTCGTTGAAGTCCTTGCGGGCGTCACTGCCGTAGAAGTATTCACAACCGGCTTTGGCTGCCAGTAGTCCGGTACCGGTGGCGTCGATGGTAACCGGAGCGGAGACTTTCTGCAACATACCCTGACGCATCACGCAGACGCCGGTCACTCTGTTTCTGTTGCCTTTTGTCTCGACCATTGCATCCACAACCGGCGAACCGCACATCAACGTGATGTTCTTTTCCGCTTTCATAATGCCGTAAACGACTTGCGCGAATGACGACGGCAACCACCAATGTTGCTTATTATCCCATGCCCATTGTCCGAACGTGCTGCTGGGGGTAATGCTTAGTGAGTGCTTCTGGTTCAGTTCGCGCACCATGTCGATAAATACACCGACACGGGGTGCACCGCACATATAGGTGACATACATATCCACCGGAGCTCCTCCGGGCATCATATCTTCTTCCAGTAAAATCACCTTGGCTCCCTCTCTGGCAGCGGCAACGGCAGCAGGTATACCTGCCGGTCCGGCACCCACTACGATTACATCGCAATGCAATTCGGGCAATTTAAACAGGGATTTATCTTGGGGATTCACCGCTTCATTCGCGGCAAACATGGAGACTCCGGGCAAAGCTGCACCAGCAGCGCCTATTCCCATGTTCTTCAAAAACTGTCTTCTATTCATTGTCATAGTCGTACGCTTATTTCTTTTTTATACCATCGAAAAGCCCCATTGAGGCTAGTCGGTCTTGTAGTTGTTTGATATCTATGGAACGAAGTCCGGTTTGGTTCAAGGCGGACATAGCTGCTGCTGTACCTGCTGCCATTCCGATGTTGGAACAGATAGGCTGCACTCTAAGAGAACTGTGCGCAATGCGTGTCGCACTGATGATACGTCCGGCAGTGAGCAAACCCTCGGTCTTGGTTGGCAGAATACTGCGATAGGGAATGCCGTAAGGGCCGATATGCTTCATCTTTTCGGGAATTTTCATACCCCAAACATCGAACGAATAGTGTGCATGGGCTATCACGTCATCATGCATCGTTCCGGCAATGAGATCGTTGGCTGTAAGCACGTACTCGCCTTTGATGCGGCGCACTTCGCGCACGCCCAGCTTTGGAGCCAGATGTACTGCGTATCCGGCTTCGTGCCAGATTTCGAGGTTTTCTTGCAGGCGTTCCAATGCTTCCTGTTGGGCTTGTGCCAGCAACAGAGGATCACGGGTATCCTTGCAATATACAGTCCGTCCCCAGTGCAGATAGATGCCGGCGTCTCTCCGGATCATATCCTCCTTGTCGTCGGCTTTCACCCAACGATTCAGATTATCTTCCACGGCACTACTGCCTTTCAGCTTATCAATAGGTAGTATGGCATTGCGCTTGATTCTTTCACTAATCAGCATCCAGGTACAGGGCTGAACCTTACCGTCGGCCACTTCGATACCTACGGGCTCGTTGTAGTCGCTCTTGGCTTCGCTACCAAACATATATTCGCATCCTGCCATATCGGCAATCAGTCCGTTGCCGGTGGCATCTATGGTAACTGCCGCATCAATATCCTGATAATCGCCATTACGCATGATGCGCACTCCGGTCACCTGGTTTCTGTTGCCGGAGGTCTTGAGCTTTACTCCTACAACAGGTGCTGCGCACATCAGCGTGATGTTTTCTTCTTTTTCGAGAAGCTGATAAATCACTTCCGCATAAGAACCGGGCATCCACCAGTGATTCTTTCCGTCACTGCCTGTTTTTTCGAACGTCTCACAAGTACGTCCGCCAATGGTGTGTTTTGCATTCAATACCTGAATCATCTCCTGAAACACTCCCACCCTGGGACCACCGCATATAAAGGGAACATACATATCGACCGGGGCTCCTCCAGGCATATTATCCTCTTCCAGCAATATTACTTTAGCTCCCTGACGGGCTGCCGCAATAGCGGCAGGTACTCCACCGGGACCGGCTCCGACTACCACCACATCACATTTCAATGTTGGATACTTGGGCTTGGCCTTCTCTACCTTCTCATTGCCCATAGCGGCTACAAATGACGAAGGCAGGACACTCAATGCTGCAATAGCAGACACTTTAGTAATGAAATCTCGTCTGTTAATTTCCATATATGTGTATACTTTAATGTTTTTCAATTAGAATTTATGGCAGAATCTCTATTGACGTGTTTGATTCTTAACCGCCAAAGCAACTCATCTACCGGCACTACCTGTACCTTTTTGTCCAGCAACTGCTTACACCAGTACACGGGAGTCACTCCTCTCGGCGAACGGCTGTTCTGCGGCGCACTGACAATACTGTCTTTCGACTCTTTCTCAAAGCGCGACCAGGCATGAACAATGGTCCACGCTATCTCACCCTCGGGAATTTTATTCGTCGCATCTTCATTAATTACTGCTGCAATCTGGGAGGGAGTACCGGACTTTTCTTTTTCCTGGTTAGCCCATATCTGTCCGCGTGCGGAAATCACCGGAATGTCGTTCCCCTTCCGGTCTTTCACCCAAAACACTTTACCATATCCGCCATTATAGGGAGAATACTGCACGGCAAGCATTCCGACTATTCCCTCCAATTCTTCGGCAAAGACACGATACGCATCCAGAGCTTCTTTCGAATCTATCTTATGACAAATGAAACCAAATGCTTTGATACCCATCTTTTGCATGTGCACATTCACGATACGGGCAAAACTCCGCAACAGTCCCTCTCTGTCGGCGCGCTTTGAAGCAAAAAGGTCGGGGTAATAGTATCCGCCGCCATATTCGGCAAGCGATACGTTCCGTGGCTGACTGTTCATCAGTACATTAAGCACATCGGGAGCAGCCATTGACAGGTTGACCATACACGTAGTGAATGACATGGGAATCTTGCCATTATGTTCGTTGCTCCAAAAGTCAGGATTATTGATAAAACTACCCAATGTCCACTGCATATTATCTCCGTCGCTCATCACAAAGGAATGATAAATTGCATCAGATTCCCAATTTATCCGGGCCGGATTAACAGTTTTAATCTTTTTTATTTTTTCGTTGCCGGTGATGGAGAGCATGGCCAGATTCATGCACCAGTCGGAAGCTGTATTAATTAATCCCCAATGGGAACAGGGGGCGATGTGCTGAAATTCCGGTCCGCTATTCCAACCTACCACCGGTGACAAGGGGCGTACCCACTCCAGTATGGTATCCAGCAATTCGTCCACTCCGTAATAAACCATTCCATTATGGGCAATGGCATAATCACGATTGTTGGCTATCGACGGATTGGTCAGGACGATGAAGTTATTGTTCATCCGGGATTTGTGTTCGTCAAACCAGGACTGGGTCAGATTCTCCTTGCTGGCGTCATACAATTTCTTCAAGCCGGATGCTTTTGCCTGTTCTTCCAACGTTATATCTACCAGAATTCCTTTCAGGATACCGGCTTGTGCGGTTGCCAGATTGATGGAGTTGTCTTTCCGGTTATAATCATATAGAATGTAACCTTTTATATAGCCTTGCTTTTGAAAGCGTTTCACGACTTCCCAAGTATTCAGCGTGCCCCGTTCCTTTACTTTGAGGCGTTTCAGCCAGGCTTTATAATACAGCTGATAATCCGGTGTACGATTCTCAACCCAAAGTCCCTCGTTGCCGATACCTTCGTTTACTGCTTGCGCGGCAAGTCCGCATAAGGATTGGGCAACATTCATCTCACGGATATCACCGGGGCGGGACAGTGTACATTTCAAGATATAACCGGGCCTTTTCTGAACAGGCCACCAGTTATCCGGTGAAGAGGAAGCCACTACCGGTGAGACAGTTCCTCCCAGCAGCATTCCTATTAAGAAAAGTGTTTTAATTAGATTTTTCTTTTTCATCGTGGCATTAGTTTATATAGACAAAGATATCCGGGAGCCTATAATATATGGGTTAATTTATAGGTTACCTCCCACTTTTATTTTATTAATCCTACCCGAAAAGGGCTTTTTTTCATGTAAATGTGTTCATCTGCTATCGAACGGTATCGAAGTTCCGTTCATAGATGAATTTGCAGGAAATGTTCCACTTCATCCATCAGTTTAGGAAATATATCTGTAATTCCAGGATGATTGAATGCATGGGAATAATAGGGATAAAGGTGAAGTTCGACTTCAAGCCCCTGTTTAGCAAGCCAGGAAGCAAAGTTAGTGCTTTGCACGTATCCCACAAGAAAATCGCCTAACCCATGTCCGAGAAAAACAGCCGGACTTGAAACCGGAATCATGGACGCGGGTGATATTTCACGTTTGAACTCGGTTGTGTTGGGTGCGAAATAGGGTTTATCGTCACCACCAAACATATTGTAATCGTATACGCCAGCAAAACCGACCAACACTTTAGTCCCAGGATCGCGCAATGCGGATACGGCCGACAGGTGCGCGCCCGAACTGCCTCCCATATATCCGTAGCGGGTGGTATCTATCCTGCACTCGGCGGCACGCTGAAAGACATATTGCCGGGCGTAGTTGATATCATCAAAAGCGCGTGCGATGGTGGCACCCGGATGAGTGGACAACGAATGTCCCACCCGCACTCCTGCTATCCCGAGGGAAGCCAGATGTTTAGAAATGACTTCCACCCGTTCGGGCGTGCCGGAAGTCCATCCGCCACCGAAGAGATGAAAAAGGACCGGAAAGCCGGAACCTGAAGCAGGGAGGTCGATATACATTTCCAGATCGTATCCCCCGTGTGAACGGTAGACGAAATGTTTCGTCCGTACCTTTTGCTCGTCAATCTCGAACTTATGGTCGTAAATTGTCTTGCTCCAAGGCACAAAGGCATCTGCGGGAAATTGACCGGCATACAGTTTGGCCAATTGTTTCCGGGGATAGACATCTATCTGGTCTCCTACC
>PPYE01187366.1_pt1 | contig 13170 bp, 18 predicted proteins | sample 1559881 | NCBI WGS metagenome assembly PPYE01 (sample SAMN08240022, study PRJNA423297) | Human gut metagenome, whole genome shotgun sequencing project.
GGCCTTGGTCTGACAATTAATGGATTTAGTATTCCATATTTACTGATGCTGTCCTGCAGCTCCTTCATCTGACTGTCAGTCTGAACCTTAAATGGATGATTTTTAAAATCGTGAAGTCTCTCAATTTCTATCTCCACAACTTTTTCATCACGGTCTCTCTGTTTCTCACTATCCATCCAATGGCATTAATGAATATCATACTTCCTATAATCAAGCAAGCAGTTATACCCATTATCATACATCGTTTTGGTTTCATCCCAAAATCTTCCTTTCTTCTGTAACTTCTTTTAACTTTTACTTCCTAATCCACGAACAATTTTTACATCAACATTCTAAATACAACCATCTTCTCAACCCTACTTTTATTACATGTGTAAGATTTCAACACAAAAAATTTTCCTTTTGAGCGCCTGTTACATCCACGCAAATATTACATCAGTAAGATTTAGAAGTCAAGTTATCTTTATATAAAAAGGCTTCTGCCGGGAAGTATCATACATTTTCGCAAAAGTGATACCTTTTAGCAAAAGCCTATTATTCAGCAGAGTCTCACCCCCACTGTTTTAATATTCAAATGTTTCATTCAAAAGACCTGAAAACACACATTCATTTGCTCCCACTTAATATCCCACAAACCGCAGAAAATCAAGGTTTCTTTGAAAGCAGACAAATGGTTTCAATATTCCTCTGAACTTTGATTTTATACTGCATAGCGAAAGTATGAAATAGGTTTTCAAAATGGGGTAATGTTTCCACCCCTTATAAAAGATAATCCACAGTAATACTTTTATATACCAAAGAAACTTGCAATACTAGCAACCGAACCTAACACACTCAATATAGCTGTAGATACTTTTCCGACACCTGCTATAAAACCTTTAAACTTATTTACACATTCACCTTTTAATTTATTGTCATCTTTTAAAATCGATACTCCAGCCTCATCCAATAATCCATATAAAAAATCTTTTCGAGATATTACATTTTCGACTATTCCCTCATTAATTCCCGTTACTGCACCATAATTTATACCATTAATATTTTGTTCAATCTTTTGTACCATTCTACTTTCATCCTTCAAATTCTCAGTCATTTTTAATGCCTCCTTATATATTTGCTCTATATCCATATTTTTCTTTATGCAAGAGATAATTTCCAACAATAATCTACATAAATCAGAATGGCTCAATTTCCTTATACTGATAGCCTTCGCTGTAGAAATATCACGCTGCCAAATTACAATACATGGCAACTCTTTTATATCGACTGCCATATCTTTAATTTTTTTTTAATGAAGCAAATCCCGTATTATTAAGTTCTTTTAAACTGTAAAAAATATCCAAAAAGTCAGAAGATGCTGCATCTAAATCATACCAGTATTCTTGTACAAATCTCTCAAGGTCTGATTCCCCTTTTAACGGCAACAAAATACATTTATATTTTGCCTTATCATTATAATACCGTTCAAAAATATAAGATAAACTTCTAATCTTTCTTCTTCCAAATACTTTATTAATCCACTCATATACTTGTTCAGGCGATTTATTATTAAAGCATTTTATAATATCCTTTTTAGTCTTATTTTTTAGTTTTATTTCTCTAGATGATTCGTATTTTTTGATAACATCATGAAATACAATTTCCGGCATTTTATACATATTAAATGACTCATTTTGTTCTTTTAACCAATTAAGAAAATCTAATATTGATGATAAATCCTTACTTGAGTACCCCACCATAAAATGCATTAATGTTGGATTATCGGTTATTCCGTTTTGATCAAGATAGAAATATAATGAATCAACTAAAACATACGGTTCAATTTTCTTTAGTTCATATCTCGGTTCTTTTCTTAATTCTTTAAACCTATTATGCAAAAGGTATTCAAATTCATGATAACACTTATGTAAGCAATGATACATGCAGTAGTGAAAATCTTCATTACAATATCTGCATTCACAATATTTCTCTAGAAATTCATCAAATTCTTTGCTATCTATCACTTGATTAATATATCTCTTTAAATGTCTTTTACATTGTTTATAATCATAAACTTTACAACCTCTATATTCCCCATGCAAATATTCCTCAGCATATGACATTGCTAATTTCTTATCATTTAACAATGAATCTAGAAGCCCTTTATTTCTTGGATAATTTTGAGAAATCCATTCCAAAAAATCTAAAACAATATAATCCGGTAATGCAAGCATAGTATTCCTCCATCCTTTATCACATTTTGTAATATCTGCTACGTTTAAGAAGCTCCGTTATGGTAAAATCCTTTCTCTCTGAGTGCATAAATAAGGTATTGCTTCAAAAAAGCATATTTTGTGTTTCAAACGAGGTATTTAGACACTATGTAGCTTACTATAGCCCCCGATACAAAGAATACAAAATTAACTATAACTCCTTGCCAAAAACTTTTTCGCCCCTCTTTCTGCAATTCATTATTTAATGTGGTTCTAACTGCCTTAACCTGTTCTTCTGTTAAGCTTATTATTGTTTCTGCCTGTTCTGCCTCTTCCTTTAGTTTTTCTACCATCTTAACTCTTTCTTCTAATTCAGTTTGTAATTCACCTAACTCCTGTACTGAATTTTCAAGCACTGTTGACACATCTTTGATTCGTGATGTTATATCATCCTCTTTATTTATATTTTTCCTCTTCAAAATAGTAGAAATAACTTCATAAACAATAGATGAACTTACTCCTAATATCCCTGATAAAAGTGTTACTATTATTTCCAATATAATACCTCCTCGTATCTCTTATCAAAACTATCCACTTCTTCCTCTTTTGCAAAAAAGTATCCTTTCGCCAAAATGTATACTTCCCGTTCTCCAAAGCCTATCCCCTGGGGTAAACCTCTGCTTATATCATCACTCTACGGAAACAGAAACACACATCTATTTTATTCCCAAAATGGCGAAATCCTTTGATTTATTGGGCTTTTCTCGACAGAAGGCAGACTGTTTCTACATGTGTTGTCACTAACATAGGAACACACATCCTTTACCTCGTCTACGATATGGGAACACATTTCTTTCGCTTTTTCTACTGCTTTTGATTTCTTCCCAAATCGTTCTTTTGCGTTTCCAATTTCATTTTTGAATCCTGTTTTATATACGAAAATGATTTTATAGGGATCTTTCTCTCCATTTTCATCGTAACCACCGACAATAACTTTTTCGATGATACTTTCAAATATTCCTCTGTCAAATTCTTCTAAAATCTGATTTTTTGACAATGCTTTTCTAAAATCTGCCAGTCTTCTTTGCAAGCTGCCTTCATTGTCATATTGTTGTTCCAACATACTTAACTGTGTTTTTGCTTCAGACAATTTCTTTTCATACCCCACATCTGTTTCCTCATAAATGTCTTTAGCCACAACACCCTCTAAATAGTTTTCCAGCAACTTTTTTCTCTTATATTGAATATTATAAACACTTCTATTGAGTTTTTCAATTTTATCTTCTATCGAGTCCTCTGATAAAGTTTTCTCGACTCTCTTAATAAATTCTTCCAACACATCTTTATGATCTGTACATAACATACGGTAAGATTCAATAAAAGCATCTTCTATAACCTGCTCTGGAATTCCTTTACTATCTGGACAAAACCTTTTACCATGTTTTGTTGATTCTACACATTGCCAAATAGTTTTTGTATATTTCGAACTGCTATGCCACCTTCTCCTTGATAAATTCGCACCGCAAAATCCACATTCAAGCATACAACTAAAAGCATATTGTCTACTGAATTTTTCTCGTTTTCCAGGTGCTACTCCCTTTTTGCGTCCTCCATTACGGCGTTCCCGTATCTCCTGAGCTCTTGCAAATTTTTCTTCTGATATAATCGGTTCATGATGATTTTTGATATAAAACCGATCTTCTTCTCCAAGATTTTCCAGCCTTCTTTTTGATATCGGATCTACGGTAAAGGTTTTTCCTAATAAAATATCACCTTTGTATTTTTCATTATTAATAATTCCCATTACACTGGAAGAAGTCCACGGATTCCCTTTAATAGTTGGAATCCCCTGTTCATTCAGTTCCCTTGCAATCATCGTACTTCCAGCACCTGCAACATATCTGTCAAATATGTATCTGACCGTTTCCGCACCTTCTTCGTTAATAGACAGCGACTTTGTTACTACATCGTAATCATATCCAAGGCATCCCTGAAAACCAACAAGTTCTCCACGTTTCATCTTCATTTTCAAACCTTTTTTTACATATGCAGATGTATTTTCCACTTCCTGCTGTGCAACAGAACTTAAAATAGTCAGTAAAAATTCTCCATCTTTTAAGGTATTAATTTTTTCGACTTCAAAATATACCGCTATATTTCTCTCTCTTAACATTCTTACATATTTTAATGTATCTAATGTATTTCGTGCAAATCTAGGAATACTTTTGGCAATCACTAAATCAATATTACCAGAAAGGCATTCCTGAATCAGTAATTGGAATTCTTCTCTTTTATCTGTTTTCGTGCCTGTAATTGCTTTATCAGCAAAAACTCCTGCAAAAACCCATTGCTTATTACTCTTTATCAAGTCCGTGTAATATCTGACCATTGAATTATAACTTTTAATCTGATCTTCATCATCAGTACTAACACGACAATATGCGGCAACTCTTAATCTATCAATCTTTCTTCCCGTAGAAGTATCCTCACCAGCACCCTTCGCCTTAATGATTTCAACTTCCATTTCACCGCCCCTTTCTTTTTGTGTTCCTACCGTAGTGTTGATATAATCTTACAACGCAACACTCCGATAGTCAAGCGGTAATATTAGAAATAACACCATAATCTTTTTTTAACTTTTTCTCTACCAGCTGATACTCTGCTTCACTTATAAGTTTTAACGAGCGTAATTGTTTCAACATTGACAGCTGCATACTGTATCTCAACAATTTTGCACTATTCATTTTCCCTCTCTATTCTTTCTCATCTACTTTTATTCAAAAATCCTGCAGTAGCTGTCGGGTAACAGCCTCATTGGTATTTCACCATCTTCTCAGACCGGGCAGCTTTCCCGGAAGTATCATTAACAAAAACAGTATCTTCGCTACAAAAATCCCACTTTCTGATCACAGTCAAATATTTATCGCTCATGCCTTTGCTTCCATATCATTTTGATACCATTTCCACTTTGCGTCACGATGTCGCAAAGCAATAATGCAGACAGTCCTGGCGTATCTACTGTATAGCTCCTCTGTTTCATTCGTCCTGCAGGATAAATATGAAATTTTCAAGGTACAATGATTGCTCTTTTTATATCAATTTACGAAAGGGAGTCGTTCAGATAAAAATTATGCAATCTTAAATTTCAGTATTTTAGTAATCAATTTTGTTTCAAGTCTGCGTCTCAATGTTTCATCCACACAATAATGTAAATTTCCGTATTCATCATATAATTTTCTGGTTGATAACACTGCAATATAACCTTCATAATGTTTCAAAATCCTGTTAATTGCTTCCACATCTCCGGACGCTGCCGACACAATAATATGATACGGTAGTAACTTTGTATTATTTCTTTTTTCCAGTCCTGATCTCCTCCATAATCTTTTTTAAAGCTATAAGGGAACTTGTACGATGATGATGAATGGTACTTCTTACAAGATTCATATATTTTGCAATTTCTGTATCTGTCATATCCAGAAAAAAAGATAATAAAATTACATTTCGCTTCTTTTCCGGCAAAGACTTTAATGCTTCACCAATCAACTCATCTTTTACTTCTATGTCATAATCAAAGACATGGAACATTTCTGATTCAACTATGTAATCATCCATGATTTCCAGTTGTCGTAGTTCCTTCTGCGTTAATTCCGAAAAAGAAATTTCATATTTTAAACGATAATTTCTTTCTCTCTCATAATCTATCATTTCATTCTTCAACAGGGTTTTGCAGAAACTGTCAAACTGTTTCCTTATTCTTGACTGCTGTTCGGAAGAAGATTTCTTCATAAGAGATCACCTCCTTCCGTAACCACCTGAAGCAGAGTGAAATATCTCCCTTTCACTCCATAGCACGAATGGATATATATCCAGCGTCGAACACCCGACACTGTTTTTAAAAAATATTTTTTTATATAAAAAACGCCCTTACAGGCCGATACCCATAGGACGTTGTTTATATCTGATATTAAATTTTCCCCACATGTCTCGAGTGGGTATAATGCACTCTCAACTGCATAACTATTTACATTGCTTAAAATGCAACTTATTTATCTGCCTTTCCACGCATTACGCAGGATTGGCTTTGATTAGCACCAAAAAATCCTTTCAACAGTTCAGAATACATAGCTCTCCCAAACATGTTCAAAGGATAAAAACACGAAAAAAAGCCTTTGAACATTGCGTTTTTTTATATGCAATATCCAAAGTTTCTTACCTTTTCTAAAAGTGCATGATACCCCTCTAATATAGTGATTTATTAGTGCATTTTCTTTCTCTAAAGTGAAATATACACTATACATGGAGGTGTATGATATGGCTAAATCTAAGAAAATTGATAAAGACATGGGTTTTCGCCTGAAGAAAGCCAGATTAGACCAAAAGCTGACTTATGATGAGCTATCCGAAAAATCCGGTGTTTCATCAAGATATATTAAAGAGATTGAAAATCATGGCAATGTTCCAAGTCTTGAAAAACTCGGACAGCTCATTCGTGCTTTACACATCTCTGCCGATCCATTTTTTTATCCAGCGGCTCTGAACGATAATCTGGATTACCAAAGGCTGTTGATCTATCTTTCAGAATGTACTCCCGATCAGATAACCACCATCCTTGCACTTGTGGAAGCCTATCTTCGTACATATAAAACCCATGAAACAGAATAGCAGAAAGATTTCTATTTTTTCTGGATTATTTCTGAATAATTCTGGATAAAACAGGGTGGTCAGCTTGTCTGTAAGCCTTCCACCCCGTTTGAACTATTTTTCAGTATGCATAAGCAGTTCTTTTACTTTATTTCTTTTTTTCAAAATTCCCAATCCTTCAAATATCTGTATCGTATCTATCATTCCCTGATAATACGCTCTTTGTTCTTCTTGAAAATGGGCATGATCCACAATATCCATATATTTTTCCATCTGCTTTGCGAAGTTTTACTTTAGCAGCTATTCTCAAAATCTCATTTTTCTGCTAAAACTCAGGCTTTTTTCCTTTTTTCAATCTGTCTTTAAACTATTTCCAAAGATATTCCGCCCTAACTTTTTGAGTAGGCGGTTATCACTATAATATTCCAATCACATCGTTGTACTCAAGCGCCTGATTATTGTTCCCATTTTCCAAGAAATCCCCAAGACGCTCCGCTTCTTTTAATTTAATATCATCTAAGACATGTGTGTACGATACTGTTGTATTATAATTAGCATGTCCCATAATCTCCTGCACTGTCCTAGGTGTCATACCCTTTTCAAAACATCTTGTTGCAAATGTATGTCTAAGTGCATGAGGGTGAATCTTTTCAAAATTTTGGGGAATTCCACCAGAGTATAATGCTTCTGTACGAAATATATCATTGATCTGTTGAGTGATATAACGCATATCACTTTCAATGTTATATCTTCCTATTGGAGAGCCCATTGACGTTAGAAATACCAAGTTTCCCATTTCCTCTGGTTTTCTCCAACGATCTCCCAAATCCATTTTTCTTCTTTTCACTTTTTCAAATTGTTGCTCAAGTATCTTTTGTGTTTCTCCAAAAAAAGGAACTTTTCTTACTGAATTTTCAGTTTTGGGATATGTTAATCTCATTGTTTTTTTACCATCTTCATATTGATAAGACAATGTTCTTTTCACATAGATAAATCTGTTTGCAAAATCAATATCTTCCCATTGCAAGCCACCAACTTCACCAATCCGAAGTCCTGTAAGTAACATAAATTTATACAGTTCCTCATACCAGCTCTTATTTTGAGCAAGATAGTCTAGAAAAATTCTTTGTTCTTCAACCGTCAATACTCTTCTTTCTACTTTTTCACATTTAGGTACAATAGTTCCAACTACCGGATTTATCCTCATAAGCCCATTTGCCATTGCAGCCTCAATGCAGTTCTGTAAAATCCCTGTTGCTTCTCTAATAGATTTTGAACTTCTTCCAGATTCTACCATATCAGCTATTGCTGTTTGTACATGAAGCTGTCGTATATCCGCTAAATATTTTGAACCTATACGTACTCCATAATAATTTAAAAACTTTCTTTTATACGCTGAAGAACCTCCATCTTTCAATGTTGGCGCTTTATATTTGCTATACCATTCTTCAAACCATTCACTCAGTGTAATTCCTGTTCCATCTTCTTCTGGTAACAAATTACTTCTTTTTAGATCATCAACAGCTCTTGCCAATTCCTTTTTTAACTCTTTTACTTTCCAGCCATATAACACAATTGGCTTTCCTTCCACCTGCGCTCTACCCATGTAGCGCCCATCTGGTCTTTGTGACAATCCCCGTCCTAGCTCCTTGCCTTTTAAGTCTTTACCCATAATTACTGTCCTTTCATAATTGCACCCACAATTTTAAAACGTGAATTACCGGCAATACTTAAAACACACCCAGAAATCAGATGCCTTCTTTTTTCTTTAAATCAGAATATTTACCTTTATTAAATTTTATATTCCCATAAAAATCACTCATTCCAGAGTTTTTTTCAAAGGTCTCTAAGCTCATAATAACCATATCCCCATACCCATTTTTAGTTATAAATACAGGTTCTTCTGAACTATGGCATATTTCTGAAATAGCATTTGTATCTCTTAATTCCCTAATCGGAATTATTCTTGGCATCTTTTCATCTCCTTTCGCTTTTATTGCAGCATAATTATGACGCATATTCAAGATGTATTTTAAATATTTTTCTGTAACTTCACATTGTCAGTTGAAATTTAGCATTTCTTTTTAATTCATTATCAAATAACTCTTTATGTATAAATACCCTTCGTCCTATCCTAACAACGTATTTACAGCATGGATTGGAAATCAATTCTCTCGCTTTGGTCTTTCCAATTCCCACATAATGGCAAAATTCATCTACTGTTAATAAAGTCTTTTCACATTGCATTTTAAAGTTTCCTTTCTCCTTATTATATGTATATCCTGTAGGTACTGTTGGGAAACAGTTCATTGGATTTTCACCATCTTTTCAGACCGGACAGCCTTCTCCGGAAGTATCATTATCAAAAACAGTATCCTCGCCGCAAAATTCCCACTTTCTGCTTGTAGCATAATATTCTTCGCTCCAATCCCCATTTAGCACTTATCAAGTATCATATTCATATTAACTTTACGACACGATGTCGCAAAGTAAATGATCATTCGGCAATCATCCTGGCGTATTTACTACTTGGCTCCTCTGTTTTCTATGTCCTGCAGGATAACTATGAAATTTTCAAGGTACGTTAGCTTTTAAAGGCTGAAACAGAAAGGGAATATTCCTACCCCTATCTAAAGCATAATCTTAAAATCCAGAATTTTAGTAATCAGTTTAGTCTCCATGCGCCGTTTCATGTATTCATCAGCCACACAGCGGATTCTACCAAATTCATCCTGGTACTCCCTCTTACACTCACTTTTTATGAACGGCTCAAAATAAGAAAGAATCTGATTGATTGCCTCAGCATCCCCTCCTATCGCTGCTTCAATAGTTTCAAATTCCGGCATTTCTTTCTTTTTTTTAGGCTTCATATGTAGATTCACCCCAGTATCTTTCTCAAGAGCTTTAAAGAATCGCTCTTATGATAATGTACGGTACTTTGTACTAATTGCAGACAGGCAGCGATTTCTTTCTCTGTCATATCTAAAAAGAAAAGCATCAGAATTATATCTCTTTTTTTAGAAGGAAGTTTTTTCAAAGCCTGACTAATACCTTCATCATAAATAGAAACCTGATTTCCCAACACAATAAAGTTTTCTGCTATCTCATAATTATCATAATAACCTAAAGTCTCTAAGTCTTTCTGGAAAAAATCAGAGAAATTTATTTCTCGCTTCTGTTTTCGCTTCAATTCGTCAAAATAGTTCAAAGCTTCACCTCGAAGAACCTTAATGCAATAGGCACAAAATTTTCTCCGTACAATATCTTTTTCCTGATTGTTTAATTTCAAAGGGGATCACCTCCCCTCTGCATAAAAGCCATAGTCCAAGATTCCTGATCCTCCCTTTCATAGCGAGGACAGAATGGAACCTAATAAAAAATCGAACATAAAAGAAAATTTTTTAATTTTTCACCTTTTATAACCGTTCATTAGATTTCATGCTTGGATATAGGTGGTCCACGATTCCTTAAATCTTTACAATAGACAAACCGTCTTAGACAAGCAAAAATGCCAGGCAGCTCTTGGAACTTCCTGGCATCATGCTGAACAAGATGAAAATTTATATTAAGACATATGTATTTAACACAGATTAGTGCCATACAAATATGGTAACAGCACCATAGATACATTAAAGACTTTTTCCAAACACATTTTCCACATTTAAAGAAAAAATATCTGCCCATGATTCTCCTAAAAGCAATTCACAGACTGTATCAAGAACCTTACTACATTTTTTATATGCTGGCAGTAGGGTAATTCGTTTTGTCATATTAAGAGTAGTATTCTATTGTTTAACTTATAGAAAAACGGAAATAATAGATCTGTTTCTATTACTTCCGCCCCTTTTTTTCAATGTTATATTTTATCATACCTATATATTGAGAAATTGAAACAATCAACATAGTCATTGAAATTAAAGACACAATGCTGTCCAATCCCACAACCGTACATCCGATAGAAAAAATCAATACACTTGCCAAGATTTTCATTGTAACCTCTTTACAATGCTTTTTTTCCTCCGCATCCAATTCCCTATTTATATTTTCTACTGGAGCATTTTTTAGTATCAAAACAGTGCTGATTAAAATAATTCCCCATGCTACTGGAAATACAATCGCATACGTGCTATTAATCAGTAACGTGATTGTTTGCACAGCAATAGAACAAATAAAACATCCAAGATAGCTATTCAAATGCAATCCACCAACATAAGTACGCAACAACATAAAAACACCAGTAAATACGAAAAATTGCGGAATCATATGCAGATATAACGCTATGCCAAGAGAAACCAGAAAGCAGCTTCCCATTTCAAGTCCGATCTGAAATCCATATTGATATATCTCATATGATTCCCCGGAAATTGCACCAGACTTAATAATATAATCCGTAATCTTTTCCGATAAATATCTCATGCTTATTTTCTCTTTAAATTTTTAAGTTCTGCAGGCATTTTAGGCTGATGAAAAATATAAGCACAAGCACTATCGGCAGAAATTTTGCCAATTTTTAAAGATACATCCGCCAACACTTTAGACAGCTGAAGCTTTTCATTTTTAATTTTCATAGTTTCAAAACTCCTTTCATTGATTTTTTATACCTTACCATAAAAAAACCGTCAGTTTATTTCCATGTCAAAATACCGAGTGTTCATGTAACTTTTTCTGTATGAATCCCATATAATACTACCCGGATCACAAAACACCGCTCCTCTGTACTGTCTATGGCTACCACTCCTCGATACTTCTCTGCAGTTCTCCGCACAGACGGAATGCCTATCCCATGATTCACAGCGTCTGCTTTGGTAGTCCTCAATTCTTCCCCTTTTCCTCTTACCAGTCCTCCTTTATGGCTATTCTCTACTATTATTAGGAGATTTCCTTTATCATACTTAATTTTAAATCGTATATACCTTTCCCCTTCGGCTTGCTCTGCAGCTTCTACTGCATTTTCCAAGAGGTTCCCCAGAATCAGACTGACATCTGCTCCGCGAAATGGCATCTCCATCGGAATATCTATCTCTGACTGAAATTCTATTCCTTTATCTTCTGCTGCTTTCTTCCAATATCCAACCAAAGAGTCTGTCACTATATTTCCTGTATTGATTACTCCAGATGATCTCAGTTTTCCTCCCTCCATGACATCATTCACAAACCGGATAATCCTTTCACATTCCCCTTTTTCTGCATATGCAAGAATAGACAGGAAATGATTTCTCATGCTATGACGCACATCTCGCATTTGTAGCGTAGCAAGTTCTGTCTCCTCCCGATGCCTCTCACACAAATCCAGCTGCTGTTCATATACCATGTTCATCCGCCTTATCCGTAGGTCATCCGCCAGCTTTATGTAAATATAGAAAATCAGGATATTGACAATTAGCAGTATCACCGCAGACACGAGGGAATACACCTCTGCGTATTGCCACTCTGTCCTGTAAGCCAGTATGAACACGGCGTTCATGATATAGATGCTCCCTATTGGAACCAGCAGAATAAGTATGCTGTGTCCTGGAGGCAGTTCCCTAATCTTTTCATTCGTAAATACCTTCTTTAATGCAATGGTTACTATAAAAAGAAACAGCTTTGAGGCAAGGGAACCAAAAATCCGTAGTTCTATGATATTCCCTCCATAGATCATCAGCAAATCACCGATTAATGTTTCCGCCAGCATCCAGACAACATCGAACGTGATGGAGAAAAAGCATTTCATCCAAACCTTTCCTTCGAATATATTTATTACCGCAAACAAAGTAACTCCTAATGTCACACAAATATTCCAGGCTACTGACAGCATATGGATAATATTGGGAATACCAAGCTGCCAGACTATTAGCACGGCTATTCCCAGTAGTACATTAAATCTTGCCTTCTTCTTTTGAAAAAATATCCCGAAATATAAGAAAAATAGATATACGGTAAAGAATGCAAGCAGTATGTCCACCGATTCCAAAATCCACTTATCTACCAACATAGAAAGTATCCTCCATCGCACAGTATTCCTCACTAATCTGCCTTCTCCTGTCCTCACTGATGGATATTCTCTTTCCATTGTCCATTACAACAAAATCATATCCAATCCCATCTACATGTTTATAGTTTACCAGAAACGACTGGTGGACACGCAGAAAAGCCACCTTGCTTGCTTTCAGGCTCTCCTCAATCTCATTCAGTTTTCCGTATAGCTCAAACTCATCTTTTTCTGTCACAATATATATTTTCCTCCGGTTGCTTTCAAAATATAGGATGTCCCGGATCAAAACCTTATGGCTCAGCCGCTGATAATTATACCGGAAATAGCTGTCGTTACTGCTGATCTCCTCATACGCTTCCC
>PPYE01512104.1_pt1 | contig 13167 bp, 7 predicted proteins | sample 1559881 | NCBI WGS metagenome assembly PPYE01 (sample SAMN08240022, study PRJNA423297) | Human gut metagenome, whole genome shotgun sequencing project.
CCTTACAAGCAGAGGGTCGGGGGTTCGAATCCCTCAGCTCCCACAACTGAAAATCAGCCACTTACAGTAATGCAAGTGGCTTTTTTGTTCCGGGAGCATAGCTCAGTTGGTTTAGAGCGCCTGCTCGACAAGCAGGAGGTCAGCGGTTCAAATCCGCTTGTTCCCACCAATGAAAATCAGACAGTTGCAGAAATGCAGCTGTCTGATTTTTATGTGTGCTATTCTCGTGTATTTCAGCGTTTTTCAGCTGCCGGGTTAAGCCGGAAGTCAAACCGGGAAACTACTTGGCGACAACTGTGCGCATTCTGTGCTGCAAGTCAAAAATGCTTGCAAACGGAGCAGATCTGTTGATGACTCGGTGGTCAATGCGTTGGTTGTGGATGGCGAAGCCGTCTTGGAAAATGGAAATCGGTGAGGCGGGAAGGGGCGATCTGTTTTCCTCGGGTTGTCCCGGGAAAATAGCTATTCCGGGGTTTATGAGGCAGAAAAGATGGCAAAGGCGTTGTACCGAGCGGGAGCCGGTGCCTTATGCCATTCGAGACGCCTAAAACAACCCGATCTATCTCCTTCCCGGACTTTTATTCCGGCATAGTTGCAAATCTCATTTTTTTGATTTAAATTTATATGCGGAATAATACATAGTACTTAATAAATCCGGGTTCGTTTGCCGTCGATCGGTTGTCGTGCGATTGCAGCGGCCCGGAATGTTTTTATGGCGAGTGGATGGTTCCTGATTTATAATAGTATTGTGTAATATACCCGATTGCGTCACGATCTCACTGTAATAGCCTATGAAATTCATATCGGTACGAAGTACGTTGATATTTATCGTTTGTGCAGGTATCGCGATCTCTTCCCCGGCGCAATCCGGGGCAGCCCTGCCCTTGCCGCCGGATTCGGTTCGGGAGAGGGTTGCGAGCCGGACTCAGATTCAGCTCCGCCTGACGCTCGACAAGGCGATCTATTCGGCGCAAAACCATTCGATCGCCGCGATGGTCGCCAAATATACGTTTCTCTCCTCGTACTGGTCGTTCCGCTCCTACCAGGCGAGCCTGCGTTATCTGGAGAACTACAACCTGCAAAACACACTGGGACTCGCCATCCAGCAGAATATCACCCTGACGGGCGGCACCCTCAGGCTCTATTCGTCGCTCAACCGCCTCGACCAGTTCGCCCCCAAGGAATCGAAATCCTATTATTCGCAGCCTATCACGCTTTCCTATACCCAGCCGCTCTTTGCCTACAACAGCTTCAGGTGGAACAAGAAGATCGCCCCGAAAGAGTACGAACTGGCCAAACGCACCTACATCGAAGCCATGGAGGACATCACGGTGCAGGCCGTGAGTTACTATTTCAGCTTGCTGCTGAGCAAAACCAGGCATACCATCGCCGTCAAGAACTACGGCAATACCAAATCCCTCTATTCCATCGCCGAAGAGCGGTTGAAACTGGGGAGCATCACCAACGACGAGCTGCTCCAGTTGCAATTGCGCATGCTCAACGACAGCCTGGCGATCAACGACACGGCACTGGCCGTCCGCGAACAGCGTATGCGGTTCAACTCTTACCTGCGTTACAGCGAGAACGTCGATATAGACCCGGTGTTAGACGACCGTATCCCCGCCATCGAGGTCGACTATGCGACCGTACTGGACAAGGCCCTGGAAAATTCGTCGTTCAATGCCAGCAACCAACTGCGGACGCTCAATGCCGAGGCGGGCATCGCCAAGGCCAAGGCCGAACGGGGCGCTACGGCTACGATAAATGCCCGGTTCGGATTGTCCCAGACCGGCGAGGAGTTCCGGACGGCCTATTCGAACCTGCTCGACCAGGAGGTCATCGGACTCCAGTTTTCCATCCCGCTTTTCGACTGGGGCATGGGCAAGGGGCGCGTCCGTATGGCCAAGGCGCGGGCCGACATGGTACGCAACCAGATCGAGCAGGACGAAACCGATTACCGGCACACAATCTATACGCTCATCGAACAATTCCATAACCAGCGGAACCAGTGCGTCGTGGCCGCCCGGGCACGGGAGGTCGCTGAAAGCCGCTATGCCATCGCGATGGAGAATTTCAGGCGGGGGACGGTGTCCGTTACGGACATGAATACGGCGCAGACCGAAAAAGACCAGGCCAGCCAGACCTACGTGTCGGCACTGGCCGATTTCTGGAGCTACTATTACTCGCTGCGCCGCAAGACCCTTTACGACTTCATTTCCCACACTGATATCGGCGCCGAGTTCGACCGCCTCATTGAAGAATAACCCTTGCCATGAAACAATACTACCCCTATTTGCTTTGTGCGGTGCTCCTTGCGGGCTGCGGCAAAACGAAGAACGAAAAGACGGATGCGGCACAGGATCGCATGCAGCACCGCATCGAACGCAACGAAGTCACGGTGGATACGCTGCAAAGGCGCGACTTCATGCGGGAGCTGATCAGCAACGGACGGCTGGGAGCCTCGAAGCGCAGCACGCTCTCCTTCGAGGTTTCGGGAACCATCGCGGCGATAGCTGCGAAGAACGGTTCCCGCGTAGGCGCCGGGGAGCCGATCGCCCGCATCGACACGAGCGACTATGCCCTTCAGCTGCATAAGGCGCGGCTGGCGTTGGACAAGGCGCGGCTGGGGTTTTACGATGTGTTGGTCGGGCTGGGCTATCAGGCCGGCGACACGGTCACCCCTCCGGCCGAAGTCGTGCAGCTGGCACGCATCCGCTCGGGGTATGCCGATGCCACGGCATCGTTGCTCAGCGCCCGCCGCAGCCTGGCTCACTGTACCCTGCGGGCTCCCTTTGCGGGAAAGGTCGCCGATGTGGAACAGCAGGTCTATGAGAAATCGAAAGGCGAATTCTGCACCCTGCTGGACGACAGCCGGCTGGACGTCCGCTTCTCTGTCCTCGAATCCGAATACGGGTTGCTCCGTCCGGGGCAGGAGATCGGCGTCAGCCCGTTCGCCGACCTGCGCAAGGAGGTGAAAGGACGCATTACGGCGATCAACCCTTCGATCGATGTGCACGGACAGGTGCAGGTCGATGCCGAAGTGGTCAACGACGGCACGCTGGCCGACGGGATGAACGTCCGGGTGGCGGTGCGGCAAAAGGTGCCCGGGCAACTGGTCGTGCCGAAGAGCGCGGTGGTCATCCGCGACAATCTCGAAGTGCTGTTCCGCTACAAGGACGGCCGGGCGCAATGGACTTACGTACATACCTCGCTGGCCAACAGTCGGGAGTATGTGGTCGAAGCGAATCTGGACCGCGGAGCGGAACTCAACCCCGGCGACCTGGTGATCGTTTCGGGGAACCTGAATCTGGCCGACGGCTCGGAGGTCTCGCTCGGCGGGAAACAATAACACCGCACCCATGTTACGCAAACTCCTCGACCGGCCTATCGCCGTGACGATGATCGCCGTCGTCCTGCTCATCCTGGGCATCGTCAGCAGCCGCCTGCTGCCGGTGTCGCTCGTGCCGGATGTCGACGCGCCGTATATCACGGTGCAGATCCCCGCGCAGGGGCTTTCGGCCCGGCAGCTGGATGAAACCGTCATCACCCCGCTGCGGCAGCAACTCATCCAGTTGTCGCAGTTGACCGACCTGCGCAGCGAGGCCCGCGAAGGAAGCGGCATTATCCACCTGACCTTCGAGCAGGGCTCGGACATCGACTACCTGTTCATCGAGGTGAACGAGAAGATCGACCGTTCGACGACTTCCCTGCCCCGCGATGTGGAGCGCCCGAAGGTAATCAAGGCGAGCGTCACCGACATCCCGGCCTTCTACATCAACCTCACCGTACGGGGGGATCAACCGGCCGGGCACCGGGACGAACTGCATCCCGTATCCGACCGGTTCGCGGCGCTGAGCCGTTTTGCCTCGCAGGTCATCACCAAGCGCATCGAGCAGTTGCCCGAGGTGGCCATGGTCGACCTGAGCGGCACCGTTGCCCCGGAACTGCTGGTTATCCCCGACGAGGCGAAACTCCGCCAGGCGGGCATCACCATCGCCGCCGTCGAGGGGGCGTTGCGCCGGGCGAACGTAACCCTGGGGAGCCTTGCCATCCGGGACGGGGAATACCAGTACAACGTGAAATTCCGGTCGGCGATAAACGGAAGGAAGGATATAGAGGATATTTTTCTGAAAATCAACGGCCGGTTGTTCCGCCTCAAGGAACTGGCTGCGGTCGTCGAGCATCCCCGCAAACGGCAGGGCATGGTGTTTTCGGACGGCCGCAATGCCGTGTCGCTGGCGGTCGTCAAGCAGGCGGACGCCCGGATGTCGAAGCTCAAGGACGAGCTCGACAAGCAACTCCGGCAGTTCCGTTACGACTATCCGGACGTGGAATTCACCGTCACGCGCGACCAGACCGAACTGCTCGATTATTCGATCTCGAATCTGGTGAACAACATCATCACGGGGGCATTGCTGGCCTGCGTCATCATCTTCTTTTTCATGCGCGACATGAAGTCGCCGATGCTGGTGATCCTGACCATTCCCGTGACGCTGATTATCTCGATCCTGGTTTTCTACCTGCTGCATATCTCGATCAACATCATCTCCCTGTCGGGACTGGTGCTGGGCATCGGTATGATGGTCGACAATTCGATCATCGTCATCGACAACATCACGGCCCGCTGGATACGCGGGGAGCAGCTGGCCGGTGCCGTCACGCAGGGCACCAAGGAAGTCATGGTTCCCATGCTGTCGTCCGTGCTGACGACCTGCGCGGTATTCGTCCCGCTGATCTTCCTCAACGGCATGGCGGGGGCGCTCTTCTACGACCAGGCGATGGCCGTAGCCATCACGCTGTTCGTCGCCTACGGGGTCTCCGTCACACTGTTGCCGGTTTATTACCGCTGGTGGTACAGCCGGCAGCAGGCCTTCCGGCCTACGCCGTGGCTCGCGTTCTTCTCCTTCGACCGGATCATCGACAGGTACGACGTCATCCTGAAATGGTTTTTCCGCCGTCGCGGGCTGATGTGGGGCATTTATGTCGTCGCGGTACTGGGGCTGGCGGGACTCTTTTGGGTGATCGACAAGGAACGGCTGCCGGCGATGACTTACAGCGACATGTTAGTCCGCATCGATTGGAACGACCGCATCTCGGCCGAGGAGAACGCCCGCAGGACGGAAAACCTCGTCGCCTCGCTGGGGGATCGCATCCTTCAATCCACGGTCATGGCGGGCGTCCAGCAGTTCGTCCTTTCGCATACCGAGGAGAACGGGGTAGCCGAGGCCACGGTTTACCTCAAGTGCCATGAACCGGACGACGTGGCACCCGTTCAGGATGCCATCCGCGGCTATCTGGCGGCGAACGCCCCTGCGGCCCGCTGTTCGTTCGGCGTTTCGGGCAACGTATTCGACATGATCTTCGCCGAGCGGGAAGCCGTGCTCACCGCACGCCTGCGTTCGACGACCGGGCGCAGTGCCGACCCGGAACAGTTGCAACGGCTGCTCGGCCGCATACGGGATGCGCTGCCGGGGCAGGAAATCCCGCCGGTCGCCATGCAGGAGGACATTCTCTACATCGCACAGCCCGACCGGATGGCGTTGTACGGCGTGACCTACAACGACCTCATAGCCGCGCTGCGCAATGCGCTCAACGAGAATACGCTTTTCACGGTTACCACGGGCGACGAATCGTTGCCGGTCGTGATCGGCAACGACTTGCGCAGCCTGGACGATCTGCTCGGCAATACGTTCATCCATACCCCCGAGGCTGAAATCCCGGTCGGCATCCTGATGCGCCAGACAATGACCCGCGACCTGAAACATGTCGTGGCCGGGGCCGAGGGTAACTATTACCCGCTCGACCTCGCGCCCCGGGCCAAGGATGTCCCGGCCGTCATCGGCACGATCCGGGGCTGTGTGGCGGAGGACGGGCATTTCGAGGTGAGCTTCAGCGGCAGCTATTTTTCGAACCGCGGCATAGTGGGGCAGCTCGCCGGGGTGCTTGCCGTCGCCCTGCTGCTGCTGTTCTTCATCCTGGCCGCACAATTCGAATCGCTCGTCCAGCCATGGATCATCCTCTCGGAGATCGTCATCGACCTCTTCGGGGCACTCGTCGTCCTCTGGGCATTCGGGCAGACGCTGAACCTGATGTCGATGATCGGACTGATCGTGGTTTGCGGCATCGTGATCAACGACTCGATCCTCAAGATCGACACGATCAATACGCTGCGGCGTCAGGGCATGGGGCTCAAGCATGCCATCATGGAGGCCGGGCGGAGGCGCCTGAAAGCCATCGTCATGACCTCGCTCACGACGATCCTGGCCGTAGCGCCGTTCCTGTCGCACGGCGACATGGGCTCCGACCTGCAGCTCCCGATGTCGCTGACCATCATCAGCGGAATGATTGTGGGTACGCTGGTGAGCGTATTCTTCATCCCGCTGGCTTATTACGAGATTTACCGACCCCGCCGATGAACGTCCCGCGACCCATACCTCCGTCGCGGAGGGGCATCCCCGCATTTTCGGTGCTGCTGATCATGGCGGCGCTGGCGGTCATCGGGGCGGCCATGCTGCCCATGCTCAATATCCAGTATACGCCGTCGGAGGCCGGGCGAAGGATCGACATCTATTTCTCCTGGCCGGACGCCTCGGCGCGCCTGATCGAGCAGAGCGCCACCTCGCGTATCGAAGGCGCCATGTCGACCGTCGCGGGGTGCGAGAACGTCTCCTCCCGCTCGGCCAAGGGCTACGGCAATATCTCGGTCGCATTCCGTAAGGGAACGGACATGGAAGCCGCCCGTTTCGAAGTCGCGTCGGCGATCCGGAATCTCTATGGCAAGTTGCCGCAGGAAATTTCCTATCCCTATATTTCGCTCGCCACCTCCGGCAGCCGCGAATCCGAGACGCTGGTCTATACGATCAAGGCCGACCTGCCCTCCGAACGCATCGAAGAGTATGTGAAGGCCCACGTCTCGACCCCGCTGTCGCAGGTCGAGGGGGTCGGGCGGGTCGTGCTGTCGGGTGTCACCCCCTTCGAATGGGTCGTCACGTTCCTCCCCAAGGCAATGGAGGCCGCCGGGATCACGGCCTCGGATCTTGCCCTGGCATTCCAGAATTATTTCCGCAGCGACGTGATCGGTATGACGGCGCTCCCGCAAGCCGACGGCAGCGAGCGGAGCATCGTGCTGAAGCTCCGCAACCGTGCCGGGCTCGATTTCGGGGAGATTCCCGTCGCGCGCCGCAACGGCCGCATCTACTACCTGCGCGATTTCGCCACGGCGCGCTGGCGCGAAGCGCTCCCGACGAGCTATTTCCGCATCAACGGCCTCAATACGATCAACCTCTCGGTGGTCGGCGATCCGCACACGAATATCCTGAAGGTCGCCTCTTCGGTCAAGGCGGAGATGCAGCGCCTTCAAGCCTCCTTCCCGGCCGAACTGTCCGCGACGCTGACCTACGACGCTTCGCAGTACGTCTCGGGGGAACTGCATAAAATCTACGTCCGCGCGCTGCTCTGCGTCGCCATCCTGCTGTTGTTCGTCTATCTGGTCAGCCGGGATTTCCGCTATCTGCTGATCATCATGGCGACGCTCGTGGTCAATATCCTGGTCGCCGTGGTCTTTTACAACCTGCTCCGGCTGGATATCCATATTTATACGCTCGCCGGGATCACGGTCTCGCTGGGGATCATCATCGACACGTCGATCATCATGGTCGATCATTACAGCTACTACCGCGACCGGCGGATATTCGTTTCCATCCTCGGGGCGCTGCTGACGACGATCGGTGCGTTGGGAATCGTCTGGCTGTTGCCCGAGGAGCAGCAGGCCAACCTGACCGACTTTTCGCTGGTGATCGTCGTCAACCTGGTCGTATCCCTGCTCGTCGCACTGCTGTTCATCCCGTCGTTGCTCGATAAATTTCCGCTGGGGCGCAGCATGACGGGTGCGTCCGTGCGCCGCCGGAGGCTCGTCGTGCGGTTTTCACGCGGGTACGGGCAGTTCATCGCCTGGGGACGCAGGCACCGCTGGATCTTCGTCGTGGCGCTGGTATGGGGGTTCGGCATCCCGACGTTCCTGCTGCCCGACAAGATCGCCGAAAGCAAGGACGGGAAGCTCTCCGTATGGGCCGAAGCCTACAACGGCATCATGGGGAGCCAGGCCGTTTCCGAGCACCGTCCCGTGATCGACAAAGTCTTCGGGTCGTCGCTGCACCTGTTCCGCACCGCGACCAACCGGTACGATAATTTCCGCACGCCGGAGCAGAAACGCCTCTATGTCAGCGCGGGAATGGCCGAAGGGTGTACCGTCCAGCAGCTCAACGAGGTCGTGCGGCATATGGAAAACTACATCAGCCGTTTCGATCAGGTCGACATGTTCCGCACGCGCATCACCTCCTACGATAACGCACAGATCGAGATCACGTTCAAACCCGAATTCGAATACGGCCCGTTCCCGGCGATGCTCAAACAGGAGCTTACCTCCGCGGCGATCAACTTCGGCGGCGCGACCTGGTACATCCGGGGCATCGACGACAACACGTTCAACAACAACGTCGTCAACAACTACCGTTCGAACCAGTTCCGGCTCAAAGGCTACAATTACGACCAGCTCTCGGCCTATGCCGACGCGCTGATCGATACCCTGTCCCGGAACCGCCGCGTCTCCAATCCCGAGATCATGGACGGCAACGCATGGTCGCTGCCCCACAACGAATTCAACATCCGCTACGACGACGAACGAATCGCCGCCGCGGGGCTCGACGTGGCCGATTATTACGGGATGCTCAGTACGATGCTTTTCAGATCGCGGCTGTCGCCGGTTTACAATGGCGAGGAACTCCAGCAGGTCGTGCTCGAATCGGGTGACCGCGACCGTTTCGACCGCTGGCATGTGGCCAATGCCCAGGTACGCATCGACTCGCGGCAGACGAAACTCGCGGCGGTCGGATCCATCGAAAAACAGCGCACGGGCGTCTCCATCAGCCGCGACAGGCAGTCGTATCAGATATTGGTCGGGTACGATTTCATCGGGTCGTACGAACTTGGGAGGCGGCTGATCGAACGTACCGTCAAGCAATTCAACGAGGAGATTCTGCCCATCGGTTTTCGGGTCGATTCGCCGTCGTCCGGGTTCTGGCAGGAGGAGAAACAACTGCAGGTGTGGCTCATACTGCTGGTCGTCGCGATAATATATACCATGTGCGCCGTCATCTTCGAATCCCTGCGCAAACCCGTCGTCATCATCCTGATGATCCCCGTCTCGTTCATCGGGGTGTTCCTCACGTTCGGCTGGTCGGATTTCGTCTTCGACCAGGGCGGGTTCGCCGCTTTCGTCCTGCTGTGCGGTATTGTGGTCAACGCCGGCATCTACCTGATCAACGAGCAGAACAACTGGGCCGATGTTTCGCACCAGCATGGGATCCGGCTCTACCTGAAGGCGTATAACCACAAGATCATTCCCATCATGCTCACCATCCTGTCGACCGTGCTGGGCCTGGTGCCGTTCCTGTACGACGGCCCGGAGGAGGTTTTCTGGTTCGCATTCGCCATGGCCGCCATCAGCGGGACGTTGTTCTCGATCGTGGCCCTGGTCGTCTATCTGCCGGTTTTCCTGCCGATGCGGCGTAAAACCTGCAACCTGCCATGACGCGGTGCCCACATCCGCTCCTGCGTTATCCGCTGGCGTTTCTGTTCGTGGTCGCCGCCTGGTTCCTGCTGGTTCCTGCGCTCGACATGCCCGTGCAGGAGTTGCAGGGGAATGTCCTCCTGTCGCTACGGGCGACCGCGGCCCTGACAGCCCTGGCGGCCTGTTACTATCTGTGCTACCTGCCCCGCCTGTATGTGAACCGTACGGATATGTATGCGATCTTGTTCCTGGGCTGGGTTACGGCAGGCAGGTTCCTGTGGCCCGGGTTGGCTTCGGCGGTCAGGTATGACGAGTTGCTGCAGGCCGCGATGCTCTACGCCGCCTTGCGGATCATCTTTACGGCCGAGCGGCGGACAATGACACTCCTGCTCATGCTTTTATGCGTACTGGGCATTTATGAAGCATGGGTCGGCATCCGTCAGATCTACGGGTTCGCGCAGTCCAACCACGGGCTGTTCAGAATAACCGGCACGCTTTTCAACCCGGGCCCGTATGCGGGGTTCATCGCCCCCGTATTCGTGTGTGCCGCGGCCTGTGTCGCCAGATACCGGTTTGCCGAACGGGCGTTGCGAACGTGGGGCTCGCTGCGGCGCCTGCGTGCCGGAGTCCTGCTGTGGGGCGTGGCGCCTTACCTGCTCGGCTGGGTTGCGGCGCTGATGACGGTCGTCGTCCTTCCGGCGTCGATGAGCAGGGCCGCGCTGGTCGCCGCCGCCGTGGGCTGCGGGGCCTTGGCATTCCGCGTGTGGAATGTCCGGGGACGCTTCCGGTACGTTTACCGTGCGCATCCGTTGCGCGTGGGGGTACTTTCGGGGCTGGCTGTGCTGCTCCTCGCGGGCATCGGGGCCGGGGCATACCATATCAAGCGCCCTTCGGCCGAGGGACGCCTGCTGATGTGGAAGATCGACACGCGGATCATGCTCCGCCATCCGCTCTGCGGGGGCGGGATCGGAAATTTCGCAGGCGCGTTCGGCGAAGAACAGGCACGTTACTTCGCCTCGGAAGAGCGTCCGAAAGCCGAAACTCAGGTCGCCGGATGCCCCGAGGCGGGATTCAACGAATTCCTGCAGACCGGGGCGGAAACTGGGGCAGTAGGCCTTGTGTTGCTGTTGCTGATAACGGGAAGCGCAATCGTGAGCCAGCTCAGGCGCGGGGCGCCCTTCGGTTACGGGCTGCTGGCAGCGGCAGTTTTCGCCTGCTTCTCCTATCCGTGGGGCGTGTTGCCATTGCGGCTGCTGTTCGTCGTATTGCTTGCCGGGACGTGCTCGAAACGGGTTGTCCCGATCCCCGGGCGGGGGCATGTCGTCGTGTTGCTGGCACTTGCGGGATGTCTCGTATGCTGGACGGGATTGTACAGCCGCTATGCCCGTCGTGTGGAAGCCCGGCGGCAATGGAGCGAGATCCGCATCTGGCCGAATTCCGGACGGTACGACTACCTGGTCGAAGACGGGCCCCGTTACCACGACGCTCTGCAGGGCGACTTTCGGTTTTTATACGACTACGGCTATGCGCTGCACAAAACGGGCAGCTACCGGCAAAGCAATGAAATCCTGCGTGAGGGGATGCGGATCAGCAGCGACCCGATGTTCTGGAATATCGCGGGGCGAAATTACGAAATGTTGGGGGATGTCGCGGCTGCCGAGCTGGCCTATCTCCATGCGCACCGTATGATCCCGGATCGGGTTTACCCGCTTTACCTGCTTGCGAAACTCTACCTTGCGGATGGGCAGACGGAAAAGGCGTTCGCCACGGCATGCCGGGTCATTGCGCATAAGCCCAAGGTCGAATCGGTACAGACGCGGGAGATGCAGGCAGAACTGCGCAAATTGTTGGAAATGCCCCCTTCGGGCGAAATACGGGAGTAATATGCGACGGGTTTTCAACTATATCTTTTGGGTATCCGCAAGTGCCTGCATGCTTTTCGCGGGATGGCTGCTCGTGCGGATTTTCTGCTGCGACCAGTTCGTCGTCCCGTCGGAGTCGATGATGCCGGCCTTGTTGCCCGGGGATCGGATCCTGGTCAATAAACTGCTTGCCGGGAGCCGCATTTACAGCAAACTCGAGTTCCGGCAGGATGTTCCGCTCCGTTCGTTCCGCATGCCCGGCCTCAGAGGGGTGCGTGTCAATGACGTGGTGGTCTTTAATGCCCCGCACGGGTACGACCGGGATCGCATAGAGTTCCGGATCAACTATGTCTATGCCAAACGTTGTGTCGGGATGCCCGGCGACAGCATTGCCATCCGGAACGGATATTTCTGTAATAATCGTTACAAGGGGGTTATCGGCGATGCCGTGCAGCAGGGACGGCTGGCTGCGATTCCGGATTCGTTGTTGCCGCCCAACGTACTGCGCGCCTTGCCTTTCGATGACCGGCGCTACGGGTGGACGATCAAAAATATGGGACCTCTATATATTCCCCGTGCCGGCGACAGGGTCGAACTCGACTCACTGAATTATGAGCTGTACCGACTTGTCGTGGAATATGAGACAGGCGGGGCGCTGACCTGCGACGGGAACCTCCTGCGGCTCGACGGCGAGGCGATCTCGACCTATGAATTCCGGGAAAACTATTATTTCTTCTGCGGCGACAATGTAATCAATTCTAAGGATTGCCGCTATTTAGGCTTTGTTCCCGAGGAGTTCATCATCGGTGTGGCCTGCCGCATTACCTATTCCGAAGATCCCCTCACCGGGGTGCGACGTCCCGGACGATGGTGGAAGGCGGTCGAATGAACCGACGGGCGGATCATTCCTTGATTGTCAACTCTTCGGCGCGGAGTTTTGGGACGTAATGCGTGCCGTTTTCGCGGTAATAGGTGTGGCTGTCGCTGGGGCCTATGGGCACCAATTCGATCTTTTCGATGCCTTTGCCGACGGCGAGGATCAGCAGCGGTTCGTAGGCCAGGTGGAATTCCTGTTTGATCCGCTCCTTGTCGAATGCGCCGATGCAGATGCCGTTCAGGCCGATCTCCGCTGCCTGGAGCAGCATGCTCTGGGCCGAGATGCCCAAATCCATGTCGACGTAGCGGTTCTCTTCGACTGTCGAGCAGATGATGATAAAGGCATTCGGCTCGGTACCCGGAAAGGGCAGGCGGAGTGCGGGCAGGGCTCCGCCAAGGCGGATGTGCGGCAGGACTTTGTGGGCTTCGTCCGCCAGCACGGGGCGGAACCGGAGCACTTGCTGGTTGCGCGCCGAGGGGATCCTGGTATTCACCTCGATCATGCGCCGGAGCTGATCCTCGCGTACGACGAACCCGGTGTCGTAACCGCGGTGGCTGCGGTTTTTCAGCAGTAACCGTCCCAATGTCGCCAGCGGCCTGCGGTTGCTCTGCCCCGATGCCTTGCGGGCCATGTACTCTTCCATTTTTCTGCCTAAATAATCGTCTGCCATTTTTGTCCCTCCGTTTGTGACGTGAGGCAAAGATACGAAAAATAGCCTGGAAACGGTTGCTGTGCCGGCAATCTTTTTCCGGGAATTCGGCCGCTTCCCCTCCTTCATGTGTGCGGTTCCCTGTTCTCTTTGCGTGCTTCGCCTTCCTCCTTTTTCATACGGTCCCTCCGTTTCTTATCCGGTGCCCCCC
>PPYE01107897.1_pt1 | contig 13164 bp, 10 predicted proteins | sample 1559881 | NCBI WGS metagenome assembly PPYE01 (sample SAMN08240022, study PRJNA423297) | Human gut metagenome, whole genome shotgun sequencing project.
AGGTCTCTGTACCACTTTGCACGACTACATGCGTTTTCTTGATATGATCTACCACAATGGCGTATTTGAAGAAAAGCAACTACTGAAACCCGAAACCATACATGAAATGCAAGCAAACCAAGTGGGAAATGCAGAAGTTCATCCGGGTGAATATGTGGAACGTGCACTGAAAAAATATCATACTGGCATATATGGTTTGGGAGAATGGCGGGAACTTATTGATGAAGCAACAGGAGAAGCCTATCAGATCAGTTCACCGGGTTGGGCCGGCGCCTATCCATGGATCAATAAACAGGACCGGGTATATGGATTCTTCATAGCCCATGTACAGGGAAGTTCACAAAAGGAAGATGGATTCTCGTCATTTTTTGGAAGTCCTGTCATTTCACAAACTGTCTCGAACATTATTTCCCTAAAAAGATAGAATACATTGAGTATCCTCATATCCCAAATCGTATTTATATAAAAACAATAAATACGAAGATATGAAGACTATCGGCTCAGCAATTATTATGTTAGTTCTCACTCCTTCCCTCTTTGCAGACAATGGCAAGGAACTGAAGCTGACATCTCCTGACGGAACACATGAAATAGCATTTTACCAGAAGCAGGTTTCACCTGCGGCAAACGAACTTTGTTATCGGGTAGATTACAAATCACAACCTGTAGTCAATGAATCACGTGCCGGGCTGGAACTGGACAACCGGATATGGGAAATGGCTCTGGGAGCACGAAACCTGAAACAGCCTGCCTGCTGGATGGACAATCTGGAAGTGGACTCTGTGACTTACCAACCCGAAACAGACATCACCTGGCAGCCACTTTACGGTGAACGTAGCAGTGTACGCGATCATTACCGGACCGGCACCCTTTATCTCTCCAAGAAAGATAACTCCGGCTACCGGCTCAACATTGAGGTGCGTGCCTATAATGAAGGAGTAGCTTTCCGCTATTTCTTCCCGGAACACCCAAAGGCTATCTTTCATAAAGTAGTAGGTGATCTCACAGAATACGCCTTACCGGCAGGTACAAAAGCATGGACCGAACAATGGGCACAGGCTTTCTTTGAGTACCTGAACATTGATGATATCAAACATCCGGTAGAACGTGCCCTTACGCTGGAACTCCCGAATGGTAAATGGGCCGCATTGGCAGATGCTGATGTTGACGACTGGTGTCTGACCAAATACCTTGCCTCCACAGACAAGAAGAATACACTGACTTCTGTAATGTATAGCCCCGTGGATGTAGTGACTTATTATGCCACTCCCTGGAAGATAGTCATGGCAGCCGACAAACCGGGTGAATTGCTGGAACACAATGATATCATCCAGAATCTGAATCCGCCGTGGGATGCCACAAAAGTGGTTGCCAAACTGGATATGCCCCGTGTTATAGCTTATGGTAAGGAAAAAGGAGTTGGTATCTGGGTGTACGTAAACCAGCATGCACTCATGAAGCAAATGCGTGAACTTTTCCCATTGCTCCGCAAATGGGGGATTGTCGGAGTGAAATCCGGTTTCGTACAATACGCCAGCCATCGCTGGGCAACTTGGATGCACGACATGGTTCGCTTGGCAGCAGAGAATCATCTGCTGATGAATATACATGATGAATATCGCCCTTCAGGCTTCAGCCGTACTTATCCGAATTTGTTAACTCAGGAAGGCATTTGTGGAAACGAAGAATTTCCCGATGCAACTCATAATGTCACGCTCCCCTTCACTCGTATGATAAACGGTGCAGCCGACTATACGATCTGTTATTTCGACAAACGGCTGAAAACGACTCATGCTCATCAACTGGCAGCATCCCTCGTGTTCTACAGCCCTCTGCAAACTATCTTCTGGTATGACAAACCATCGTTCTATCACGGAGAACCGGAAATGGAATGGTTTGAGCACTTACAAACTGTATTCGACGATACGAAAGTATTAGATGGCGCTCCCGGCAAAAACATAACAATGGCACGCCGGAAAGGTCAGGAATGGTTTGTTGCAGCAATGACCAACAATGAAGGTTCTGAAGAAGAAATACCTCTCACGTTCCTCGATAAAGAAAAGAATTACCTCGCCTGCATCTATACGGATGGGGGAGAAAAGATAAAAACAAGTACACAGGTAAAATGTACTTATCTGCTTGTCAACGCTTCACAAACTATGAAGTTCCAGCTGAAACCCAGTGGTGGAGCTGCCATAAGACTGGTACCTATAGACAGGCAGGAAATGAAGAAGTATAAAAAGTACAAAGGAGAAAGATTATAAAATATGATATTTCATTGAGTGAATAAACAGATTCGCTCGTATTAATAGGCAAATAACACATTAAGATTATTTTCAGTAGATAAAGGTAAGAGTTTGTTTAGGTAAAATCTTTGTTTTTCAGGATATTTTAAAAAGGTAACTAAAAAGATGAAAAAGATATTTCTGCTTACTACATTGCTATACGCTGCCTGTTGGCAGGCGGAAGCCCAACATGTATCCAAAGCCTGGGTATCTGACCAGAAGGATGGCACATATATCAATCCGGTGCTGCATGCCGATTATTCCGATCCGGATGTCTGCGCGGCAGGTGAAGATTTCTATATGACGGCTTCCAGCTTCGGATGTGCTCCCGGTTTGCCCATTCTCCATTCCAAAGATCTGGTTAACTGGAAATATGTAGGCTATGCGTTGAAACAGATAGAACCCATCGAGTTCTTCAATGCTCCCCAGCATGGAAAAGGTGTTTGGGCACCATCCATCCGCCATCATAATGGAGAGTTTTATATCTATTGGGGAGATCCGGATCATGGCATCTTCATGGTAAAGACCAAAGACCCGGCTGGAGAATGGGAGAAACCGATATTGGTAAAAGCCGGCCGTGGCATGATAGACCCTGCTCCACTATGGGATGAAGATGGAAAAGTATATCTGGTACACGCATGGGCAGGAAGTCGTGCCGCACTGAACAGTGTTATCACAATTTGTGAGATGAATGCAGAAGGAACAAAAGTGATCAGTGATCCGGTACTGGTCTTTGATGGTAATGATGGAATCAACCATACAATTGAAGGTCCCAAACTCTATAAGCGAAATGGTTACTACTATATTTTTGCTCCGGCAGGCGGAGTAGCAACCGGATGGCAGTTAGTATTGCGTTCGCAGAATATATACGGTCCTTATGAGAAGAAGATTGTCATGGCGCAAGGCTCTACCGACATCAATGGTCCCCACCAAGGCGCATGGGTTGATACGCAAACAGAGGAATCCTGGTTCGTTCACTTTCAGGATAAAGCCATGTATGGGCGTGTCGTTCATCTGAACCCGATGAAGTGGGTAAACGACTGGCCTGTAATTGGAGAAGATAAGGACGGCGATGGTTGTGGCGAACCCGTAACCCGTTATAAAAAGCCCAATGTAGGTAAGAATTACCCAGTAGAAACACCTGCGGACAGTGACGAGTTCAATACCCGTCAGTTAGGACTACAATGGGAATGGCATGCCAATTATCAGGATACATTCGGATATACTTCCGACTTGGGATTCATCCGTATTTACGGACATATTCTCTCCGAAAATTTTGTGAATTTCTGGGAAGTACCAAACCTTTTATTGCAGAAATTCATGGCAGAAGAGTTCACAGCAACTACCAAACTAAAAGTTTCCGCCAAAATGGACGGACAGCAATCCGGATTGATTGTAATGGGCTGGGACTATTGTTACCTCGGAGTAGAGAAAGAGGGCGATAAGTTTATATTGAAACAAGTGACCTGCAAGGATGCAGAGCAAAAGATACCCGAAACAGTCACTCGCCTGGCAGAATTACCTGCCAGCAGAAAGTACGAAGCAGGTTTGTTTCCCAACTACGAAAGAGATATCTATCTACGGGTAAAAATAGAGAAAGGCGGTATCTGCCACTTCTATTACAGCCTGGATGGTAAGAAATATAAAGCAATAGGTATGCCTTTCACGGCCCGCCAGGGAAAATGGATAGGTGCCAAAGTAGGATTATTCAGTACCACTCCTTATGGTAAGGAACGGGGATGGGTAGATGCCGACTGGTTTCACATAGATAAATAAAAAGACTGATTATATGAAAACAAAAGAACTACTGTTCGGTGCATGCTTGTGCATGTTTACAGCTTGCAACATGCCCGAGAAAGGAATGGATGTGGATGTATATGAGGCGCTGGATTACTGTGACGCCCAGGTACAACGCACTTTAACAGAACTAAAAGCGGCAGAAGGTACTATCGACTACTCGATGATGCCCCGTAACATCATGGACAGCCTCAACACCTGGCATTGCCGAAAAGCAACAAAGGATGAATGGTGCAGTGGGTTCTGGCCAGGAGTTTTATGGTATGATTACGAATATACCGGTAAAGCAACCATAAAGGAAGAAGCAGAGAAATTCACCGAACCGTTGAAGTTCCTGTCACAAATTCCGGCATACGACCATGATCTGGGTTTTCTTATCTTTTGCAGCTACGGCAATGGATATCGGTTGACACATAATCCGGAATACAAACAAGTGATTCTGGATACAGCAGATTCACTGGCAACTTTGTTCAGACCTCGTGTAGGTACCATACTTTCATGGCCACGCAATATAGAAATGTTCGGTGGACACAATACGATCATGGATAATATGATAAACCTGGAAATGCTTTTCTGGGCTGCCAAGAACGGAGGAAATCCATATCTGGCAGATATAGCCGTATCGCACGCCGATAAGACTATGAAATATCAGTTCCGTCCCGACTACACTTCCTATCATGTCGCTGTCTATGATACTTTGACGGGCGACTTCATAAAAGGAGTTACACATCAGGGATATGCAGACAATACCATGTGGGCACGCGGACAGGCGTGGGCTATCTATGGATATACAGTAGTCTACAGGGAAACATTAGATCCACGATATCTGGATTTTGTACAGAAAGTAACAGATGTATATTTAGAAAGATTGCCGGAAGACTATGTGCCTTACTGGGATTTTGATGACCCCAATATCCCGAATGTCCCACGTGATGCCTCCGCTGCAAGTGTAACCGCATCGGCTTTACTGGAACTCTCCACTTACCTGCCTGGCAAAAAAGGAGAAGAATATAAGAATGCAGCTATAAAAATGTTGGCAAGCCTGAGTTCGGACAAGTATCAATGCGGCAAAAGCAAGCCGGCATTCCTCCTCCACTCCACCGGACACTTGCCGAATAATTCAGAAATAGATGCCGCCATCATTTATGCAGACTATTATTATATCGAAGCCTTGGTTCGATTGAAGAACTTAATTGAAAATAAAGCTGTCATATAGAAGCAACGTTATCCCCTCTTACTGTTTTGGTTTGAGGGGAAGCGTAAACCAAAATGTAGAACCTTCTCCCAATTTAGAATTCACTCCGATTTCGCCTCCCATATTCTGAATAATGAGCTGGCAAATAGGCAAACCTAAACCGGTGCCCTGTTTAAAACTATCCAACTTGATGAAACGTTCGAATATAAGATGGAGTTTATCTTCCGGAATACCAGTTCCCGTATCAGTTACATAATAATAGATGTCTTTGTCACGCACTTCATAGCCATAGCGAATGCTGCCGGTCGATGTAAATTTACAAGCATTAGTCAGGAAGTTCAAAACCAATTGTTGAAGTCTGTTTTTCTCTGAATAAACAACATAATCATCCGGCATCCCCGGCTCAAAAATCAGATCAACCCTATCCTGCAAACGAGACTCAACAACTCCCTTCAAAGTCGCTAACACTCCATTTAATCCAAATTCCGAATAATACAAATCAAGAACTCCAGCCTCAATCTTGGATAAATCCAGAACATCATTGATAAGTTGCAGCAAGATTCCATTATTCTTCTCTATGATGCTGACATACTCCTTCTTCTCTTCTTCATCTTCAGTCATAGCCAATATACTGGAGAAGCCAATAATTGCATTCAACGGAGTGCGGATTTCATGACTGATATTAGCAAGAAAGGCAGATTTCAGACGGTTGGATTCTTCCGCACGCTCTTTGGCAGCAATCAGTTCGCGTTCTGCTATTTTACGTTCTGTAATAAACAATGATGATCCCACCACGATCAAGGGGTTTCCCTTTTCATCATATTGTTCAACAAAAGCACGTGCTTCCATCCAGTCTTCCGAATCATATGGTTTACCTGGACGATGGACGCGATATTCTTCCTTTATTCTATCAACTTTATTAGCGCGTACATCCTTAAAAACCTGTCGGATACGTTCTCTATCTTCTTCACAAACAAAAGTTAGATAGTCGTTAATATCAGTCGTATAGGTCATTTCCGAAACTTCTTTTTTACCCTGTTCTATTGGTTTGTAAGAACTATATGTGATTTCATCCGTCCGTAAATCCCATTGCCAGGGTAGTAAATCAACAACCTCCAATGCCATAGCCATTTTGGAGTGAGTGAAGCGCTGATTCTGTTCAACCAACTGAAGTTGTTCCAAAATCTTATTTCGCCGAAGTTGGAAAAAGAGAACAACCAACAATAAAACAATACTTCCTACTACCAAGGCAGACCGATATTTTTCAAAGAAAGTAGGAGGAGCATTCAAGTAAATGGTTCCCGGAGGGCAATTTTTAGGAGACAAACCAAAATCGACCATATAAGGATAGTTGAAAAGAACCATAGGCTTCGGATCATAATACGGGATATCCCGTGCCTGTTTTCCATCAGCTACAGCATTAATCATCTTCACAATTTCCTCACAGTACAGGTTCATATCATATACACACCCTCCTATTATAGTCCCATCTTCTTCAATACTTGAAATAGAAGAAGATAATGCAAAAAATGGACAAGGCAATGTAGAATTGGCAATCACCTTATAAGAGTTTGCCATCATAAGCATATTGCCCGCAAACATTCGTTTGTGGAACCATGAAGCGAACAAAATACCGGTTTCCTCCGGAACCACTTGTCGCAATGTATCCAACAACTGTTCCGGACTCCAAGCACCTGCCGATAAAAACTTATAATTAATATCTGTATATTCAGTGTTAATCAACTCTGAGAGTTGCTGGTCATAATCAATGTCACGGTCAGTCTGATCACCTATTAACAGTAAACTCTTCATCTTCGGAATCATACGACGCAGCAACTGGACACTTTCCGGTATAAAAGCACGTGCAGCAAGAAAAGTCATATTATACTCATTACGCAGATCTTTCAAGTAGATACGATCTTTATATGGAATAATCTGATTGTACATATAAGTAGAATCCGGCCCTATATATCTACTTTCAGCACATACTATCAAAGGTATATCTCCCCAGTGTCTACGCATATCATCACGTAATATCAAAGGAGCATTTCCCAACATCAACACAGCTTTAGGCGGGTTGTTACCATAAGTTGAAAAAAGATTTTCTTTATATTGGTTCAGTATCTCAGGAGTTTCTATCGTCAGGATATTCATGTACTCCACATTCATACTCACATCCTTCCGGTCATACTCTTTCTGCATGATGTGTGAAATGATAGTCTGACTCCATGGGGCACCCGATACATAACTACTGATAATCAGCAAATCGGTACCAGAATTCTCTTTCTTATCATCAGCAGACGCTAGAGCAGAGAAAGATAAAAGGAAAATAAGTAAAAGATATCTAATATGTAGTATTCTCATGATTGCATAACTTGACTGTATTAAAACACAGAAAAGCAGCATTTAGTTCATGAAAAGAAAGACTTTCCTTATGATTATCAATATTCTCTTAGAAATAGTTTTATATTTGCATTCAACAATTATCACGAAAAGCTATTATATATGAAAAAGTTAATTTATCTCTCCGTTCTTGCTTTCTTTGCGGGAAGTATCAGTTCTTGTAAACAAGAGAATCACCCTCAAGTACTCAATGGAATAGTTTACGATGCTACAATGAATAATATCACCTTGATTACGGGAAAAGGTGATACAATAAACATCAGCACTATGGATGCCAATCCGGATAAAGTTCCCGGTGTATTACTGGAGGACAGTGTAGAAGTAACATGTATCAAAGAAAAGATTGAAGGTGGGGAAATCCTGAAAGCTACCGAACTGGTAATAATCAAGAAGTGATATTCATATAAATAAGGGGTGTTCCGAAAAATCACCCCTATCTCTTTTTATTCTCTATTCATTAATCGTTGTTCAGCTATGCCCTCATACTTCGTACCCGGGCGTCCATAGTTAGCATAAGGATAAATGGATATGCCACCACGCGGAGTAAAAAGTCCTGTTACCTCAATATATTTAGGATTCATCAGGTGAATAAGATCCTTCATTATAATGTTCACACAGTCTTCATGAAAAGCGCCATGATTACGGAAACTAAACAGATAAAGTTTCAAGCTTTTACTTTCCACCATCTTTATATCAGGAATATAACTAATACGGATTTCCGCAAAGTCCGGCTGCCCGGTTATAGGACATAGGCTGGTAAATTCCGGACAATTAAAACGTACCCAATAATCATTCTCGGGATGCTTATTATCAAAAGCTTCCAGCACTTCAGGAGCATAGTCCTGCTTATATTCTGTTTTTCTCCCCAAAAGGGACAGTTGATCTTTTAATTCGGTCATAACTATTTGTTTTTAATGTAAATCAGGAGTTAAGCGAAGCGATAATTCCTTTAAATACTTAACTGCTTTAAATATTTCTCTAATCCCTCACGACGTAACTTACATGCCGGACAATGCCCGCAGCCATCACCCTGTATCCCGTTATAGCAAGTCAATGTTTCGTTCCGTACCAGATCGAGCACTCCCAGTTCATCTGCTAACTCCCAGGTTTCCGCTTTGTCGATCCACATCAATGGAGTATGAATTACGAACTGCTCGTCCATAGCCAAGTTCAATGTAACATTGAGCGACTTGATAAAAGCATCCCGACAATCAGGGTATCCGCTGAAATCAGTCTGCGACACTCCTGTCACGATATGATTGATACCATGTTCACGGGCATATACAGCAGCAATACTTAGAAAGAAGAGGTTACGTCCCGGCACAAATGTATTGGGATAACTACCGGCTGGCTTTTCCTGATCCATAAGCATCGTTGTATCCGTCAGTGAGTTGTGCCCCAACTTACCGATAAAAGACACATCCATTGCTTCAAACTCCACATCAGCTTTACGGGCTATTTCCCGTGCCAGTTCCACCTCTTTCTCATGCTTCTGTCCGTACAGGAAGCTCAAAGCAACTACTCTCTTAAACTCACGTTTTGCCCAAAACAGGCAAGTGGTAGAATCTTGTCCACCACTGAATACAACTAATGCAACTTCTTTATTCACAACTATTCATTATTAATGCGAATCAGGAGTTAAAGGAAGTTATCGCTTCGCTTAACTCCTGATTTACAGTATTTATCATTACTTCAAATATCTTTGATTTTCAATATATTGTAAGAGATATCCTGATCATATACATCACTACCGTCAATACGTTTAATAGCCGCCACAACACGGATAGTAACCGGAAGAATCAGCACCTCATACAGGGATTTCAATACGATCTGAATACACATCATCACCAGCAATTCAGGCCAGGCAATAATTCCTCCGAAAGCAACAGGAAAGAATATTAGAGAGTCTGCCGTCTCCCCCACTACAGTGGACCAGATGGCACGGGCAGAGAAATGCCGTCCACCACTTGCCACTTTCATGCGGCTCATGACATAAGCGTTGAGAAACGAACCAACCAGAAAAGCTGTCAGACTCGCCGCCACAATACGCGGTGCCATCCCAAAAACAAAGTTGAAATGAGCCTCCCCCTCCCAAAATGGTGCAGCCGGTAATGCTACGGCTATCAATCCAAGCATCACCACAAAGAAATTCATAGCAAAACCACTCCAGATAATGAGACGTGCTTTACGAAAGCCCCACACCTCAGCAATGCAATCATTGATAATATAAGAAATAGGGAAAACCAGCAACCCTGCGGTAACGGTAATACCGAAAACCTGGATAACTTTAGTTTCAAGAAGATTAGCTGCAATCAGACAAACATTAAATAGAATACCCAGCAGCATAAAGGGTACAGATACTTTTTGCTTCATAAATCCTGTTTTTTACGTGGTGTTCTAGAATACACGACCGCTATTCACGGCATCATAAGATCGTTAAATCGGCTGCAAAGATACATTTTCTTCCATTGACCGCAAAACCATTTCTAATTTAAGTTGTTCAAAGGGCATTCACCAAAACCTAACTTAATAATGAAGACAATCTTAAAAGTAATGTTTCTATTGTGCGGCATCGGTTTCATTCCGTCCATAGCCAAAGCACAAGAAAAAGTGATTATTGATGACGAAGCACCTAACGGCATCGTCATGGTTACCATCGACAAGGCAGGCGACGAGATCGTCCGTATCATGAACGAATCGCAATTCAGGTACATCCACGATCCTAAAGCTCCCCGCTTCCTGTTGATGGATAAAAAAGGGAAATTCGCCCTTGGTATCGGCGGATATGTGCGTGCCACTGCCGAATATGACTTTGGCGGCATCGTGGACAACATGGACTTCATCCCTGCCTACATTCCGAATGCCAGCAAAGTAAAGAACCAGTTCCAAATGGATGCAAGTACTTCCACCATCTTCCTGAAACTGGTAGGGCATACTAAATTGCTGGGCGATTTCGTTGTATATACTGCCGGTAACTTCCGTGGCGGAGATAAGGTATTCCAGTTGCGAAATGCTTATATGTCGTTCCGTAATGTAACGGTGGGTTATACTTATGGTGGGTTCATGGATTTGGCTGCATTGCCTTCCACTATCGACTTCCAAGGCCCCAATGGTGCAACTTTCTACCGTGCCACTCAACTTGCCTACACTTACAAAGGTCTGAAAAACTGGCGTTTCCATGCATCTATCGAAGTGCCAAGCGTAGATGGCGCCACGAATGACGAACTCAGCGTAGCCCAACAACGTATGCCGGACTTCACCGCTTACGCCCAATATGGATGGGGAGCTAACAGCCATCTTCGTGTGGGTGGTATCGTGCGCAGCATGACGTATACCAGCACGCTCAGCAATCATGCGTCCGATGTTACCGGATGGGGTGTACAGGCATCTACTTCGTTCAATCTCAGTAAGAAATGGGAAATCTTCGGGCAAGCTACTTACGGAAAAGGTATCGGACAATATTTGAATGATATAAGCAATCTGAATGTGGACATCGTTCCCAATCCTGAAAAAGAAGGCAAGATGCAGGCATTGCCTATGCTGGGCTGGTTTGCCGGGGCACAGTATAATATCTGTCCGAAAATATTCGTATCCGGCACATATAGTATGTCCAGATTATATTCTGAGAATGGTTATCCCAACGATCAACCAAGCAGTTATCGCTACGGACAGTATCTCGTAGCCAATGTATTCTGGAATGTCACTCCAAACATGCAGGTAGGAGCCGAATACCTCCGTGGCTGGCGTACAGATTTCAGTAATTCAACACACCATGCCAACCGAATGAATTTGTTAGTACAATATTCTTTCTAATCAGATATATAAACAGGGAAGCCGCCTCAAAACAATGTTCGAGACGGCTTCTTCTATCATATTAGAAGTAATTATGAAATCAGAACCTGTAATCAATACTAAGGCCGAACACCTTATTAGTACGACTATAAACATTTGTACCACTCAATCCGGTACCATTATAGTTTTGAGACACTTTAGTATAGTCATCATAGGTAGTCCACATATAACCAACGTTCAAGGCAGCTCTTTCACTTAACTTCAACTTGGCTCCAAAGCCCAGAGTATAAGAATCACAAGAGAAACTGGTATCACTCTGATAATCGTTAGACAATCCGTAATCTGTAATCTGACCACCACAGCTCACTGTCAGCTGTTTGGTTACATCCCACTCAATACCTGCCAGATACTCGTTTGTTCCCTTTGTCAGAAACTTCTGCTTGCCATTGGCCATTCCTGCATTCTTGTCATCAAAGAAGTGATATTCCACAGATGCGCGCAATACCGGTATGAACTCATAGGCAACAGCCACGGATAGCATGGAAGGGATATCATTCGGAGTATTCACACCATGCTTGTAATCCGCCAATTCACTTTCAGCGGCACCAATCATACGAAGCGAGTTTTCTTTAGTGGAATTCTCAATATTCAAATTAGTCATGAACTCATACTTTGCGCCAATGTTCAGCTTGCCCAACTTGGCATCCAAACCGATAACCGGAGTAAATCCCCATCCGGTCTGGCTGCAATCCAAATCGATGCCGATAAGTTCTGTTCCGGTAGTTATCGTTCCTCCGGTAGGCAAAGGCAAATTAGTGGCGGCACTGGCATTTAATGCACCCTGATAGCCACCGGTGAAATAGTTCATGCGACCACCTGCAAAAACAGAAAGCCAGTCTGTTGCCTTATAAGTCAAGCCCAACTGTACAGAGTAAATGTACTGCTTGCCATCCATGTAGCTTTTCAGCGAATAGGCATTGCTCGGAATCTTTTGGGCTCCCAATCCGCCTATCACCATAGCATCGAACATGGGAAGACCATCATCAAACGAAGCCTTTCCACCGCCACCGGTGATGCCGAAGAAGCCGGAAAGCGTCCAGTCACCCGTCTTATAAGCGGCAAACAAACTGGGAATGACAGGAGCAGATGCCTTACCCTCATAATACTTATTCAGCCCCAAACCTTCGCACGAAGCATCGATATTTCTTGTTTGAAAAGCACTCTGAATACTCAAAGACATATGAAAGCCGTCAGTCGGTAAAAACGCCAGACCTGCCGGATTGGACAAAGCACCGTCTATTTCAGTTGTAGCGCCACGGGATAGCATACGAAGAAAAGCAGCATGCTGATTTGTATTCGTAAGGAGACCTCCAGCAAAAGTTGAAGTTGAAACGATTAGCAACATAAGGCTAATCAACGAAAATTTTCTCATCTAAATCTTTTTTAATTGTTAGCGGGCGCAAAGTTACAATAATATTGCACGGCTGAAAGCATTTTGTGCAAAAATGTCGCATCAGACCAATAATTAATTGAAAATAGAAACTGTTTCTAATGAAACTGATAAAAAAAAAGATAGATGATATCCGTTGCTCATAAGGGAAAAGTAATGAACTAATGCTGATAATGATTTAGGCGCGGATTACGCGGATTACACGGATTAATGGCTGCGCTATCACACTATATTACAGGAAA
>PPYE01338344.1_pt1 | contig 13164 bp, 10 predicted proteins | sample 1559881 | NCBI WGS metagenome assembly PPYE01 (sample SAMN08240022, study PRJNA423297) | Human gut metagenome, whole genome shotgun sequencing project.
CTAATTAATTAACAAAACTCGGTTTAGGGCACTGAAAAGTGCCCTTTCGAAGGGGGATGCCCTAAATTGAGTGCTTACGGATTAACCATTGTTACTACTACATTCCTCTTCGCTCTCATGCTCTTCATAACGTCCGCAGGGCTGGCGGGTGTAGTACACGGTTCCTGTGCGGCACAGTTCCTGGTCGCGCACTTTCAGCACATCCAGGCGGGTGAAGGCACGGTCGGGTTCGTTTATACGGGTGATGGAGAGGATGAAATCGGCCAGATTCGCCCAATTGGCACTGCCGGATATGGTGTACATGTTGATGTCCTCCATTGCGTTCTTTCCGTCTATTTTCTTCAGGCTGCGCGGATGAGCCACGATGATTACCCAGATATGGTTCTCGCGCCCCCACGACTGGAAACGGGTCAGCATCGACTTGATGCTTTGGGTTTCGGTCTCGCCTTTTCCGCTTTGCGCCTCTACAAAAAGATAAGGGTCTATCACCAGATATTTCAACGGCTGCCTGCGGCGTACCAGATCGGCCCGGTGCAGAATGTTTCCGGGAGTGGGCGGCACTTCGTGCATATCCAGATGAATCATGTGAGTGTTCAGAAAATCAATATAGGGTGTCAGCTGCTCGTCGGTATAGGCGGTGGTGTTGGCTTTGCCCAGCAGCAGGTGTATCAGGTGTGCTATATGCTTGTCCTTGTCCGGAACTTCGAAAGAGAGGTAGCATACAAAGCGTTCCGTGTCGCGCATGATGCGGCTGGTCAGGTCGTTCAGAAAATCCGTTTTTCCGCTGTTGGGCATACCGGTCATGATGATCAGACCGCCTGTGTCGGTGGGATGGAAAACGCGGTCGGTCAAGGGGCCGTAGCCCACGCTGTAGCCGTGGTCGTATTTGCCGTGCAGCACGTTCATCACCTCTTCCCTGCGTTGTTCTACAGTGATGATATCGGTGGTGTGGCAGGCACAGGCATCTTCTATGACGCTTTGCACCACTTCGGTGCCGTAAAGATTCATCACATCGCCTATGTCTTTGCATCCTCCGGGCAGGGTGGTGAAAAGGCAGCGTGCTCCGAAGTAGTCGGACAGATGTTTCACCAGTGTGCGTCCGGGCAGGTCGGTGTCACCGCAGATCACGATGTCCTGCACCTGGTCCAGCCAGGAAGTGAATGCCTCGAAGCTTTTCGCCAGGTCGCTTGCCGCTCCCGAGGGCACGCTGATGACGTGGCGGTATCCTGCTTCCATCAGTACCAACACATCTTTTTCGCCTTCTACGATAATGAGTCGGGGAATGGTCTCTTCCTCCACCAACAGCGGATTGATGCAGTCTATGTTGTAGGGAGCGCATGGTTTGGTGGGCGAATCCTGACTCCAGAATTTGCTGTAGGTTACGGAAGATTCTTCCGTTGTTCCGTCCGGAATTTCTATCTCTCCGGATACTGCGGAGGCGTTGGCAGCGGTAACGGTCTTTGCGGATGGCGAGGGGCTGCATGAGCGGTACTTGGCATTAACGGGACGTCCGTCCACGTAGTTCACGTAGGCGATGCAGGGAAAGACGGAGGAAGCCTGTTCGCGTTTGTCCTCACTGTTCTTGGTGATGCAGTAATGACGCAGGCAGCCGATATGCGTTGCGATGGCTGTGGCGAGAGAGATGCCCTGATCGGCCAGATAACGGCGTGCTGCCAGTTGGTCAGGATCCGTACACTCGGGCGATTCGTCCAGCGGCTTGATTTTTTGCAACACGGCGGGGGATAGGATTTTGTAATCGCCCGGCAGCATGGGGACTTCGTTTACGCTGTTTTCTGTCGCATTTCGATATTCCGGCAGGTTGCCTGTGAGGTGGCGCGTTCCGGGAGGTAGGTATGTTCCGGTTCGATCGGACGACTTTTCTTTGGGGTAAGAGAACATGGGACGCTTGTCTTTGCAATAATCAGTCAGGATGCCATTGAATTCGCATCCGGCGTAGAAGCAATGATACAGCCCTTTGGCTTTTGAGATATACAGATGCATGGTACCGCATTTGGGACACCGGGCAATGAAATTTTTTCCCGCATTCTTACGGTCGGGAAAGTCGGAGAGAGAATAATAAGGTTTCATTTGAATTAAAAATTGAGAATTAAAAATTAAAAAATAAATGCCGGGCAGCCAATGCGCAGCCCACTAATCATAAACCACTAACCACTAATCTCCCGTGTCTATCCATTCTTTGGACAGCACGTTCCAGATGGCGGTTTCGACAGGTCGTGGCGGCGCATTTTCCGGTATTTCCACTTTTCCGTCTATGGGGTCGTCGTAATAACGGATATCCGTGCCGGCGTCCTTCCACTCGAAGGGTGAGACGGGGCGGAATTCACGGAGTTTCCTACGTTTCTCCTCCAGGTCTTTGCTCAGTTCGCTGCTCAGCCGGGCGACGGCTTGTTCCATCAACGACTGTCCGTGGCGCGTCTTCATGAGGTTTTGCAGCCAGATGATTCTTCCTGCGTGCGAGTTCCGTGAGAAGCGGGGATCGGCATTGAAGTGGGGAATGAGAAATTGGTTCACCAGAATTACCAGTGTTTGCAATGCCCTTGGGCGGGTGTAGTTGTGACTGGTGGCTATGCGGTTGATGAGCGGTATCAGTACCCGTTGCTTGTCTTCGGGGGTGGTGTTGAGCCGGTGGAAGAAGTCGGTGGCAGGAGATAAAGTCTGAGAAGTTTTCTCGCCGTCAGGCGTTTCCGAAGGAGTCTTTCCGGCATCCGCTTCCATTTTCTTCGCTTTCCGCGCTCCGTTTCCGGCGGGATCTCCCTTACGGGAATCCTCCGGAGGAATTATATTATTAATATTATATAATACACTATTATTCGTAGTTGCTTGATTTGCAGCTGTAGTTGCCGGACTGGCAACAGGAACTGTAAGTTCGGCAACAGAACCGGCTGCTTGCGCGGGGGTATTTTTCAGTCCGTCGCACCACAGGGGGGAGTAGAATCCCAGCAGGTGGGTACGGTTTTCGTTCCAGATGAGGCCGAATGAGCAGCACTTCCTGATGTTTTCCAGCAAGGTGGTGGTATGCGTGGTTTTCATGGACTGGCAGATTTGGTAGAGGTTGCGCATGGGATATATTCCTTCGGCAGTCATGTAGGGTGTCAGTCCCAGATAGAGATCCAGCAGTTTCAGTGTGGCGGAATCAGTGATTCCTTTCGCTTTCCACTGGTGGATCATTTTCTGCGTCTCGCTGATGGAAACGCTTTGTTTCAATGCTTTTATAGCCATGTATGCTTGTTTTAGTAATAATGGCGGTGAAGTTACAAAGGAAAAAATAGACGTGTCTGTCCACAGTGGACAGACAATTATGAGACAGATGGTATTATTAACAATGTTTAAACTGAAAAAAATGAAAGACAGAGAGTTTTCTACAAAGAAGTTGGCCGAGAGCATCAAGGTTCTTAGAAAAGCCAGTGGCGTAAATGTAAAAGAATTTTGTAAATCTATCCACATGACGGAACGTAGCTATTACAGTGCTCTTAAAAGTAAACTGACAATCTGAATTTTTATGCTACTATCATGCATTCTTTGGTGGAAAATTATGGCGATTGCGGAATGGACGAGGAGATAGAGGCGGTGAAACGCGAGTGGTGGAATGTGGTGACGGAGAACTCGTGGGAGTATTTGGCGGGGGAGAAGAAAGAGGAGTTGTGAGGAGTATGCAAATAGGACACAGTTTTAATAATATTAGATGTTTGAGAAAGTGTCTATATAGATGGGAATATTCCTTTTTGAATGTTGATAAAAGACGGATTTTTTGCGATGTATCAAATTGGGTTACTTAAAATATTTAAACGGATAGATTCTTATGAAAATTGGAATACTTACATTACGGTTGTTTAAAAACTATGGAGGCATATTGCAAAATTATGCATTGAGTCGCTTCCTTCAGAAAAACGGTTATGATGTAGAAACTATTAATATAGTTTGGTCATATCAATTGAATGGGGTAAAAAAATATTTTGTTTGGCTTAAAAGATTGGTTAGGAATATGCTTATAGGAAAATGGTATTCACTTGATGAAGAAAAAATCCTGCGGAATAATGAATTAGTGGCGGCCCAACGTGTTAATGCTTTTAAAGAAAAGAATATTCCTTTGTCTCAAAAGGTGTATTCTTTACCTGGAGCGGACTTTAGTGATATTTCAAATAAATATGATACAATAATTGTTGGCTCTGATCAAGTTTGGAGGCCTAAATACACTGGTGGAATAGAAAAATATTTTTTAAGTTTTGCAGACAACAGAATAAAAAAAATAGCATATTCGGCTTCATTTGGTACAGATAAGAATGAATATTCTTTTTATGAAAAGTGGGTTTGTGGTAAATTGATAAAACGGTTTGATGCTATATCCGTAAGAGAAGAGTCTGCTATTTCGTTAATACGAGAGCAACTTCATTGGGATGTAGATGTGATTCAAACACTTGACCCGACAATGTTATTGGATATTACGGATTATAAATCACTGGTAGGTCAAGTGGTTAACAATAATAAAATTTTTGTTTACATTTTAGACAGTAGCGTGCAAAAAATATCTTTTGTTGAGAAATTGGAAAAGGTATTATGTATGCCGGGATTTACTATCACACCAAAGGGAATGGACAACAAAAGCGCATACGTAATGCCTCCTGTTGAAACATGGTTGAGAGCCTTGTTGGAATCTGAATTTGTATTTACAGATTCTTTTCATGGGTGTGTGTTTAGTATTTTGTTTAACAAACCTTTTTATGTTTATGGAAATAAATCTAGAGGAAAATCTCGTTTTGATAATCTTTTAAAGATATTCAATCTTCAGGAAAGATATATAGATGAACATACGCCACTTGAGAATTTTGAAGTTAACGCTGATATTGATTGGAACAGCGTCAATGCACTGTTACAGAAACATAAAAAGAAATCAAAACAGTTTCTTTTAAACGTTTTGGAAAAATAAATAGTAATATGGAGTTGTTGAAATTTATTATTTATAGTATAAGTTTTGTTATAGGTGTTCAAATTTCTAAGGGAGATCTGAAATTATTAAAAGGTAAAATTGAATATAAGCTACGGTTGTCTAATTATGTAGCCTATCTTTGTGCGTTATTAGGTTTTGTATTAATAGGGGTTGATATATATACCAATGGAATGTTACTGTATATTGGTGCAGTTATGCTTTCATTTGGAGCTGCTATAGTGGGAACATGGATAATATCGAATATAAATAGTAAAAGTTTCTTGTTGACTTTGACTGAACTTGCAGCAGGTTTTTTCCTTTTCTTTCTCGTGTTGGACCTTTTCTTATTAGAGAAGATGAGTATTCCTTTTATTATGGGACTTTATTGGAGAAATAATCCTTTGGGTGCTCCATTCATAAAAAAATTCTTATTGTTGCAGAATTATGAAAAACCTCAATGTGTCAAAATCAGAAGTGATGAATATACAATAGGAGCTATCGATTATAATTATGCAGGACAGAAAAAGAGTTTTGAGAGATTAAGACTTTATAATGTGATGGATTTTGGTATAAATCCCGATGTTGATGAAGATGCTTTGCCTAAGGTTCAAAAAATGATAGATGCTATTGGAAAAACTGGAGGAATAGTGTATTTTCCTAAAGGACGATATTATTTTAACAGGAATCGTGCGAATAGGAATTTTCTTCGCATAAATACTTCCCATATTCATATTCAAGGAGAAGTTGACGAACAGGGAACTCCTGTTTCTGTATTGGTGAATTGTAATTCAACATTATATGGAAAAAAGAATCCTTGGTTGTCGCCTTTCTTTATTACTACTGGTGAAAATATTCAGGCTAGTAATATTTTTTGGGGATTGCAATTTTTAAAAAAGAAAAATATTGTAACCAAAAGCTTGTCAATGTCTGATCCTGGCAGTGATGGCACTATTTTAACTCCGGAGTATTGTACGGATATCATACAAGAAAGTAAAATAGGGGATGATATATTGACTGTTGAAAATACAGATTGCTTGATAGGGTGTAGCCATATTATGGTGGGTATGTACAATACGACGGAAGATGGTAATTTGATTAAAGATATATTAGGCGTAACAGAACTGCGTCCTGAATGGAAGACGGCATGCAGAGCTGGTGAAGAACAAGCTCCTTCTTATCAATGGCTGGTGGAGATTGATCATATTATAGATGAGCATAAAGTGAAACTGACACGTCCGTTTTTGCGTGATTGCCCTATGAAATATACACCGAAAATTTTTAGGGTTGAAATGTTGGAAGATATAGTCATTCAGGATATTAGAATTGAAAGTAAGTGGAATGGATTATTCCGTCATCATGGTTATCCACTGTATTATTCTGTTGGTCAGGCACAGGAAATGGATTACGGTTGGAATGCTATAAATATGAAACGCGTGGCGCATGGTGCAATCAGTAATGTTATTATTCAGAATTATACGAATCCGTTGTATATTATGGATAGCCGTAATATTACTGTCGAAAAGATAATAATACGTGGATCGGATGGGCATCAGGGAATTAAGCTTTACGAACATGCTTGCGATAACTTGGTAAAGGATGTCGTTTTTTATAACCATTATGCAGATATGATGGGTGGTGAGGGGAATGCTTATGGGAATGTCTTTGATAATGTAGCTTATTGCAATCCCTACTTCAGACCTGTGGATTTTGATTTCCACGGTTTCTCGGAAGGCCCGATGAGTCCTCCCTCTCATAATCTATTTATCAATTGCTACGGTTTTAGGGGTATTAAAGGCGCAGGGGCTTCTTACAATTTACCTGCGTGTGGTAAATCTAATGTATGGATTAACATTAATTGGCAAGGGAGAACTGTTAAGTCATCTTTTTTTGTTGGTGATGCTATTCCTAGTTCGCTACAGAAAGAACAAATAATTAAGTAATAGATACTTCTTTGTAAATGAAAGTTTTATTTGTATCGGATAATGCTAAATTATCCAATCCATTTGTTGAAACATTGATAGCCGGATTATATGAATTTAATTTAGATTGTACAGCTTCAATTAAGGAATGGTGGGCTAATGTGGAAGAATATGATATAATTCATTTCCAATGGCCTGAAATCGTATTTTATTGGGAACATATCAGGACTAAGGACTTGCAGGAAATGGAGATGCAACTACAGAAGGCTAAATCTTTGGGTATAAAAATAGTTATAACTTGCCATAATCTTAAGCCGCATCTGAAAAGGAATCAAGATATGGTAGCACTCTATCAACTTATTTATGAATATTGTGACGCTTTTGTACACATGGGGGAATATAGTTTTAAATTGTTGCAAAGTGATTATCCGCAAGCCAAACATTTTATTATTCCTCACCATTTATATGACAATATTTATAAATTTGATAAAGGAAGAAATGAAAGTTGTGTAAAACTAAAAATGCTTGATAACCGGATAAATATATTGTGTTTTGGGCAATTTCGGACGGACGAGGAACGAGATCTGATATTGAAGTTGAGAAAGCATAAAGATATGCAGAATGTAAACTTTATTGTTCCAGGCTTTTTTCGTCATCGTTTAATTTGCAAAAGACCATTGGAAATGCTTTCACGAATTTGGCATTACATACGCTATCGGATGGAAGGCGTTGAATTTGTTAATCGTGTTTTGAGTACTACAGAAACAGAAACATATTTTTGTGCTTGCGATATTGTATTTATCCAACGTTTCTCTGTTCTTAATTCTGGCAATCTTCCTATGGGATTTGGTGCGGGCTGTGTGGTTGTTGGACCGAATGTTGGAAATGTGGGAAGTATATTGAATAAAACAGGAAATCCAATATTTAATCCTTATGATATTGATAGTATTGTGCTTGCTATTAAAAAAGCAAAGGAATTATTATCTGTAAATAAAGGGGAAGAAAATAAAATGTATGCTCAGACAAAATGGAATACGTCCGCTATATCTCGGCAGTTGGCAGAGGTTTATCGGTGTCTCAAAAATGAATAGACATTTCGTAAGATAATGAATCCTGCTTTTCTGATAACTGTCCATAAAAATTTCAGAACAATTAAGTGAAATGGTTCGAGTATCAGATGTTTCCGGTCATTGTAGTAAAATTGATTTCGTACTTTTTAATAAATTAAAAAATAAGATATCAGAAAGAATAGAAGAAGTGTGGAATTTTGATTCTTATTGAAATAATAAATATGCATGGAAATTTATATTTTTATTGGCGTTTTCTTGTTGTTGATAACATGTATTGCACCACGAGATAAGACCGTATTCTATTTTTTTTGTATCTTGTTTGCAATGATAGGGCTTTTTCGCTCACACAATGTAGGAACAGACTGCATAGCATATTCATCTGCTTTCCGTAAAATTACATTGAATCCTAATACATGGAATTTGATTTTGCCTTTTGAACCTGGCTTTAATGTACTTTGTGCTCTTTTTAAACAGTATATATCTTCTTCGCCTATGCTGTTGTGGGGTATTATGTCTGCGTTTTATACATTTAATATGGGACGTTTTTTCAGGAAATATACTTCAAATATCAATATTGCTTTACTGTTGTTCTATCTTTTGGGGACATATATGTTTTCTTTTAATATTATAAGGCAATCGTTTGCCTTTGCTTTATTGCTCGTTTCATTTTCTGCTATGAACATAGAAGAATTGCGAAAAAGGGATTTTTTTAAATGTATGTTGGTCATTGTTGTTTGTGCGATTTTATTCCATTCTGTAATGTATGCTTTGCTGGTCGTTCCGTTTGTTGCATTGTATATGAAGAAATGGAATATCTCAAAGAGATTCTTGTTTTTTATGCTTGCCATGTCGTTTTTGGCTTTTTATTTCAATGTTGCTGTGAACTATGTTATGGGATTTGTAGATCAGACAGGATTGGAGGGGAAATTGATAAATTATGCTATACGCAATGCTCAGATAGGTGAAGATAGTGGATATTCCATATTGAAAGTAACATTCGTTTCGGTATGGGCTGCTTTTTTGATAAAGATGTGTCCAGTAAAAACAGATCTTTTTCTTACACTTTATATAATAGGTGTTGTAATTCTAAATTCGTTTGGAAATTTGGTCGTCGAATTCGCTCGTGTTTATGAAATATTTAATGTGTTTGGTATCATATATATGGCACGGATATGGTCTATGAAAAGAATTGGATTGCAATTGTATCTATACCGTATAGGGGTGATAATATATAGTGTTGTTCTCTTTGTTAATCTATTGATAAAAAATTATGGGGAAATAGTGCCTTATGAATTTAGATTTTGAACGAAAAGAGGAAATTAATTATTCAATAATTATTCCTCATAAAAATTCCACTGTTTTATTGGAACGTTGTCTGAAAAGTATTCCTTGTCGGAAAGATGTTCAGGTAATAGTGGTAGATGATAATAGTGAAAATCAGGAAGAACTGAATGCTGTTGTGGGTGGATTTTCACAAGTGGAATTGATTCTGACCCAAGGAGGTGGTGCTGGTCATGCTCGTAATGAGGGACTGAAGTATATACGGGGAAAATGGGTATTGTTTGCAGATGCTGATGATTTTTATAACAAGAATGCTTTTTCTATTTTAGATAATTATATTAATTCGGATAATGATGTAATTTATTTTTTTGCTAATAGTCTTGATGTAAATACTTTGTTACCTACTCCAAGAGAAAAGGATCTGCAAAATATTTATGAAAAATATGATTCTGATAATATTAGAAGTGCAGATTATATTCGATTTAAAAATTGGGCTCCATGGAATAAAATGATTAGATCAGATTTTTGGTTTAAGTATCGTATTTTTTTTGATGAAATTCCTTTTGGTAATGACCTTAATTTTTCGATGAAGATATCTTTCCTTGCAAAAAGATATGAAATAATAACAAACAGATTGTACTGTCTTACCTATTCCTCAAATAGTCTAACTTATAAGGCTCGTTCTTATGAATTAGAATCTTTATCTTTGATTCTTAGGGCTCAATTAAATATATATTTTAAAAGACTTAATAGACCTTTATGGCATCAATATGCATTTATTTATCTTTTGCAAATATTTCAAAGGAAAGGAGGAAGGTATGGTTGGGGGTATATAAATTATTTGTTTAAAAATAGAAAACATATTCAACAACAGATTAAAATCAATAAAACATTGATTGATAACTTTTTAAAATTAAATGTTGAAAATCGTACTTAAGCATATAAGGCATTTGCATTAATAGAAATATAAATATAGAAAATCACATAATATGAATGTTGTTCAAATTGTATCTCATTTTGACTTAGGGGGAGCGGAAAGAATTGCTATAAATATTGCTAAATCGAAAGAGAGTGATATAAATTATCATATGATCGAAGTTGTAAGAGGAAGTTCTAACTTTTCTAGAGATTATATGAAAGAATTGGAAACTGCTGGTATAAAATATTATCGGTCTCCTTTTACTAATAGTAAGATGGGGATAGTATTTTTTCCTATAAGACTCATTGCATTAATAAAAAAAGTGTGTCCCATAGCTATACATACACATACAGAAATTCCCGATTTGAGTCTTTATTGGACCTGTTTATTGGCTCCTAGAATTATGCAAGATATAAAGATTGTTAGAACTTTACATAATACGGTGCTTTGGAATAAGTGGAAGAGTATAGGAAGAGTTGTAGAGAAGTTTATGCAAAAGCATAAAGCAAATATAAGTACTAGCAATATGATAACTTGTACATATCAAAAAGAATTTGGTTTTGATTCTAATATAAAATTAATATATAATGGATTTACTGCAATATCACAACAAATTTATCCTTATATATATTCTGGAAAGATAAATATTTTATTTGCTGGTCGATTTGTTCCTCAGAAGGGAATACCAGTTCTTATAAATATAATAAAGAGAGTAGATGAAAAAGTATTTTATTTTCATATAGCAGGTAAGGGACCTCTAGAGGAAATCATATTACAGGAGTTGGGAAATAAATCTAATGTTCGTATTACTCCTCCTATTTTTAGTCTTGCTCAATACCTGTCTTCTTTTGATTATGTATTTATTCCCAGTGAGCACGAAGGATTAAATTCTTTGTCTATTGAGTCGTCCATTAATAAAGTGCCTGTTATTATAAATGATATAGATGGACTTAATGAAACTTTACCTCAAAATTATCCATTGAAGGTGAAAAATAACTGTATTGATGAGTATATGACGTTGTTTACAGATGTAATTCCAACAATAGATCGGGTTTCTTTGATTGATAGTGTATATCAATATTCTTGTCAAAAATTTGATATTCAACAAATGCAAAAACAGTATGAATATATATATAAGACAGGGAAAAAATATGGTTGTTTTTTCCATGAAAAATAGCAATGTCCTCTAAAATCCTTTTTATTCTTCATCTTCCTCCACCTATACATGGCGCAGCCATGATGGGAAAATACATTCAGGAAAGCGAATTGATAGACTCTTCTTTCGATTCTTATTGTATAAATTTAGCGACAGCCGGCAGTTTATCAGATATCGGACGTACAAGTTTCAAAAAACTGTTGAGATATGTATTGCTTCTGAAGCATATTTACCACGTTGTAAGAGATATTCATCCCGAATTGGTTTATATTACCCCGAATGCCGGGGGGAAAGCTTTCTTTAAAGATTTTATTGTAGTGCAGATATTGAAATGTATGGGGTACAAGGTCATCGTTCATTATCACAATAAAGGAGTTTCGGCATATCAGAGTAAATGGGTTTATAACTTCCTTTATAAACGTTTTTTCAGTAATCTGAAAATAATCCTGTTGGCAGAGAATCTTTATAAGGATATAGCCAAGTATGTAAAAAGGGAAGATATATATATTTGCCCGAATGGTATACCAAACTCATGTAAGGAAGAATTAAAAGCAAGACGGAATAACGAAGTTCCTCATTTACTCTTTCTTTCTAATTTATTGATCAGTAAGGGCGTAACTGTATTACTTGATGCACTTAAAATATTAAAAGAGAAAGAATATACTTTTGTTTGTCAGTTTGTTGGTGGAGAAACATCAGAGATGGGTGCAGTACAGTTTTCAGAAGAAGTGGATAAACGGAATTTGAATGATAGGATTGCTTATGTCGGTCGAAAAGTAGGAGAGGAAAAGGAGGCTTTTTTTAGACAGTCAGATGTCTTTGTTTTTCCAACCTATTATTATAATGAATGTTTCCCTTTGGTCATTTTGGAAGCCATGGAATATAAACTGCCGGTCATTTCCACCAATGAAGGCGGCATCCCCGATATGGTGAAAGATGGAGAAAATGGCTTGATTTGTGAAAAGCAGAATCCGGTTTCGTTGGCTGATTGTATTGCGAAGTTGTTGGATGATGAGGAATTAAGAGTTAAAATGGGAAGTGCCGGTCATGAGAAATTCTGTCGGGAGTTTACTTTGGATAAATTTGAAAATAGAATGAGAGACATACTAAATCAAAATCTGTTTTCATCCTGACATTAGTAAATAAGAGGAGGAACTATCAATTCTTATATTACTTTCTTGTTTGAAAGAATAAGAATCCGTATATTTGCTATCGAAGAATGATGTATGGATATGAAAACGACTTCCGAATATATGGCATTATTGCGTAAGTACATGGTTGAGAATGCTCATAAGTATGGCATTATGCGCATGGGAATCTTCGGTTCGGTTGCACGTGGCGAGCAAACCGAAGATAGTGATGTGGATGTATGTGTGGAATTGCAAACTCCCAGTATGTTTTGTCTGGTCCATATAAAGGACGAGCTTCAGCATTTGTTTGGTTGTGCCGTTGATATTGTCAGATTGCGTGAAGATATGGACAAGTTGCTGAAACAAAATATAATGGAGGAAGGAATATATGCATAAGAAGGATATGGTTGATGCCATGTTGGGCAAAATAGAACAGGCTATTATTCGTATATTAAATAATTCCCAGTCTATTGATTCGTACCATTATTACTTGATTACTCCGGCTGGTATGGAACGGTTGGAAAGTACTTGTATGCTTTTAATGGCTGTTGGTGAAGGCATTAAAGGTGTAGATAAAATGACAAATAAAAATCTTCTTGTTCATTATCCGGAAATAGATTGGAAGGGTGTCATGGGAATGAGGGATATTATTGCCCATCATTATTTGGCACTATAAAATATTTTGTGTAAATGGAAATACGGGATTCAGAAATGAGTCTCGTATTTTTTATTTTATACATTTGC